>LDZT01014018.1_pt1 | contig 17880 bp, 20 predicted proteins | sample 615521 | NCBI WGS metagenome assembly LDZT01 (sample SAMN03408292, study PRJNA278302) | terrestrial metagenome | isolation source: oil reservoir sample SB1 | place: USA: Alaska, North Slope, Schrader Bluff formation | collected 2011-09
GAAAAAAGATATAATTCAAGTCTAGACAGAATGTTTTATTAACTTCCTCTTCTGCATTTTCTTAATTTATCCCTGGAGGTGATAGGAGAAGCACTAAAACAGTGTGAAAAGAGCGAAAGAGAGAGGCAAAACCCGTGAACAATTGAAAGGAGTGGGATCGAGTTGGCCGAAAAGAAGAAACTTCCCCTTATCTGGAAGATTGCGATCGGTTTTGTGGCCGGGATCCTGGCCGGTTTGATCTTCGGAGAAAAGATCTCTTTCATTGCTCCCATAGGCACCATCTTTGTAGCACTGCTGCGGATGCTCGTCGTTCCCCTGGTCTTCGCAAGCCTGGTGGTCGGTACGGCCTCCATCGGCGACCCCCTGTCCCTGGGCAGGGTTGGAGTAAAGACCGTAGCCCTCTATCTCTTCACCACCGCCATAGCCATCGCCATAGGGCTTACTCTTGGGAACGTCGTCAGCCCCGGTGTCGGTATGGGGCTGGGGGCTGACCTATCGGGGTTCCAGGCCCCGACCCCCCCGAAGATGGGAGAGGTCATCATAGGCCTCTTCCCGAGTAACCCCGTGGCATCCATGGCACAGGCCAACATGCTTCAGATAATCGTCTTCGCCCTGTTCCTGGGGATCTCGGCGGTCTTTGCCGGGGAGAAGGGCAAGATCCTGATCAACGTGATGGACTCCGTAGCAGAGACCATGTACAAGATGACCGGCCTGGTAATGAAGTTGGCCCCCTACGGCGTGTTCGCCCTGATCGCCACAACGGTCGCGAAGTACGGGATCTCGGTGATGGCCCCCTTCGGGAAGGTCATCTTCGCTGTATACCTGGGATGCATCATCCACGCCGTCCTGGTCTATTCAGGATTGCTAACGGTCTGGGCAAGGGTGTCCCCGATCCGTTTCTTTGACGGTGTAAAAGAGGCAACGCTGACGGCGTTCGTGACCCGTTCCAGTTCAGCAACGCTTCCTATCACCATGAGGGTGACCCAGGAGAACATAGGGGTCTCGGAGAAGATATCCTCCTTCGTGCTGCCCTTGGGCGCCACGATAAACATGGACGGCACGGCTCTCTACCAGGGCGTATGCGCCCTGTTCGTCGCCCAGGCCTTCGGGATCGAACTATCCATCGGCGCACAGATCGGGATACTGCTTACCGCAACCCTCGCCTCCATCGGGACGGCAGGGGTTCCCGGAGCGGGTCTGATCATGCTGACCCTGGTACTCACCCAGGCGGGACTCCCCGTTGAAGGGGTTGCTCTCATTGCCGGGATCGACGCAGTTCTCGACATGGCCCGTACGGCCATCAACGTCACCGGCGATGCCATGGTCGCAACGGTCATAGCGAAAACGGAGGGTGAACTGACGGATGTCAAGAAAGCCGCATAAGGTCCTTGGTGTGCTGGGGGGGATGGGTCCGGCCGCCACGGCGGAGTTCCTTCGCCTTCTGGCCGAAATGGCCGGAGTCGCAAGAGATCAGGACCATCCCAAGGTCCTTCTCTTCTCGAACCCCCAGATCCCCGACAGGACCGCGGCGATAACGGGGGGCGGGGGAGACCCCGCCCCCCTTATCCTTGAGGGACTTAGGAGGCTCGAATCATGGGGCGCCCAGCTTCTGGCGGTCCCCTGCAACACGGCCCATGTATTTATCGACAGGTTTCGCGAAAAACTTCGGGTACCTCTCGTTCACATAGTCGAGGAGACCCTTTCCAGGGCGCGCGTACAAAGCCCGTCAGGGGCCTGGCTCACGGCTACCAGCGGTACCGCTGCCTCAGGCATTTACAGTCGTGAGGCCAAAAGGCAAGACTTTGAACTACTCCTTCCCAACGAGGACGTCCAGAAGGAACTGCAGGAGATCGTGACCCTGGTCAAGGCGAACAGGCTGGACGAGTCCGGAAGGGCTATGGCTGACACGGTCAGGAGGCTGCGAAGAGAAAGGGACCTCCCCGTGGTTGCGGCCTGTACAGAGCTTCCCCTCGCATACCAGGCTTCAGGACTGGAACCTTCCGGAATGATCTCAAGCCTGGGATCCCTTGCTGAAGCCTGCCTGGAAAGGATCTACTCTCCGTCCTGAGGTGGGGGGCTCTCATCATCGGGCCTCCTGACCTGGTCCCGTGGGAAGAAGACCCTCCGACCTCCAGCCCGAAAATGGCACCCGGAACGGGTGTGCCGAAGATAGCCGAGAACCCCGCCGATATACCGCAGACCACCGATTTTTTCCTGTCTATCTCGTTAAGCCTTAACAGAGTAACAATTGTTATGATCGTGGCGGACAGCTTCACCGGCACTGTTGGAGGGGATATGCGCCCTGCCATGACCGATAGCGCCACCCGCTTGATGAAAGCGTACCCGAGTACAAGCTCTTCTTCAGCGATGTTCCTGAACCAGCGTCTCAATATTCCCTGTTCTCACTTCCTTTTCCCGTAACCTGGTCAACCTTCTGCATGAGGGCGTCCCACTCCGGTATCCCCCTGAAGACGACCTCGCCGTCAAGGACCCAAACGGCCTCGGTGTTGTTGACACGGTAACGAAGGACGTCCAGGAGATAGGCAATGTTCCTGGGATCGATCAGGTCGGCCCGGAGTTCGTCGCCGTATCTCTCCCTGAGCCGGACAAGCAGGGACCCTATATTGATCCTGTCTTCGGCTATGGGAAAACTCTTCATCTCTTCCTCGCCGTAATCCAGGTCGACGCAGCCGACCGAAAACCCTGGCTGTTCGATGAATACTTTCAGCCTTGCCTTCTCAGGCATCCTGTATACCTCCTATACCTCCTCGCACCTTATTACACGACACTTCCTTTTTGCTGCAGATATAATCAAGAATAAGGCTCCAGGCAGCAAGGTCATCAACGTCCCTTGGGGGGATGAGCAAGCCTTTAGGGACAAGCCTGCGAAAACCCCGGGGAGGGTGGATCCGCCAGTAGAGATCCCTGCCCCTGAGCGTGGAGAAGCTCTCGGGAACCTTTTCAACCCTGAGACCTGAAGAGACGAGCCTTCCGATGCACTCTGAACTCCCCGTGCCTGAACCCGCTATCACGAAACCAGGGAAGGAGAAGCTGTATGGGACGGCGCTTCTTTCAACTGCCCTCTCCTCAAGGAAGCCTGTGTCGCCCCTCAGGACCGCTTTTGTCCATTCGTCAATATCTCCTATCGGCGAAACTCCGGAGAGAATCAGGTCACCCGCATCACCTGAGACAGCCCAGCCGAACTTTTCCGTACCCGGATCCATTGCTATCAGCATCTCAGCGGTCCCCCGTCGTAGAAGCCCATCTCGGGTAGAGCCACATCCAATGTCCGGGATAACGGGTGATCCATTCGCTCATGGTGTCGTTACAAAGCTCCAGGGACGCCTCCACGTCTTTCCCGAAAGGAAGCCCCCCCGCTTCGCCGAGAGCGGGCTGGATGTAAAGATCGTGGTGAATACCATCAGGGCGCCTGACTATGAACATTGGAACCACTGACGATCCTATCCTGTCCGCCATTTTGACGGGACCGAAGGGGGTGCTGGCCGGGATGCCCATGAAGGGGACCACCATACCATTCCCTCCGAAATCCTGGTCAAGGAGTACGCCCAGCGCCTCACCATCCCTTAGGCAGCGGATCGCCCCCTTCAGATCAAAGCCCTTGCTCATCGTCTTCACTCCGCAGGCAGATCGGAGTGATACGACCAGGTTCGTTATCCTGGGATCCCTCTGATCGGCCCCTATGGCGTTCATAGGGTAACCCTTTACGGCAAGCACTGCAGCCGAGTACTCCCAGTTCCCGAAGTGGGCGCCCAGGCAGATGACCCCCTTGCCTTTCGATAAGGCCTCCCGAAGGTTCTCCTCTCCGTGGATCTCTACGTAGTTCATTATTCCCGAACCCAAGGTGGGCAGACGAAGGACCTCGGCCAATCCCCTCCCCAGGTTCCTGTAAGACTCTTTGACTATGGACCTCGCTGTCGTTACACCTACCTGGAGCACTTTCACACACCTTGCTTCGGCCCTGTCCACCCTGGAAGGGCTGAAAAGCCAGACAAGGAGTCCGATCCACTCTCCGAGCTTTACGGAGAAGCTATGGGAGGCTCTGTTAACTATCCATCTGAATCCTTTGAGTGTGAACCAAGTGGCGTTTTGAGATAGTTTCAATAGCCATCCTCCCTAGGGTGTAATGGACCGACCTGTCCTTGACTGCAAAACAGGGTCTGGTAAACTAATTTAGTCTAGCACAAAATTAAAGGGGGCATCCGTCATGTTCAGAAGAATACTCTTCCCGTTGGATCTCTCCGACCTTTCCCGGAAGGGCCTTGCCTGGACCGCCGGCAACGTTGCCGACCCGTCATCGGAGATAGTCCTGGTACACGTTATCGAACCAGTCGGCGGCATCGATACGGGACCCATGATCGACAAGGCCGAGAAGGCTCTCGACCCGATCGAGGCAGAGTTGCACACAATGGGTATCAGGAGCAGGTCCTTCGTCATGACCGGTGATCCTTTCGAGATACTGCCCCAGGTTGCCCACTCGGAAAGATGCTCCATATCCACCGTCTTTGCCGAAAGAGATGACGTGGTGGTCCCCTCCCTCCGGCTCATGGCCATACCTCACCTTGTCTACAAGTCTGCCGGGGGCGCCATGCCTCCCCCCGACCCGTTCCGTCATATCGCGGTCGCTACCGACCTCTCCCCCTTCAGGACCGATCCCGTCTTCAGGGAGCTCAGAAAACTCCTTTCAGGCAGGGATGTCCCGATGACCCTTCTGCACTCCGTGTCAATGGACGATACCTCCACCTCGACGGAGCTGTTCCAGGCTGCCGCCTCGGCACTGGAGGAGGTCCGCAAGACCATCGAGAAGTGGAACCCCGGTACTACCGCCGAGATCCTGGGCGGGGAACCGGAGGTGGAGATACTTCGCTCCGTAAAAACCATCAGGCCCGGCATACTCGTGGTGGGGCTCTCGGTCCACGGACATCTGTGGGAACTGATAGTGGGGAGCACCGGTGAGACCATCATCGAACAGGCCCCCTGCCCAGTCCTTGTGATACCCTCCTGACCCTTCCCTGTCAGGAACGGTCCCTTGAAGAAGGGTCCATGCCCTGGAGTATGCGAATGATCGCAGGATCGGCCGACATGAGCCCTTCCCTGCTGAAATCGCCCACGTTCTTCGCTGTTGCCACAAAATCGGAGGAGATCATCCCCTGGTCTCCAGGATCTTTCAGACCCTTCAGGACCAGCATCGCCGAGGTGCCGGCCTCGGCGGCCGCCGTCCCGACCTTGAGGGCACATGAACCCTTGGCACCATCGCATACCATGCCCTGAAGAGATGAGAGGAGAAGAGCAACGGATATTTCAGCCTGCTTCGGAGTTCCTCCGCCGAGTCTCACCAGTGAGGCCGCAGCCCCAGCCCCGGCAGCGATGGCACAGCCGCAGACAGGGGTGAGGCGACCAGTATGGGCCTTGATGAATCCGGTTACGAGATGGCTCAGGGCAAGGGCCTCCGCAAGTTCGCGGTCGGACTTGCTCCAGGCCCCGGCAGCCACAGAGGGGGGGACTATTGCGGTAATACCGTGGTTGCCGCTACCGGCACTGCTCATCACTGGCCAGGGACCGCCTGCCATCCTTACGTCCGCGGCGGCCGCAGACCAGGCCTTCACGAAGGGGACAAGATCATCCATCCCACCCAGGGCAGCAAGGCTGAAGCCTATCCCCAGACCCCATGGCTTCTCCAGGCCCCGTTCGGCCACTTTCATGTTCGTCCTGGACCCTTCGAGAAGGAACTCCACCTCCTCGTCTTTCAGGTCACCGGCGAGTCTCCAGAGCCCCTTCATGTCCTCGTCCAGTAGTTCCTCGATATAGGGTGGACGTCCTCCACTGTCGGTATCGGCCTCGAGGAGTCTCTTGACGATCCGGCCGTTCTTCCTGATCTGGACCACCCTGTCGTGCCTTCCGGAAATGATCACGGTGATACTACCGGTGTCGTCGATGATCTCCACCTCGACGTAGACAGAGGGAACATCCCTCATCACCGTCTGTGTCACGGCACCGGAATCGACCAGGTCAATGGCAGCCGCTACGTCCCGTCCTGTCACTCCGTCGAGGGCCATAAGACCCTTCTCGGGGTCGCCCTTGAGGGCGCCGAGAGCCGCAGCGAGAAGGTTCCCTGTCCCGCCTTCCGTTCCTGGGATCCCGGCGCGAAGGCCGTTCTTGAAGATATTGGGCGAGAGCTGAAGCCTTATGGACCTGATCTGCCCTCCCCCGTGCTTTGCGGCCCAGGAGGCTGCCAAGGCTACAGCCCCGGGTTCCGTACAGCCCAGGGCAGGTTTGACCTCGTTAGACAGGAACGTTCTCATATCCAATGGAGATACCCCCCCGGATAGGTTTTTCCCAACGCTACATTTTTACATCAAAGGCCGACCTGCAACAAGGGCGGTAACACCTTTGAAGGAATAAAAAAGGCGCGGGACCTGCTGGGTCCCGCGCCGACATCTCTTTCCGGGAGCGGACAGATGATGGGGCTAGTTGGTCAGTAGGGTGAGCATCGCGCCTGCCGCTACTGCCGTCCCGATGACCCCTGCCACGTTGGGTCCCATGGCGTGCATGAGAAGGAAGTTCGACGGGTTCTCACTGGCGCTTATCCTCTGGACGACCCTCGCTGCCATGGGGACAGCGGAGACTCCCGCCGCACCTATCATGGGGTTGATCTTGCCTCCAGAGAGGACCTTCATCAGCTGTCCGAAGAGAGTACCCCCGGCGGTGGAGAAAATAAAAGCCACCAGTCCCAGAAGAATGATCTTGATCGTGCCGGTGGTCAGGAAACTCTCGGCACCCATGGTGGCGCCGACGGAAAGGCCCAGCAGGATCGTGACTGTGTTGAGTATCTCGTTCTGGGCGGCCTGGCTGAGCCTGTCTGTAACTCCGCACTCCCGCAGAAGGTTGCCGAACATCAAAAGCCCTATAAGCGGGACCGATGCAGGCAGGATCAACCCAGCCGCTACGGTGCAAACTATGGGGAAGAGGATCCTCTCCCTCTTGCTGACGGGACGGAGAGCGTCCATCCTTATCGCCCTGTCCTTCTTGGTGGTGAACATCTTGATGATCGGCGGCTGGACCATGGGAACAAGGGACATGTAGGTATACGCCGCCACGGCCACAGCTCCAAGGATCTGCGGGGCCAGCTTCATCGTCAGGTAGATCGAGGTTGGTCCGTCGGCCCCTCCTATGATGGCGATGGAGGCCGCCTCCGGGACCGAAAAACCTAACATCATGGCGCCGAAGAGGGCCACAAATACACCAAGCTGTGCAGCGGCACCCAGCAGGAACGTCACGGGATTCGCCAGAAGAGGCGAAAAGTCGGTGAGTGCACCGATACCCATGAAGATTATCACCGGGTAGATCTCGTGCTCCGCTCCGTAGAACAGGTAGCGCAGAAAACCTCCTTCGTCCATTATCCCGGAGAGCGGCAGGTTGACCAGAAGACATCCCGTCGCTATAGGTACCAGGAGAAGGGGCTCAAACCCCTTGGCTATGGCCAGGTAGAGCAGGACCAAAGCCACTACCAGCATTATTATGTGTCCGGTAGTGAGCCCCATAAAACCGGACTGTTCACCGATCTCTGCCAGGGCCCTGAAATAAAGTCCCATTTGAAAACCTCCCCTGCAAGGACTTTTGCAGTCCTAGCCTATTACTACAAGAACATCGCCCGTATTCACCGGGGATCCGTCCGATACCTTGATCTCCTTAACAGTCCCGGCCGAAGGGGCCTGGATCTCGTTTTCCATCTTCATGGCTTCGAGAACGAGCAGAAGGTCACCGGCGTTGACGGAAGCTCCAACACTTGTGACGACCCTGAGGACCTTCCCCGGCATGGGGGCTGTCACGGTGGTGCCTCCGCCGGCCGCCGGAGCGGGCGCAGCGGCGGGAGCGGGGGCTGGCGCCGGAGCAGGAGCCGGTGCAGCAGGGGCCGGAGCAGGGACTGCTGCCGGAGCAGGAGCCGGTGCGGATGCCGAGGACCCGATATCCTCCACTTCTACCTCGTAGGCAGTTCCATTAACGGTGATCTTGTATTTTTTGGACATGGCTTGGGTTTTCCTCCTTGTATTTTTGTCGATAAAAAACCGTTCTTTTTTGTAGCTGGTCTTCCTCTTGTTCCTTCGTTAATCGTTATTCGTGAATCGTGAAGCGAAAAACCTTAGAAGAATCCAGAAACCTGGAATACGGTTTACGTTTCACGATCTACGGTTTACGGAATTATTCAAACCCCTCCAACAGGTCCATCCTTCCGGCCGTCTTCCAGGCTGAGGGCTTGCCTCGGCCGGTGACCGCAAGAGGCCTGATGGATGTGGCCCTTCCTCCGCCGGAGACAGCTATGGCAGCTGCGATCACCGCTGCGATGACGTTTTTGTCGCCGCCTTCCCCTGCTGCGGGAGAGGAGGGCGCCACTGGCGCCGGGGTTGCCTTCTGTTCGGGGCCGGCCGGCTTCATCGGTTTGCGCTCAGAGAGATCGGCAAGGTAGCGGGTCCCCATTATGATCAGGGTAAGAGCGATCAGAACGAGGAAGACCACTGAAAAGGCTATCATGGCCAGCGCTATGGCCCCTCCTGTACCGTGGGAGAACTTGTCGGCAATATGGGAAAGTTCCATTCCGATAACCTCCCTAGTTCGGCATCACGCCGTGCTTGCGCCTCGGCCGGAGCTGCCGCTTGCTCTCGCACTGTACTAGAGCACGGTATATCTCGCCGCGGGTCTCCTCTGGGAGAATGACCCTGTCCACGAATCCCCTCTTGGCGGCCTGGTAGGGTGTGGCGAAAGCCTCCCGGTACTCCTCTATCTTCTGGTTTCTCGTTGCCTGGGGGTCCTGGGCGCTCTCGATCTCTTTCTTGAAAATGATGTTTGCAGCACCCTCGGCACCCATGACGGCTATCTCAGCCTGCGGCCAGGCGAGGACCACATCTGCACCCAGGTCCTTGCTGCACATGCCCAGGTATGCACCACCGTAGGCCTTTCGAAGGACCACCGTGATAAGGGGCACCGTGGCTTCGCTGTATGCGTAGAGCAGCTTTGCCCCGTGCCTGATTATGCCTCCGAGCTCCTGGTCCTTACCCGGGAGGTAGCCGGGGACGTCGACAAACGTGACCACCGGAATGTTGAAAGCGTCGCAGTAGCGAATGAACCTGCTCGCCTTGTCCGAGGCGTCGATATCGAGACAGCCGGCCATAATGGCGGCCTGGTTGGCGATGATCCCTGCGACATACCCGCCGACGCGCATGAAGCCGGTGACAATGTTCTTTGCCCACATGGGCTGGACCTCGAAGAATTCGCCTCCGTCAGCCACCCTGGAGAGAACGTCCTGGACCCTGTAACTCTTGTTGGGGTTGGTCGGAACGATGTCCCTGAGACTGTCGTCACAACGGTAGGGGTCGTCGCCGCTGTCGTAGAAGGGAGGCTCCTCCATGTTGTTCGAAGGCAGATAGGAGAGCAGCTTCCTTACCTGTGAGAAGCACTCATCCTCGGAGGTGGCGAAGAAGTGGGCATTGCCGGAGATCTGGTTGTGGGCCTTAGCCCCTCCGATCTCCTCGCTGGTAACGTCCTCGCCGGTTACGGCCTTGATGACGGCAGGACCCGTTATATGCAGAATGCCTATCTTGTCGACCATGAATATGAAGTCGGTCAAGGCCGGGCTGTAGACTGCACCCCCCGCGGTGGGACCCAGGATCAGCGAAAGCTGGGGTACCACGCCGCTGGCAATGGTGTTGCGATAGAAGATATTGCCGTATCCGCTCAGGCTGTCGACAGCCTCCTGGATCCTGGCGCCGCCGCTGTCGTTCAGCCCCAGCACAGGAGCCCCGTTCTGCATTGCAAGGTCCATGACCTTGCAGATCTTTTTGGCGTGCATCTCGCCGAGGGATCCACCCATAACGGTGAAGTCCTGGCTGTAGACGTAGACCAGGCGTCCTTCCACGGTACCGTAACCGGTCACCACACCGTCACCTGGGTAGGCCTTCTTGTCCATCCCGAAGAAGGTGCACCTGTGCTCGACGAACGCATCCAACTCGACAAAACTTCCATCATCGAGAAGCTTGTCGATCCTCTCCCTCGCCGTCAGCTTGCCCTTCTCGTGCTGCTTTGCGATCGCCTTCTCGCCGCCGCCAGCCTCGGCTTCGTCCCGGAGCCTGACCAAAGCCTCGCAAAGCTCTCCAATCGTCCGCTCAGACATCTCTTTTCCTCCCTTTGTGCATATTCCCGGCTCTTTGCCGTGATACGACTACGGACGTTCGCTGAGTTCCAGCAGAACGCCCCCTGCAGTCTTGGGGTGGACAAAGGCTATCCTGGCACCCCCTGCTCCGTACCTGGGCTTCTCGTCGATCATCCTCAGGCCGAGAGCCTTCATCTTTTCAAGGGCTTCTTCCAGGTTCTCGACCCGGATAGCAAGATGGTGGATACCCTCCCCCTTCTTCTCGATGAACTTGGCCACGGGGCTTTCCGGATCGGTCGCTTCGAGAAGCTCCACCTCGGTATCACCGAGGGGCAGGAAGGCCGTCTTTACCTTTTGTTCCGCCACCTCTTCGACTCCCGTGCATTTGATCCCCAGCGACCGCCCCCAGAACTTGAGAGCTTCGTCGATGCTTGTAACGGCTATCCCGATATGATCTATCGCTGTAGGTTTCATGCTGTCCCTCCAATCGACGGGGGGGCACCGCCCCCTGATATTCTGAACTCCCTCTCCGGTCCCTTGCAATGGGGACCGAAGCCAGGCCGGAACAGGGTTGCAGATCATTCACTGCCTGTTCAGTACCTTTCAGGACTCCTTTGCCCTCTTCTCCCGTACTTTCTCTTCAAGCCACTCTATGCAGATGCTCGTCGAAGTACCGGGGCCGAAGATAGCTCCGACGCCCATCTCCTTCAGCCTGGGGATATCCCCTTCGGGGATCACTCCCCCGCCGAATACTATGATGTCCTCGGCGCTCTTTTCCTTCAGGAGCTTGATTATCTCACTGAAATAGTGCTCATGGGCACCGCTCAGGATACTTACCCCGATCGCGTCGGCATCTTCCTGGATGGCGGTCTCGACGATGCTCTCAGGTGTCTGCCTGAGTCCCGTGTAGATCACCTCCATGCCTGCGTCCCTCAGAGCCCTTGCCACGACCTTGGCACCCCTGTCGTGCCCGTCAAGGCCGGGTTTGGCCACTATAACACGGATCCTGCGTTCGCTCATCTTCCGTCCCTCCTGATCCCCGACGTCCCTAAAGGACGATATTCTCCCTGTATTCACCGAATTCTTCGCGAAGAACGCCGCAGATCTCGCCCTCTGTTGCGTACACTTTTACGGCGTCGATCATAGCCGGCATCAGGTTGAGGTTCTCGTCCCTGGCGGCGGCCCTCACAGCTTCGAGCCTGTTCCCGACGAGTACGTTGTCACGCCCCTGCTTCATGGCCTTCAAGGCTTTCTCCTGGTTCTCCCCCACTGAGGGGTCGACCCTGAGAAGCTCCCTGCCGCCTCCATCCTCGTCGATCTGGAACCTGTTGACCCCGACCACTACCCGCTCATCGCTCTCGACGGCTTTCTGGTACTGGTAGGCGGCATCCTGGATCTCCTGCTGCGGGTAGCCTTTCTCGATGGCGACAAGCATTCCGCCCATCTCTTCGATCTTGTCGATGTATTCCAGGGCCTGACGCTCGATCTCGCTGGTGAGGCTCTCAATGACATAGCTTCCGGCAAGGGGGTCGACCGTGGAGGTCACTCCGGACTCGTAGGCTATTATCTGCTGTGTCTTGAGTGCTATCCCCACGCTCTTCTCCGTGGGGAGCGCAAGGGCCTCATCAAAGCTGTTGGTGTGCAGGGACTGGGTCCCGCCCATGACCGAGGCAAGGGCCTGGATAGCTACGCGGACAATGTTGTTCTCCGGCTGCTGGGCTGTCAAAGTGCTTCCTGCCGTCTGTGTGTGGAAGCGAAGCATGAGCGCCTTGGGCTCGCTGACGCCCATCCTTTCCTTCATGAGTCTCGCCCAGAGCCTTCTCGCGGCACGGAACTTTGCGACCTCTTCAAGGAAATCGTTGTGGGCGTTGAAGAAGAAGGAGAGTCTCTGGCCGAAGACATTCGGGTCGAGTCCGGCATTTACCGCTGCCTGAACGTAGGCGAGACCATCGGCGAGAGTGAAGGCAACCTCCTGGGAGGCCGTAGAACCTGCCTCTCTTATATGGTAGCCCGAAATGGAGATGGTGTTCCACTTGGGGACGTTGTCGCTGCAGAATCCGAAGATATCAGTGATGAGTCGCATGGAGGGTTTGGGCGGGAAAATGTAGGTGCCCCTTGCTATGTACTCCTTGAGGATGTCGTTCTGGATGGTCCCGGAGAGCTCCGACGGGGGAACCCCCTGCTTTTCGCCTACTGCGATGTACATTGCCAGCAGTACAGCGGCCGGTGCATTGATAGTCATCGATGTTGAGACCTTCCCGAGGGGTATCTCCCTGAAGAGGGTCTCCATGTCTGCCAGGCTGTCAATGGCGACACCGACCTTGCCAACCTCCCCCCTGGCCATGGGATGGTCGGAGTCATAGCCGATCTGGGTCGGGAGGTCAAAGGCCACGGACAGCCCCGTCTGCCCCTGCTCGAGAAGGTAGCGATACCTTGCGTTCGACTCGGCGGCGGTAGCAAAACCGGCGTACTGCCTCATGGTCCAGAAGCGCCCGCGGTACATGGTGGGCTGAACGCCTCTCGTATAGGGGTATGAACCGGGAAAACCCAGGTCCCTGCAGTAGTCCAGACCCCCGATATCCAGTGGGGTGTAGAGCCGCTCGAGGGGGATCCCCCCGCCGGTAGTAAAGACCTCTTTCATCTCCGGCTGTCTAGCCAATACCTTGGCGACCTTTTCATCGTACCCTTTCTTTCCTTCACGCAAATCCCTGCAGGCTTCCTTTTCACTCACTCTGAAACGCCCCTTTCCCGGCAAACGGCCGTCTTCACTATCATCAGGATCTGAGGCAAAATTGACTGAACTGTACTTCAAACTGCGGTCCGTTCGTGAATCTTCAAGCAAACGGGAATATTATTCCCTAACGGGCAAAATGATGCAACCATTTCATTGAATTGCAAGACAATTCCATTCAATTTATCAGGGAGGCCTTTTCTGCGAACAGCGTCAGGGCCGTTCTCACAGGAGTTTTCCGAGTGGCAGCACACTAACCCCTGCCTCTTCCAGGGAAGACCTTATAATTGAGGCCATTCCTGTCGATCCGGGTGTGTCACCGTGGAGACATATCGTATCGGCCCTCAGCTTCAGATTTCCTCCATCGATGGTGGGGACTTCCCCCGTCGTCGCCATCCTCACCACCCTGGAAGCAGCCTCACGGGGATCCTCGATCACTGATCCATTTTGCGACCTTGGGACCAGAGAACCGTCGGATGCGTAGGCACGGTCAGCGAACATTTCCGCTGCAAAAAGAATTCCCGCTTCCTGACAGACCTTCTCGAAACAGGATGCCGGAGGACCGACAACAATAAGACCTCCGTCAAGGTCCCCGGCCGCCAGGGAGATCGCCTTTGCCACGGCTTCATCCTTCGCTCCCCTGTTGTAGAGTGCCCCGTGAGCCTTGACGTGCTGTAGCCTCCCGCCCCTGGACCTGACGATGGCCGAAAGGGCTCCGACCTGGTAGAGACAGAAGGAGTAGATCTCTTCAGGAGAACAGCCCATCTCCCTCCTGCCGAAACCGACAAGGTCGGGGTAGCCGGGGTGGGCTCCAATGGCAATGCCCCTCTCCAAAGCCAGTTCCGCCGTTTTGACCATTATCCCAGGATCGCCGGCATGGAAACCGCAGGCGATGTTGATGGAGGTGACGTGATCCATGATCCCGGAGTCGTCTCCCATCTTCCATGGGCCGAAACCTTCACCAAGGTCACTGTTGAGGTCCACTGAAACAGCCATCTTCCATCCTCCCCTCGGGCAAGATCCAACCGCACCAGGCGGCCCTGTCATATTATCCTCCATGTGACGTCGAAAGTTTCCCCCCCGAATTTCAATAACATCGCCCCATCATCGGCCGGTATCTCCCGAGAGGGATCCTTGGGCCGGGACCTGTGATCAGCCAGGAGGACCCTGATCCGTTCCAGGTCTCCTTTCAAGGCCCTCGAAGCATCGGCGGCCTCGGTGACGGCGCACCGACGGAAGGAGAGATAATCCCCGGGCAACATCATGGAAAGAAGACCAAGGTCAGCGTTGATGACCCCGGCGATCTTGGGGTATCCTCCCGTGGTCTGACAGTCGGCCATCATGATTATGGGCAACCCGTTTCCGGGTACCTGTATCGCCCCCCACGGAACGGCATCTGAGATCATGTCAGGACTCTCCTTGTGACGTATCACAGGCCCCTGAAGACGGTAACCCATCCTGTCCGAATCAGGACCTACTCTATAGGAAGAACTGTAAAAACATTCGACCCCCTCTGGAGCGATGAGAGCTTCCTGAGGACCAGGGATGACCCTTATCACCGGCCTCTCGATATAGTTTTGTCGAAGTTCATGAGGGACGATAAAACCCTCTCCCCTTCGAGAAAAGTTGTCCGGGGCCCCGAGGGGGAGGATATCCCCCCTCTTGAGCCGGCGACCATCACATCCTCCCAGCCCGCCTCTCAGGTAGGTAGACCGGCTCCCCATGACGAGTGGAGTGTCGATACCACCGCCTATGCATATCCAGGACCTGGATCCCCTGTTTCGGGCGCCCCCAAAGGACAGCACATCTCCCTCGCGCAGCATCAGACCCTGCCATACCGGCACGTCACGGTCGTTGATCTTCGGAGAAAGGTCTCCCCCGGTTATGCAGACGAGCCTTTCCGACCGGAAGAGCAGTTCCGGCCCGGAGATGGTTATCTCCAGCCCTGCTGCCCGGAGGTCATTGCCTACGACAAGGTTGCCCGCCATCAGGGAGTAGCGGTCAAGGGCACCGGCGACAGGCATGCCGAAGGCCTGGAACCCGTAACGACCGAGATCCTGAACGGTTGAAAGCATTCCCGGAGAGATGACCTCGACGCTCAAGCCGTCACGCTCCTTTTCCCGAAAGGATCTCCTCGAACCTCTCCTCGGGCACAGGGACGAACCTTATCTCCATCCCAGCCTCAAGGAGGAAAGGACTGGGTCTCGCCGGATCAAAGAGAACCAGTGGCGTCCGGCCGATGATGTTCCACCCGCCGGGGCTGGGGATAGGGTAGATCCCGGTCTGCTTTCCCGCGATCCCGACACTTCCAGCCGGTATGAGTGTTCTTGGGTCCTCGAGCCTGGGCGTTTCAAGTCGCGGGTCCATGCCGCCCAGGTAGGGGAAGCCCGGGGTAAATCCCATCATGTAGATGCGGTAAAGCTTGCTGGAGTGAAGCCGGATGATATCGTCAGGTCCAAGACCAGTGTGGATGGAGACCCTTTCCAGGTCGGGACCAAAGTTGCCGCCGTAACAGACAGGGATCTCTGCGATAGCTGCGGAAGGCATGCTCTTCGCTTCCACCTCCCGCGCAAGGGAGATGACAGTAAGCTCAACCTCTTCACGGCGAGTTTCCCAGGGGTCAACGTAGACAGCAAGGGATCTGTAAGTGGGGACCGTCTCCACCAGCCATGGAAGGACAAGACCCCTGATCTTCAGCTCGAGGCCCTTGACCATGGAGTTGATCAGGGGGTCGATCGTATCGCCGAACTCGGTCACCAGGCAGGCATCTCCACACCATAAAAAGCGGGGGTACTCCGGTCTACCTTCCAGATCGGACCCTCCTTTCAGAACGTTATCGAAACGGTTACTATCCGCTCCGACGGAACCCGGCAGGGCCGTCACTGTAAAGATCGTCCCCGAAAGAGTCGACCAGGACCACGACGGGCAGGTCCTCGACCCTCATCCTGAAGACGGCTTCAGGTCCCAGTTCCGGCCACGCAACTGTCTCCATCCTGTTGATGCATTTGGAGATGAGGACTGCCGCCCCTCCGACGGCACCGAAGTATACGGCCCTGTTCTTCTTCATCGATTCAATTACTTCAGGGGACCGCTTGCCCTTGCCTATCATCCCCTTAAGGCCCAGGTCCAGGAGCAGTGGTGTGTAGGGGTCCATCCTGCCGCTCGTCGTGGGGCCAGCTGAGCCGCAGACCCTTCCCGGGGGCGTCGGCGAGGGGCCCACGTAGTAGATGATCTGACCCCTTACGTCGAAGGGTAGAGGTCTGTTCTCCGCGATGCTTTCCGCCATCCGTCTGTGGGCCGCATCCCTGCCGGTGAAGATGACCCCGCTGATAAGGACCTTATCTCCGGAACGCAGGGAGAGGACCGTTTCATCATTGAGAGGTGCCACTACCCTTGAAGCATATCTCATCTTTGGGACCTCCCTAGATCGAGACTTCCGCATGCCGGGCCGCATGGCAGCAAATGTTGACCACTACGGGGGTGCCCGCAATATGCCCGGGGGCAAAATCCATATGGATGTCCAGGCAGGTGACGGTACCACCAAGTCCGGCCGGTCCTATCCCAAGGGCGTTCACTGCCTCCAGGGTCTCCATTTCCAGGGCGGCATATCTTCTGTCGGGGTTCCTGCGTCCAACCGAATAGAGTGTTGCCCTTTTAGCCATTATCGCGGCCGACTCCACCGTTCCACCTACTCCAACCCCTATCAGGAGGGGGGGGCACGGATCAGGACCGGCAGCTGCAACGGTATCCCTGATGAAATCCCGGACCTCCCCCGGTCCCTGGGCAGGAGTGAACAATTTGAGGGCGCTCTTGTTCTCGCTGCCGAAACCCTTGGGGGTCACCAATATCTTGACCCTGTCACCGGGCACGATCCTCGTATGGATCACGGCCGGAGTGTTCGTGCCCGTGTTCCTGCGGTCGAAAAGAGGTTCCTCAACTATGGACTTCCGGAAATAGCCTTCCCGGTATGCCTCCTCGACCCCCAAATTGATCGCCGCTGTAAGATCTCCCCCGGTCAGGGCGACATCCTGCCCGACGTCAACGAAGACGACAGCCATACCGGTATCCTGGCAGATGGGCATCTGCTCGGCCCTTGCCAGATCGTGGTTCCTGATGATCTGGTCCAGGACCGATCTCCCGATGGGGGACTCCTCGATCCTGTCCCTGGCCTGGACCAGGGCGTTGTAGACATCCTGACCTATTGATACGTTGGCCTTGATAAAAAGACCCTTTACAGCCTCGGAAACTAGGGATACGTCGATCTCCCTGGCCTTTCTCATCGGTCTTCCTCTCCCCCGGATGCTGTCTTTGTTCCAGCCCGTCAAGTATAAACTTACACAACCCGCCATTTCCACATCATTCCAGGTCTCGTCTCAGGGGGAAAGTAGATATAATAAGGTCGAACAATTCTCAATACTGTGCTTTTCAGGGAGGCGATCTCAGTGGACATGCTATATCTCAACGGCGAACAGATCGAATCTATGAGGATCCCCATTCGGGAGGTCATAGAGGTTATCGAGGAGGGGTTCCAGCTGAAGGGTGAGGGGCTTGTCCAGCTTCCCAGCTCACAGGGCGTCTACCCCAGGGAGGACTGTTTCATAGACGCGATGCCAGCCTATTTCGCAGGATCCGCCGACACGGCGGGCATCAAATGGGTATCAGGCTACCCCACCAACCTCGAAAAGGGACTTCCGAACATAATGGGCCTCATCGTCATCAACGATGCAGAGACCGGGGCCCCGATGGCCGTAATGGACGCAAAGTGGATAACCGCCTACCGGAGCGGGGCCGCTACTGCGGTCACTGCAAAACACCTCGCCCCGGAAAAGGCTTCCACCCTTTCGATAATCGGCCTTGGTGTCCAGGGGCGGACCAACCTCCTCGGGCTCAGGGAGACTATGAAGGGGCTTCGAAGGGTAACGGTCTACGACAAAAGCGAAGCCAACGCCCGGAAGTACCTCGAAGACATGCAGACCAGGGTCCATGG
>LDZT01005149.1_pt1 | contig 17878 bp, 20 predicted proteins | sample 615521 | NCBI WGS metagenome assembly LDZT01 (sample SAMN03408292, study PRJNA278302) | terrestrial metagenome | isolation source: oil reservoir sample SB1 | place: USA: Alaska, North Slope, Schrader Bluff formation | collected 2011-09
GGCTGCGTGGTCGGGCCGGGGCTCGTGCGGAAGTCCCAGTATCGCGCGCACCATATACTGCACCTGCTTCTTATCCGCCTCACCGGAGCCGACCGTTGCAAGTTTGATCTCACCGGGGCCGTACTCGCCAACCTCCATACCGGCAACCGCCAGCAACGCCACTCCCCGCGCCTGGCCGGTGGCGAACGCGGTCTTGGCGTTGTTCGAGAAGTACACGCTCTCGATGCCGCACTCCACAGGCCGGTACCGTTCCACTGTCTCGGCGATGCCCGCGTAGATGCGCGCAAGCCGATCGGCCACGGCTTCGCGCGGCTCGGTGACGATGCAGCCGTAGGCCACGCATCGGAGCGCACCGCCGCGCTGCTCGATAACGCCCCACCCGGTGTTCCTGATGCCCGGGTCGATTCCCAGAACGATCACGCGATCTCCCCACAGGCGGCAATCGAACGTATGTTCAGGATACCGCGAGCCTCCTGCCCGGTAAAGGAGACCGTCAAGCCGTACGGCAATGCGGCCGATGCATATAGGACAGGCCCTCTCCGGCGAGGGCGCCGGCGCATCGCGCTATGAAGACAAGAGAGTCAGGGAGTATCGCATGCCTCTGTTCATCCGCCGTCTGGTACGGGCGACGCTCGTGCTGCTCGTGCTGGGCGTCATCGCCAACGATGCGGTGAGAACCGGTGCGGCGGTATCGCGAGCAAGCGACGCCATGACAGCGGGGATGTCTGCGGCGCAGGCGGTGGCGGCCGTGACCCCTTCCGACGTCGAGGCCGCCCGCGCTGACGCCGAAGCCGCCGCGGCCGAACACGGTGCAACCCTGGACTCGTACAACCAGGTGACCCTCACGCAGGGGGCCACGCGCGTGGTGAGGATATCGCTCACGACACGCGATCGCGTGCAGGGCGCCGTGGTGGCGCCGGCGATCCTCGGACTGGTGAACGGAGCACCGGCAGCCGAGTGGTACGACCCTGAGGGTGCGCCGCTGATCGTGGGGCAGACGCGTGAGGTGGAAGTCTACGGAAGCGTCTCGCTGTAGAGAGGCCTCGGCCACACATCGTATGCTCGCCCCGTGCGACCGGGAATGCCGGTCACTCCTCGAGCGCGGCGGCGATCTCCTCGGTCAGCTCCATCGTGTGGTAGACCGTCTGGATGTCGTCAAGCTCCTCGAGCCGGTCCACCAACCGCAGCACCTTACGCGCGTCCTCGACGCTCACCTCCACCGGTGTCATCGGCTCCATCACCAACTCGGCGCCCTTCACGGGCACCCCGGAGTCTTCAAGTGCAGCCTTGACCGCCATCACATCGGCAGGTGCGGTGTAGACCACGAATCCTTCGTCGATCTGCTCGAGATCGTCTCCACCGGCATCGGCCACCAGGAGCATGAGCTCGTCCTCGCCGGGGGCGCCTGCGGCGTCCACGGTGATCTCGCCCTTGCGCTCGAACTGGAAGGCCACAGAACCCGTGGCCCCAAGGTTGCCGCCCGCCCTGGTGAACGCAGCACGCACATCCGCGGCGGTACGGTTGCGGTTGTCGGTGAGCGCTTCGACGTACAGCGCCACGCCCGCAGGGCCGTAGCCCTCGTAGACGACCTCCTCGAAGGCGTTCGCATCAGCGCCTGCGCCGAATGCCTTCGCGATGGCCGCCTCGATCTTGTCCTTTGGGAGTGAGTACGACTTCGCCTTGGCTATCGCGGCCGCCAACGCGGCGTTGTTCTCGGGGTTCGGATCTCCGCCCGTCTTAGCCGCCACCGTGATGACACGCGTGAGCTTGGAGAACAGCGCGGAGCGTTTCGCATCGACCGCGGCCTTCCGGTGCTTGGTCGTCGCCCATTTCGAGTGTCCAGACATCGCATGTCCCTTCTAGCTCGCGGCTATGACCTCTTCCATGAAGAAGCGATGTACCCGGGTGTCACCGGTCAGTTCGGGGTGGAACGTGGTGGCCAACAAAGCGTGCTCACGCGCGGCCACGATCCGGCCGTCGTGCTCGGCGAGCACCTCGACGTCCGAGCCCACCCGCTCGATGAGCGGCGCTCTGATGAACACGCCGGGGAACCGATCGCCGAGATGTCGTATGTCGAGCGGCGTCTCGAACGAGTCGACCTGACGACCGTATGCGTTGCGGCGGACTGATATCTCCATGAGACCCAACGGCTCCTGATCCGGCAGCGCGTCGCCTATCTCGCGGGCCATCAGTATCGCTCCCGCGCATGTCCCCCATACCGCCATCCCCGCGCTGTGACGCTCCCGGATCGCCTCGTAGAATCCGTACGTCCGCATGAGTTTGGCGATGGCGGTGGACTCGCCACCGGGGATCACCATCCCGTCGAGGCCCTCCATCTGACCGGGCAGACGGACCGTCACCGTGGCGGCGCCAAGCGCCTCGAACATCAGGACATGCTCCCTGAACGCGCCCTGGAGCGCGAGGACGCCGACGCGCATCCTACCAGCCCCGCTCCTGCATACGCTCGGCGTCCGGGATGTCGGAGATGTTGATGCCGACCATCGGTTCGCCGAGGTCGCGCGACACGCGGGCGATGATGTCGGGATCGTTGTAGTGGGTGGTCGCCTCGACGATGGCCTTGGCCCGCTTGGCGGGATCCCCGCTCTTGAAGATGCCGCTGCCGACGAACACGCCGTCGCAGCCGAGTTGCATCATCAGCGCCGCATCAGCCGGGGTCGCGATACCGCCGGCCGAGAAGTTCACCACAGGAAGCGTCCCGTGCTCGTGGACCCACTTGACCAACTCGTACGGAGCCTGGAGGTCCTTGGCCACGGAGAAGAGCTGGTCCTCACGCACGCCAGCCACCCACCCGATCTCCTCGAGCATGGTGCGCATATGCCGCACGGCCTCGACCACGTTGCCGGTGCCCGGTTCGCCCTTGGTGCGGATCATCGCGGCGCCTTCGCTGATGCGACGGAGCGCCTCGCCGAGGTTGCGCGCGCCGCAGACGAACGGCACGGTGAACCGCCACTTGTCCACGTGGTGCTCCTCATCGGCCGGCGTGAGCACCTCGGATTCGTCGATGTAGTCCACTCCAAGCGACTGGAGCACCTGGGCCTCGACGAAGTGGCCGATGCGGCACTTGGCCATCACGGGGATGGAGACCGAGCCGACGATGGCCTCGACGATGGTCGGGTCGGCCATCCTCGCAACGCCACCCGCCGCGCGGATGTCTGCGGGAACGCGCTCGAGAGCCATCACCGCGACCGCTCCGGCATCCTCGGCGATCTTTGCCTGCTCAGGCGTGACCACGTCCATGATGACGCCGCCCTTGAGCATCTCGGCGAGGCCGGTCTTGACGCGCGCGGTACCGGTGATGGGTGTGTCGCTCATCTGGTGCGATCGCTCCTCAGGGATCCAGGGTGCGCGTAAGCGCCCCGAAGGGATTGGCCTACAGATTCTACCCGCGTGAGCCCATACGAACAACCTCGGACCCGGCGGGAACAGCTAGCGCATGGTGATGTTCACCGAAGTGTTGACGACCTGCATCCAGGTGTTGCCCGGAGCAAGCTTGACCGGGCTCCCATCCTCGGCGACGAACGACGGGGGCGCATCGGCCGAGGCCTCCCAGGTGCCGTTGAACGCCTGGCCACCCCGGAACACCGTCGCCCTGCCGCTGCCCACAAGCGCGATATCGTACGTGACGCTCCCGACCGTGTCCCTGCTCGCGACCGAGTGCTGCGCCCAGAGCACGACGACGTTGCGGGCGGAGATCTGCTCGCCTGTCTCAGCGTCGGTGAACGCGCTGCTGCCCGAGGAGCGCAGGTACATGTCGCTCTCAGCGTCATACGTCCAGGTCACCTTGTTATAGGAGGAGAACGGGATGTCGACGGCCGTTATCGTGGGAGTGGCGGGCGAAGAAGCCTTTTCGAACTCGAGGCCCGCGAGCGATTGCGTGACAGGCATGCCTCGGCGCTCCGCCTCAGCGCGCACCTCGGTGAGATCCGCGTACAGGTTGTGCGGGCTGGCGCGCCTGCTGGAACGCGTGAACGGCTTCGTCACGCCCGCATCCTCGCTGAGGTTCTCGATCCCGGCGCTCCGGATCTGCGCGTTCACCGATGAGCTCGCCCCGGAGAAGCAGAACAACGCATGGTACTGGGGGACGATGTCGACATCGGATAGCCGGGCGGAGCGCACGGGACCCACCACCGACGGGGCGCTCGAATGGAAGATCGCGTTGAACCGGGTGATCCCGCCCTCGGTGACGCTCTCGTACACGACGTCAGCGAGCTGCAGGTTGCTCTGCGGCCTGGACTCGCGGGAGTTCTCCACCTTCACCGACACGACCCGTGCGGCGATAGCTTCCTCTGACGGCGCATCCAGGCCGGTCAGCGGCCATTTCGGCGCTTCCACCGGTCTGGAAGTCGAGCGTTCCACCGAGGCGGTCGGCCAGTTGGCGACGACCTCGGGGTCATCCTTGGAGCAACCGGCGGTGCCGGCGACGAGCATCACCAGTATGAGTGCCGCGGCGATCGAGCGTGTGGTCATGGATGTGTCCTCCTTCTGCTCCGACAAGGATAGGGAGGCGTCCGGAGAGGGTCAATCCGGCCCGCACAGAACGTCACCGGAGCGTCAGGACCGGTGATGCGTATACTGGAGCGCGAGGATGGAGGACGGCCATGCCCTGCTATCTGCTCCACATAGTCGAACAGCAGGATCCCCGGCCCTACGACGACCCTGATGTGAAGGACGTCGTGGGGGTGCTGCCCCAGTTCTACTGCACCCAATGCCAGCCGATCCGGCTCCTCACCCCCGGCGAAGCGATGAAGTGCGTCCGCCGCGAATCACCGTGCTGGAACCCGCATCCCTGCGTGTGAGCAGCCTGCGGGCCGATCTCACTCCGTGACATCCGCTCCGGATCCGCCACCGTCGGTTCCGGAGGCTTCCGCGTCCTGTACGTCATTGCCGCGCCTGAGGGCCCTGATCACGAGCCACGCACCCGCGGCGACCATCGGCAGGCTCAGCACCTGCCCCATGGTGAATCCGCCCGCGATGAAACCGAGTTGCACATCGGGCTCTCGGAAGAACTCGATGAAGATCCGGAAGACCCCATAGAGCCCGATCATCATGCCGAGGATGAAGCCGTCCTCACGCTTCCTGCGCGATAGGACCCACAGCACCACGAACAACACGAGGCCCTCAAGCAGCGCCTCATAGAGTTGCGAGGGGTGCCTCGGCAGGTCGCCCGGGGCCCGCGGGAACACCATCCCCCATGCGACGTCGGTAGGTCGCCCCCACAGCTCGCCATTGATGAAGTTGCCGATGCGGCCGAAGAACAGACCGATCGGAGCTCCCACCGCACCCATGTCGAACAGCCTGAGAGGCGGGATGTCCTTGCGCCTCGCGATGAACGCGCCCGCAAGAAGGATGCCGACCAACCCTCCGTGGAACGACATCCCCCCGTCCCAGAACGCGAATATGGACAGCGGGTCGGACCAGTAGGAGCCCACGCCATAGAAGAGCACGTAACCCAACCTCGCCCCGGCGATCAGACCCACCACCGCCACAAGCACGATATCGAGCATGTCGTCGGTGGACAGACCGACCTTCCAGCGCCTGTCGAGCTCGCGCAGCACCAACGCCGCGAGCACGAAGCCCGCCACGTAGGCGAGGCCGTACCAGCGCACGGCGAACGGTCCGATAGCGAACGCGACCGGGTCGATATGCGGATATGCGATCGAGGCGAGCACGTCACATCGCCTCGAGCCGGGCGACACGGTCCTCGAGCGGTGGATGGGTGTTGAACAAAGCGCTCATCCCGCCTGAGCGGTCCCCCTTGAGGGGGTTGACGATGTAGAGCGACTCGGTCGCCTTGTTGGCGCTCCGCAGCTTGTTCCGGTCTCCGCCGATCTTACGCAGCGCGTTGGCCAGGCCGGGCGGGTAGCGGGTGAGCATAGCCGCGCTCGCGTCGGCCAGATACTCCCTCCTGCGCGAGATCGCCATCTGGATCAGCATCGCGGCGATTGGCGAGAGGACGGCGAGCACGAGCGCCACGATCATCAGGATGGCGCCGAGCTGACCGGTGTTCTCGTCGCGCCGCCGTCCGCCACCCCACCAGAAGCTCCGCAGCATCCACTCGGAGATGAGCGTCACCGAACCCGCGAGCACGGCCGCGAGAGTCTGGAGAAGCGTGTCGTAGTTCTTGATATGCGCGAGTTCGTGCGCCAGCACGCCCTCGAGTTCCTGGCGATTCATCATAGCCACGAGGCCGCTCGTCACGGCGATGGCCGCGTTCTCAGGGTTGCGTCCGGTAGCGAACGCGTTGGGCGACGGATCGTCGATCACGTACGCCCGCGGAACGGGAAGCCCCGCCGCTATCGCAAGCCCCTCTACGGTGTTGACCAGATACGGTTCGGTATCGCGGTCGACCGGACGAGCCCGGCTCATCGACAGTACGATCTTGTCCGAATACCAGTACGATCCCCACGACATCACGAATGCGACCACCAGCGCCAACACGAGGCCGAGGTACCCCCAGTCGGTAGCCTGACCGAAGACGAACCCGATCAGAGCGACCAGGAGCACGAACACGACGATGAGCGCCGCGCTCCGCAGCTTGTTGGAGGAGATCTGGTCGTACACGGCCTAGAACTGCACCTTCACCGGCTCTTTGGCCTCTTCTTCGATCTCGAAGCCCTCGGCCGGCTCGAAGCCGAACATGCCGGCGAGCAGGTTCGCCGGGAAGGTCTCGCGGGCCGTGTTGTACGTCATCACCGAGTCATTGTAGAACTGGCGCGCGTACGCGATCTTCGACTCGGTGCCGGAGAGCTCCTCCTGCAGCATCATGAAGTTCTGGTTGGCTTTGAGGTCCGGGTAGTTCTCGGCGAGCGCAAAGAGGCTCTTCAGCGTGCCGGTGAGCGCGTTCTCAGCCTGACCCTGCTCCGCGACCGTCTCGGCGCTGATCGCGGCGTTGCGTGCCGATATGACCCGCTCGAGGGTCTCCTTCTCGTGGGTGGCGTACGCCTTGACCGTCTCAACGAGGTTCGGTATCAGGTCGTACCGCCTCCGCAGCTGGACGTCGATCTGCTGCCACGCGTTCTTCACACGGTTGCGTAGCGTGACCAGCCGGTTGTAGATGCCGATGACCGCGGCGATCACTACCACCACGAGCAGGCCAAGCCCGCCGACGCACGGGAGAATCCATCCCATCGTGAACCTCCTTCAACGGTCCGCCGGCCGCACCGGCGGGTGTTCTGTCCGAAGATACCCTATCAAGGCCCTCCGAATCATCCTGCGCTACACTCATCCGCGACAGACCACAGCACATGATCCCGGAGCCTCCGCATGATCCCGATCCGTGACGACAACCCGACGCGAACGATCCCCTGGGTCACGATCGCGCTCATCGCGACGAACGTGGCGGTCTTCGTCTACACGATGACGCTGCCGCCCGCCGAGCTCCAGTCGGTCTGGACGTCCTGGTCGATAGTACCTTCCCGGCTCCTGGAAGGGATCCTGGACCCGCGAGAGCTGGCCACGGTGTTCACCTCGATGTTCATGCATGCGGGCTGGGTGCACCTCATCGGCAACATGCTGTACCTGTGGATCTTCGGTAACAACATCGAAGACCGTCTCGGGCCGCTGCGCTTCACCGTGTTCTACCTGCTCAGTGGGATGGGCGCCGCAGCGGCACAGGTCTTCATGGATCCGGGTGGCAGCATACCTATGCTCGGTGCCAGCGGTGCGATCGCAGGTGTGCTCGGCGGCTACCTGCTGCTCTACCCCGGCGCCTCGGTAGTGACCATCATCCCCGTCTTCTTCTTCATCGAGATCGCACGCGTACCCGCGTACCTCGTGATCGGCTTCTGGTTCGTGCTCCAACTCGCCAACGGTCTTGCCACGATCGGGTCGGGACTCGCTCAGGGTGGCACCGCCTGGTTCGCGCATATCGGCGGATTCGTGGCCGGGCTGCTCCTGATGCTGCCCGTGTGGTTCGCCGGTCGCCGGCGATCACGCCGGCGACGTTCCTGAGAGGCTCGCTACTCCGTCTCGGCGAGGAAGTCCTCGACGCACTCGATGTGCGCCAGCTGGCGGCGGAAGTACTCGCAGTACGGCTCCCCGGCCTGCTCGCGCTCCCGACGCACGGCCTCGTCACGCTCACTGCGAGGCTGCGGGGCGTCATGTTCCGCGATGGACACGTCCTCCACCTCGGCATCCACTTCGTTCATCTGGCGAACGACCTCCATGGCCGCTGCAGCGAGCACGTTGGGCGTGGGCAACATCGCCCGCAAGGAGGTGCCGCAGTGGGGGCAGACGAAGACGACCTCGACGGATTCGGCGCCGTGGAACACCACCGCGGTGACGCTTTCCAGACCGAGTTCCACACGCCCGTCGTTGGGGCACATGAGTGCGAACTCCATCACTGTCACCTCCTCCGTTCTGCCTTCATCATACCGCGGGCCGACGCGTGGCGCTGTGCTACCATCGCCGCATGCCCGACACCACTGAGAAGCAAGACGCGTGCCCGCCCGTGCGGGCACGGTTCGCCAGGGGCCTGAGACTCGGGCTCCCGATCTTCCTCGGCTACGCCCCGATCGGCGCAGCGTTCGGCATCGTCGCCCGCAGCCTCGGCTTCTCGCCGTTCCAGGCGATCGTCTGCTCCGGCACCGCGCTTGCCGGCGCGGGTCAACTCATCGCGCTCCAGCTCCTAGGGTCCGGAGCGACCGCGCTCGCCGTGGTGTTCACCACCGCGGTCGTGAACCTGCGCTACGTCCTGTTCGGAGCCGCGATGTCGCAACACGCGACAGGCATGCCCGTCCGCCAGCAGGCGTTCCTCGCGTTCACCCTCACAGACGAGACCTTCGCGGTCAACATCGATGACAACCGCCGGGGCCACGCCGACTTCTGGTCGATGGCAGGCGTCGGGGTCATAGCGTGGAGCGGCTGGGTGGCCGGAACGGCCGCGGGCGCGTTCGCCGCGAACGCGATCGGCGACCCCACTCGCTTCGGAGTGCAGTTCGCGATGCCGGCCATGTTCACGGCGCTGCTGGTCGCGCAGGCCGAGGACCGTAAGCATGTCTGGACGGCCCTTGTAGCGGCGGGGTTCGCCGTGGCGCTCATGCTGAGCCTGCCTGACCCCTGGTACCTGATCCTCGCCCCCATCGGCGCCGCGACGGTCGCCACGGCGGTGACGCGATGAGCGCCGCCACGATATGGGCCGTCATCGCCGGTATGGCCCTCGTCAACTTCGTCATCCGCTTCCCATCGCTCGCTATTCTCTCGAGAGCGGATCTGCCACCATGGGTGAAGCGTTGGCTGTCATTCATTCCGGTGTCTGCGATGGCCACTCTCGTTGTCGGCGGCGTCCTTCGCCCCGATGGCCGCTGGATCCCGCCTCTGGAAAGCCCGTACCTCTGGGCGGCTGTCGCGACGGGGTTGGTCTACTGGCGGTTCCGGAGCTTCCTCGGCGCCACTGTCTCCGGTATCGCCTTCTTCCTGGCGCTTGCCGCCGTGCTGGGCTAAACTCGCGCAGCAGATGCCGCTCGTCCAGGGGAGGTCCAATGTCGCTCGTCCGTCCGTTTCGCGCCCGCATGTACCGGCATGAGCCCGGAGCCGATCTGAGCGACCTGACCGCTCCACCGTACGACGTGGTGAATCCCGAGCAACGTGCAGCGCTTCTCGCCCGCAACCCCCACAACGTCGTGGCCCTTGAGCTCCCCGACGGACCACTGGATCCGGCTGTCCCCGGGAACCGCTACGAGATCGGTGCGGAGACGTGGCGCCGATGGCACGACGATGGGATCCTCGTAGAGGACGCCTCGCCTGCGATCTACGTCGTCGAGCAGTCATGGCAACACGACGGCACGCCGATCAGGCGACGCGGCTTCATCTCCGCGGTGCGGCTGCACCCGTTCTCCGACGGCGTGGTGCTGCCTCACGAGCGGACGCTGCCCAAAGCGATCTCGGACCGTCTCGACCTCACCAGGGCGACCGCGGCGAACCTCAGCCAGGTCTTCGGACTGTTCTCCGACCCCGCCGGTGAGACCGATGCCCTATTCGAGGCGGCAACGGCAAGCGAGCCCCTTTGCATCTCCACCGATGCCGACGGAGTCGTAAGCCGCCTGTGGGCGATCCGCGACGCCGCCGCCATCGACGCGGTTTCGGCGATCGTCGGTGAGCGCCAGGTGTTCATCGCCGACGGACATCATCGCTACACGACCGCCCTCGCCTATCGGGACGAACGCCGCGCGGCGGATGCCGCTGCGGGACGGACGCCGGTCGATCCGGCCTACGATTTCGTGATGATGACGCTCGTGAATATGGACGACCCTGACCTCCTCGTGCTGCCTACCCACCGTCGTGCGCGCACGGCGGGTGCGTTCGATGTCGAGGGGTTCTGGCGCGCGCTCTCCGAGCGATTCGACCTCACTCCCATAGAGCACTCGCCCGCATCAGCGCTCGAGGACGCCGACCGGTCCGCATTCGTGGTGCGGACGGCGGACGGTTCGACGCGACTCGCCATGATCAAGGCGGATCTCGACCCGGCGCGGGTCATCAAAAACAACCACTCGGACGGCTGGAAGCGGCTCGATGTGACCGTGCTCCAGGAACTGATCCTCAAGCCCCTCCTCGGCATAGACCCTGACGTGCCGGAGACCCTCGACAGGTTGTCCTTCGCGAAGACCGTGGATGACGCCTTCGCCGAGGGCGCCGACGCCACGTTCCTGCTCAAAGCGACCCGAATGGATCAGCTTCGCCAGGTGGCTCTGGCCGGAGAGACCATGCCGCAGAAGTCGACGTACTTCTACCCCAAACTCGCCTCCGGCCTGGTGATGCGCTCGCTCGCCTGACGGCGACCCACAGCTGCGGTGCCGCCTAGCTGTAGTTCCCACGAACGTTGTTGTCAGCTGACCCGCGAGATCGGTGACTGGTAGCCGATGCCTCCGTGTGGACGTTCTAGATTGTAGTACCGGAGGAACGGGTTGAGCATCTCGGCCCGTTCCTCTGTGTTCAGGTAGGCCCGTCCGTATGCCCACTCGTTGGATAAGATCTTGATGAAGGCCTCCGCCTTGCCGTTGGTCTGAGGTCGATACGGTCGGGTCTTGTGCATCGAGATCGCTCGGCCCTCGAGCAGTTCCCGGAAGGCGTGTGAGCGGTATCCGGGACCATTGTCGGTGAGGATCCGGCGAGCCTCGATACCAGCGGCTTCGAAGAACTCCAGGGCGTGCGCTGTGAAGGCCACCACGCTGGCCGCGGTCTCGTCAGAGAAGATCTCCGCGTAGGCCAAGCGCGAGTGGTCGTCGATTGCGATGTGTACGTAGTCCCAGCCCAATCGCTTGAAGTGAGTGCCCGACACCCGACCTCGGACGCGCTTGCCGCCACCTTGCCCGATGCGTCCGAGCTTCTTGATGTCGAGGTGGATCAGATCGCCCGGACACGGCCACTCGTAGCGCGCGGTCGTCTCGATGCTGCGCGCCTTCAGGCGGTTAAGCCCACTTCGGCGCAGCACCGCATAGATCGTCGAGCGTGCGAGGCGCAGCTTCCAGGCGAGCCAGTGGGGACCTCGCTTGTACCGCAGCCGGGCCTTGATGATTCGACGGCAGCGCCGTACGGGGGCACGCCGGGTCGGATTCGATGCGGACGCGAACTTGCATCGAGGAGCCCGAACTCCCCGAACTCACGATAGCGTCCGATCCACTTCCCAGCGGTCTGGCGTGAGACGCCGGCTGCCAGGGCCGCGGCACTCACCGTCCAGCCCGATTCGACCCTCTCGACGAGAGTCCGTCTCCCAAACACGGTCAATCGCGCGTTAGGATGCGACATGAGGACCCCTCCTGTTCAGTTGTGGCTTCGACACCACCAACCGTTCAGGACGGGGTCCTCAACTGTCAACAACCTATGTGGGAACTACATCTAGCCTCTTGAGACGGAGCGGAAACCGACGCCCCTGACGGTGCGGTGGACCAGCCGCGGACAGACCCTTCCGAGACGACACGCGTCGCAGCGAGGTTCCGCGGGACGGCAGTAGTCACGGCCTATGAGCCAGGTCGCCAGATCGAGCGTGCCCGGAGCCTCCGGACAGGCCTGCGCAGCGGCCTCACGTATAGCCTGCGGACTGTCCTTGTCCACGAGCCCGGCGCGCAGAAAGACGCGCCGGACATGAACGTCGTACGCGACGCTACCGGAGCTGGTGTCGCTGAGTGCGACTCCGAAATGGCGGACGAGTATCTCGGCGGCCATCACGGCCTTCTTGGGACCGATGCCGTCGAACCGCTGGAGCCGCCACACCACCTCTGGGAGCGGCGTTCCGTCGGGCCATAGAGCGGCAGCCGAACCACCATAGTCATCGAGCAGGAGCTGCGCCGCCGCGCTGAGCCAACGCGGCAACGTCTTCACGAACCGGTGCAATGCCGGTGGCTCTGCCACGGCCGCGAAGACCGCATCCCGCTCGACGGCCAGACGGTGGAGGTCGAGGTGGCCGAGCCGCTCCTTCAGCAGATAGGGTCCCGCCCATGCCCGCTCGGCAGGTACCCCCTGGGTGAAGAGGACGCCGAGCAGGAACGCCTCGGGTGAGTGCTTGATCAGGTCATCCGCGGCCCGGGAGCCCGTGAACGTGCCGCCCACCTGGGCGGCGCCGCGCGCCGCAAGGTCCTCGCCGTAGGCCAGTAACGCAGCGGCTACCGGGTCGCTCGGACCCACCGCCTCCCCGCCCTGCTGTACCGACGGACCCGACGAGGAGCGCCCGGCGTCCATCAGAGCCGCGGCCCGTTCGTCAGAAAGAAGGCGCAGCGCGTGCAGATCTCCTTGGCGGCTGCGGACCGGTCGATCGTTGGATCGAACACGAGTGCCGGATCGCTCGTGATCGCATGGGTGTCGCGGTCGCACTTGGCATAGAAACACGATATCGGACACTGCTCTGCCGGATCGATCGCATGCGGGCACCGCTCCCGCATCTCATCGTCACACCCGCGCTCCGACCAGCAGGCCATCGGCTCACCTTTCGTCGACCGTCAGGGGCAGCGTACCCGATGGAAGGCCGCATGTGCACCTCGATGACACACGACCCGGGCGCGCTACCGCCCTGCCCCGCGTGAGAGGGCGCGCGCCCGGGCCCTGCGTCCACTCCTAGAGCCGGCTGCGGAACGACCGGCTCGGGGTGGGCTCTACCTGCCCCTGATACTTGCTGCCCAGCTCCGGCGATCCGTAAGGGCGCTCGACCGGGGTGGTCATCTGCATGAATGAGATCTGGCCGATCGCCATGCCGGGCGTGAGCACGATAGGCAGGTTCGCAACGTTGCTCAGCTCGAGTGTGAGCGTGCCCAACCAACCGGGGTCGACATAGCCCGCGGTCGAATGGATCAGCAGCCCCAGTCTGCCGAGTGAGGATTTCCCCTCCAGCCGCGCGACTATGTCATCAGGCAGCTCGATACGTTCTACCGTGGCGCCGAGCACGAACTCCCCGGGGTGAAGCACGAACGGCTCACCGGTCGTGGCCTCCACCGCGTCCATGAGTCCTTGCTGCTCCATCGCAGGGTCGATGTACGGGTACCGTGAGTTCCTGAACACCTGGAACTGCGTTCCCAGGTGCAGGTCGATGCTGGACGGCTGGATATCCCGCTCGCTGCACGGATCTACCACGATCCGGCCAGCCGCCATCTGCTGCCGTATCGACCTATCCGAGAGGACCATGTGCTCGCCCGCCTACGCGCACTTGCTGTAGCCGCACGCCCGGCACACGGCGCATCCGCTCTCGTGCTCGAGCGCGCCACCGCACTCGGGGCATGCTCCCGCAAGGTTCACGAGGCCATCGGTGTTCTTGGACACCGTAGTCGACGCATGACCGGTCTCCGCCCACTCCAGGTAATGCTCCATCGCGATTCCCACCGCGTCCGCGCACGAGAGGACTTTTCCGCCCTGCGCCCACGCCGGACTCGGACAGCGAATGCCGCGCAGATGCTTCAGTATCGCTTGTGGATCCACGCCCGCCCGCAATGAGACCGAGATCATCCGGGACAGCGCCTCGGACTGGCTCGCGGCGCATCCGCCGGACTTGCCCATCTGAGTGAACACCTCGCACAGCCCCTGCTCGTCCGAGTTGATCGTCACGTACAGGTTGCCGCATCCGGTCTGTATCTTCTCAGTGCGACCCATCGTGACCGAAGGGCGTGGCCGTGGCTCGATCTCGCCGTGCCGGGTCACCTCGCCCGCATCGCCCTTGGCCGTCTTGCCCGTGGACAACACCTGGTTCTGCTTGCTGCCGTCACGGTAGATCGTGACACCCTTGACACCCGACTCATGCGCGAGATCGTAGACCTGACGAACGTCATCGACAGTCGCTTCGTGCGCGAAGTTCACAGTCTTGGAGACGGCGTTGTCGGTGTGCTTCTGGAACGCGGCCTGCATACGGACATGCCACTCGGGCGAGATGTCGTGCGCAGTCACGAACGCCCGCTGTATGTCCTCAGGGACGCCTTCGATACCGTGCACGGAGCCGTGATCTGCGATCAGCGCCATCAACTCGCGGCTGTAGAAGCCCTGCTTGACAGCGATATCCTCGAACAGCGGGTTCACCTCGATGAGCTTGTCGTTATCCATCACGGTGCGGACGTACGACACAGCGAACAGGGGCTCTATGCCCGATGAACAATTGGCGATGATGGACAGCGTGCCGGTGGGAGCGATCGTCGTTACCGTGGCGTTCCGCAAGCGCATTCCTTCGGGAGTGTCGTATATCGAACCCTCCCAGTTGGGGAACACGCCCCTTTCCTCGGCAAGTCTCATCGATGCCTGACGTGCCTCCGCCTCGATGAACCCCATGACCTTCTCACCCAATGCGACAGCCTCGTCGGAGTCGTAGCCCAGGCCCATCATGATGAGCATGTCCGCCCAGCCCATCACCCCGAGTCCGATCTTCCGATTACCGGCGACCAACTCCGCTATCTTCTCGAGCGGATACTGGTTGACCTCGATGACGTCGTCGAGGAAGCGAACTCCTCGATGGACGACGTCGGCAAGCCGATCCCAATCGATGTCCGGCCCCGCCTCTGACCAGCGCACGAACTTCGAGAGGTTGACGGACCCGAGGTTGCAGGCCTCGTACGGCAGCAGCGGCTGCTCTCCACAGGGATTGGTGGACTCGATCTCGCCGAGTGCGGGGGTGGGATTGTCGCGATTCATGCGATCGATGAAGATGATGCCCGGGTCACCCGTCGCCCATGCCATCTCCACGATCAGGTCATAGACCTCGCGCGCGTCGAGTTGGCCCGCGACGTCCTTGCTGCGCGGGTTCCGCAGGTCGTACATGTCGCCAGACTTCACGGCGTCCATGAACTCCTCGGTGAGTGCGACCGAGATGTTGAAGTTGGCGAAGTCGCCATCGAGCTTGCACTTCACGAAGTCGATGATGTCCGGGTGGTCGATCCTCAGCACGCCCATGTTCGCGCCGCGCCGGGTGCCACCCTGCTTCACCGCCTCTGTCGCCTGGTTGAACACCCGCATGAACGAGATCGGACCGCTGCTGACGCCCTGGGTGGAGCGCACCTGATCGCCCGCGGGACGAAGGCGGGAGAACGAGAACCCGGTACCGCCACCCGACTTGTGGATGATCGCGGTGTCCCGCACGGCGCCGAAGATCGAGTCCATCGAGTCTCCGACGGGCAGGACGAAGCACGCGGAGAGTTGCTGCAGTTCACGACCGGCATTCATCAGCGTGGGCGAGTTGGGCAGGAACTCGAGCGACGTCATCAGCTCATAGAAGTCGCGCGCGGCCTCTTCGACCTGTGCCTCCGTCGCACCGAACATCGCCTCGGCCGAAGCGATGTTCTTCGCCACCCGGATGAACATATCCGATGGCTGCTCTATGGGCTGACCATCATCGTCCTTCTTGAGATACCGCTTCTGCAGGACCTTGAGGCTGTTCGGCGAGAGGGTCTCATCGATCGTCCTCGGATAAGTGGCTGTGTCCTGCTCGGGCATCGTGGCTCCTCCTCGCGGTTCTCCTGCATGACGTGCCAGCGGACCTGTCTCGCCCCCCGTAGCACAAGATGTTGCGTCTTAAGAGTGTAGCGTCGCAACATATGGGGTGCAATGGGTCATACATCCCACGCGACGAACGGTAGCGTCAGAAGACCGTACGGCTATACCGCGACCATGCCCGGATAGATGGGCGTGACGAACGCTCAGTCGCGCGCGAACACGCGACCCGGACCCGGGGCACGTCACGCAGTACCGGAATCCACCTCGGGATACGACAAGAGGCCGGCGCCCCTACGGGCGGCGGCCTCTTGTCGTTCAGCAAAGGGCGAAGCCTAGACAGGCTCGACCCTCTGGACTTCGGGAACCTCTTCCTTCAGCACACGCTCGACGCCGTTGGCCAGTGTCAGCTGCGACATGGGGCAGCCCCGGCACGCACCCTGCAGTGCCACCTTGACCACGCCATCATCAGACACATCCACCAACTCGACGTCGCCACCGTCGGCCTGCAGGGCCGGGCGGATCTTGTCGAGCGCTGCCTGGATACGATCCTTCACGTGAGACTCCTTCCACAGACGACCGGCGCCACGCCGGCCCTCGATCCACATGAGACTGCTCCGTGACGCACGCGGGCGCACGGGTCATACCGGGCGATTCTAGCAGATGCCGTGCCGGTTGCGGCGATGCGCTCAAAGTCACCTGAAGCGCGCCGAAACGGGACGAGCCGTCGGATGTGTTCAGCAGCGTCCTACTCTCCCACGGACTACACCGCAGTACCATCGGCGCTGGAGGGCTTAACTTCCGAGTTCGGAATGGGATCGGGTGTACCCCCTCCGCCAAAGCCACTGAACACATCCGACGGCTCGTGACCGTCGAGTGTCGAAACACTCTTCTGCTTTCAAGTGCGCGCGGGGTGCTTCGCGCCCTGAGAGCTGCATAGCGAGTCGGAAAATGTTGAATAGAAGATCAAGACCTCGGCCTATTAGTACCGCTCGGCTGAACGCATTGCTGCGCTTATACCTGCGGCCTATCAACCTCGTAGTCTACGAGGGGCCTTACCTGGTTAACCCAGTGAGAGACCTCATCTTGAGATGGGCTTCCCGCTTAGATGCTTTCAGCGGTTATCCCGACCGAACGTAGCTACCCAGCAGTGCCGTTGGTCGACAACTGGTGCACCAGAGGTTCGTCCATCCCGGTCCTCTCGTACTAGGGACAGCCTCTCTCAAGTCTCTTACGCCCACGGAGGATAGGGACCGAACTGTCTCACGACGTTCTAAACCCAGCTCGCGTACCGCTTTAAATGGCGAACAGCCATACCCTTGGGACCTACTACAGCCCCAGGATGCGATGAGCCGACATCGAGGTGCCAAACCCTGCCGTCGATGTGGACTCTTGGGCAGGATCAGCCTGTTATCCCCGGAGTACCTTTTATCCGTTGAGCGACGGCCATTCCACTCTGAGCCGCCGGATCACTAGCGCCGACTTTCGTCTCTGCTCGACTTGTAGGTCTCGCAGTCAAGCTCCCTTGTGCGCTTGCACTCTACGATCGATTGCCAACCGATCTGAGGGAACCTTACGCGCGCCTCCGTTACATTTTAGGAGGCGACCGCCCCAGTCAAACTACCCACCTGACACGGTCCCCTGCCCGGATCACGGTGCAGGGTTAGACATCCAGCCTGTCGAGGGTGGTATTCCAACGGTGGCTCCACCTAGGCTGGCGCCCAGGCTTCAAAGCCTCCCACCTATACTCTACACGACAAACCAAATATCAATGTCAAGCTGTAGTAAAGGTTCACGGGGTCTTTCCGTCCTTCCGCGGGGAATTCGCATCTTCACGAATAATGCAATTTCGCCGAGTCTACGGTTGAGACAGCGCCCAAATCGTTACGCCATTCGTGCAGGTCGGAACTTACCCGACAAGGAATTTCGCTACCTTAGGACCGTTATAGTTACGGCCGCCGTTTAC
>LDZT01007192.1_pt1 | contig 17871 bp, 15 predicted proteins | sample 615521 | NCBI WGS metagenome assembly LDZT01 (sample SAMN03408292, study PRJNA278302) | terrestrial metagenome | isolation source: oil reservoir sample SB1 | place: USA: Alaska, North Slope, Schrader Bluff formation | collected 2011-09
GGAGAGACAACAGTACCAACCTTAGAAGGGAATGTTAAGATGAAGATTCCAGCCGGAACTCAAAGCGGGACTGTTTTTAGATTACGTGGTAAGGGTGCTTATAAACTTGGTTCTAAAAGCAGGGGGGATGAACATGTTAAGATTATAGTAGAGATTCCTAAAAATCTAAATCCCCGCTCAAAACAGTTAATATATGAGTTAGCACAGGAAATGGCTGAAGATATTGATAAGATTGGTGAAAAGAATTTTTTTGAAAAAGTAAAAGATTCCTTTTCTAAAAAATAAATTTTGGTGAATTAAGTGACCCAGAAAGTTGCCTTCAAAACCATTGGTTGCAAAGTAAATCAATATGAAACTGGCACCCTAAATGAGGCTTTTAGTAGAAATGGTTACCAGATTGTTGAATTCCAGGAAAAAGCAGATATTTATATCATCAATACCTGTGCTGTAACAGCAGAAGCGGAAAGAAAGTCAAAACAGATGATTAGAAAAGCGGCTAAGTTAAACCCGCTTTCAACCATAATTGTTACCGGATGTGTAGTTCAGTCTGGTTTACCGGATATCCAGGGATGTAAGAACATCTCTCTTCTTGTTAGTAACTATTATAAAGAGAATATATTTAATCTAATTAATAAGACTGAATTAACAAAAGGACGACCATCCTCTTTTATTCAATCTGCTGTTCAGATCACTAATTACGCTGAAAGTGAATATTATAGTAACAGTAATCGTATAAGAGGCATGGTTAAAATACAGGATGGATGTAATCAATTCTGTAGCTACTGTATTATACCCTATCTTCGTGGTCGTGCCCGAAGCAGGTCCTCCCAAAAGATATTATCTGAAATATCACATTTGGCTTCCCAGGGATATAAAGAAGTGGTGCTTTTAGGAATAAACTTAGGAAGCTATGGGGCCGATTTAATTAAAGAGAAAATAAATCTTGCCAATTTACTGACTCAAATAGAAAATATTACTGGTTTGGCAAGAATCCATTTAAGTTCCATTGAATTACCTTATATTACAAATGAACTAATTAGTGCTTTTACTCACTCCCAAAAACTTTGTCACCATCTACATATTCCTTTACAAAGTGGTGATAATAGAATATTATCTCTTATGTGTAGAAAGTATAATTCTGAACAATATGAAAAAACTATAAATAAGCTAAGAAAAAATATGCCTGATATTGCTATTACTACCGATGTTATTGTCGGATTTCCTGGTGAGGATGATATTTCCTTTGAGAAAACCTTTCAACTGATTAAAAAAATTGGTTTCAGTAAAATTCACGTTTTTCCATATTCTGAGAGAATTTCAAATCTATCCTCATTTTTGCCTGATAAAACTGATGTAAATACAATTAAGAGTAGAAGTAAAAAACTAATTAATCTATCAACACAACTTGGTAAAGATTATCTGGTAAGGAATGTGGGAAAAGAAAAAAATGTTTTAGTTGAGGGTCAAAGAAAACAAGATAAAAAAAGTTTTGTTTCAGGCTTGACTGATAATTATATTAAAGTATATATTTATGACTTAAAGGTGCCAAAAGGCCAATTAATCAAGGTTAAGTTAATTGAAGCAAAAGATAATTATATGGTTGGGGAACCAGTATAATTTTATAGCTTTCCCTCTTTGGTGATTAGTTTTTAGTCAATATATTCCGTAATAATTCTTTCCTCTAAATATATACCCTTGTCAATAATCTAATATAACATCACAGATTTGATGATAATACTTGTTTATAAATTGATAAAATTTAATTGAGAACTCTAATAAATTTGTAAAAAATAGGTGCCTAAAAAATTTGATATAGACATCAATAAATTATTGCTTTGCTATTTTTTTATTATATGTTATAATATAAAAAATTTTTAAACATGTTAAACAGCAAAAGAGTGGTTTGTAAACCACTCTTTTATTTTGTGACTATTTTATAGTATCGGAATTTCAAAAAAAATTTCGATACTATAAAATACTCTTTCTGAAATAAGGAACAATATATTCTGACATCCTCACCATAACCCTCTCCCTTTGAGGGAGAGGAGAAGAAGAGGAAGTAAGATATTTTTCTTTATTTCTTAACTGTATTTCACTATATACTCAATACTCGATACTGAATACTGATAATAGAGGGATATTCAAGGGGAAGGATTCCCCTTGAATATCTTGTTGGTAAAACAAGATAGTATTTCTTTAAAGAGAGAGGTTTTAGGGGATAGAGTCCTCTGATAAATTATATTGATAATTTAATGAATTTCTGATTTATACAAACTAAGATTCTTATTTTTTAATTAGAATTTACTATATACGTAATACAGTATACTAATTTGAGGGGTTTCAGTAGGAAGGATTCCCCTTGAATATCTTGATTTTAAAAAATATTCCATTCTTCCCATATTTAATTGGGGAAGGAGGTTAGAAAAATAATTATGAATGTTGATTTGATAAAAGTATTAGATGAAATTGAAAAAGAAAAAGGTATTTCCAAAGAAGTATTAATCGATGCTATTGAAGTCTCACTTGTCTCTGCTTATAGGAAAAATTATGATCAGGGGAAAGATAGTGTAGAAATAAATATAAATAAAGATACTGGTCAGGTAAAAGTATTTACAAAGAAGATAGTCGCTGATAAGGTAAAAAAAGCATCAACAGAAATAAGTATAGAAGAAGCTCAACAATTTAAAAAGGGAGATATTAAAATTGGGGAAGAAATTAATATTGAAATAACACCAAAAGAATTTGGTCGCATTGCTGCCCAAACTGCTAAACAGGTTATTGTCCAGAAGATCAGAGAGGCAGAAAGAAAAGCAATATATGAAAGATATATTGATAAAGTAAAAGATATTGTAACTGGGATCGTCCAGCGTCAGGAACATTATAATTTTATAATAGATTTAGGAAAAACAGAAGCAATCTTACCACCGAATGAACAGGTAAAAAGTGAAATTTACAGTAAAGGGAAAAGAATGAAATTTTATGTTGTGGAAGTTAAAAAAACTTCAAAAGGTCCCCGGATTGTGCTCTCCAGGACCCATCCTGATCTTTTAAAGCGATTGTTTGAATTAGAGGTACCAGAAATACATGAAGGTTTAGTTGAAATTAAACATATTGCCAGAGAAGCTGGAAAACGTTCTAAGATTGCAGTAACCAGTAGAGATGATAAGGTAGATTCTATAGGTTCTTGCATTGGGGACCGAGGTTCTAGAATTAAATCAATTATGAGCGAACTACAAGATGAAAAAATCGACGTTATTAAATGGCATGAAGATGATAAAATATTTATTGCTAATTCTCTTAATCCAGCGAAGGTATTGTTTGTGAAATTATATGAAAAAGAAAAGAGAGCATTGGTAATAGTTAATGACCTACAGTTATCATTATCTATTGGTAAAGAAGGTCAGAATGCCAGGTTAGCGGCTAAGTTAACGGGGTGGAAGATTGATATTAAGAGTGAATCACAATACAAAAAAGAGAATAATATAGAACAAAATATTGATTTAACAAAAATTGTTAAAAATGTAACTGATTAAATAAATAATTATGAGAAAGGTTTTGAAGAATAAGTAATGAAAAACTGTCCAAAAATTCCTTATCGTACTTGTATAGGCTGTCAGAATAAAAAACCAAAAAGAGAATTATTAAGAATAATCAGAACGCCTGAAGGAATAATAGAGATTGATGAAACTGGTAAGAAATCGGGACGTGGAGCTTATCTATGCTATAATATAGCCTGCTGGAAAGAGGCTGTTAAAAAAAAGAAACTGGGGAAAGCACTGAAAGTAGAGCCAACTAAAGAGGTAATAGAAATATTGGAAGAAAAGATTAAAACGATAGAAAAATAAGAGGAATTATTTTTTATCAACCAGCTTTTATGTGCTGCAATTCCAGGAGAGATGGAGGTCATGGAGTATGAAAAAAAGAGTATATGAAGTAGCAGAGGATTTAAAAATTCCTACCAAAGGATTAATAGATTTTTTAATTAAAGAAGGTATAGATGTTAAAAACCATATGAGTACTCTTGATGATGATACAATAGAAATTATTAAGGAAGCCATTACTGAAGAAAGAAAAAAGGAAAAAGAAGGAGAAAAGGAAAAGGAAAATATATTGGTAGTGGATAAATTACCTACTTTAAAAGAATTATCTTTACAGTTAAACATACCATTATCGGAAATAATGCAACAGGCTTCTAAATGGGATAAAATACAGTCTATAGATAGAGAATTATCATGGGAAATTGTTGAAAATATCTATAAACAATATAATATAAAAGTAAATTTGTCAGATCAGCTAAAAAAGATGTTCAACATTAAAAAAATCCATGAAAGTAAACCTTCATTAACAGTGAAGTCTCCAGTTATCACTATTGTTGGTCATGTGGATCATGGTAAAACAACTCTTCTTGATGCTATTAGAAAGACTAATGTTACTAAAAAAGAAGTTGGTGGTATCACTCAACGTATCGGTGCTTATGTAGTAAATCTTAAGGATAATCGTTTTGTTTTTATAGATACTCCTGGACATGAAGCCTTTACTGCTATGCGCTCACGAGGGGTAAAAGCAACTGATATTGTAGTACTTGTAGTAGCGGCTGATGATGGTGTTATGCCTCAAACTGTGGAAGCTATTAATCATGCCAGAGCTGCTCATGTTCCCATTATTGTAGCTATAAACAAAATTGATAAGGCAAATGCTAATGTTGAGAAAGTTAAAAAAGATTTAGCAAAATATCAATTAGTACCAGAAGATTGGGGTGGAGATACTATTTTTGTAGAAATATCTGCTTTACAAAAAAAGGGAATTGATGAATTATTAGAGTTAATTTCATTACAGGCAGAAATGTTAGAGTTAAAAGCCAACCCAGATCTGCCAGCCACAGGAGTCGTTATTGAAACTAAATTAGATAAAAAAAGAGGCATTCTTGCTACAGTACTAATACAGGATGGACATTTGAAAATCGGAGACTATTTTGTGGTTGGCACCTCTTATGGAAAAGTTAGAAGTATCATGAATGATATGGGTGAACATCTTACCTGTGCAGGTCCCTCTACTCCTGTAGAAATAACTGGTTTTAACAAGATACCTTCAGCAGGAGATAAGTTTCAAGTTGTTGCTAATGATCATTTTGCTAAAATAATTATTAATGAAAGAGAAATAGAAGAAAGGCAAAGGCAAAAAAAGGAAGAAGAAGTAGTATCATTAGAACATTTATTTGATGAAATGAAAAAAGGAAAGATTAAAGAATTAAATATTATCTTAAAAACGGATACCCAGGGGTCTTTAGATGCCATTCAAAAAACTCTCCCTACCCTAAGCAATGAGGAAGTGGAGGTTAAAATTATTCATAGTGGAATAGGAACTATCTCTGAAACTGATGTTATACTGGCCTCTGCCTCTAAGGCCTTAATTGTTGGATTTAATGTTACAGTTGATAGTAACGCTCAGAAATTAGCTAAGAATGAAAAGATTGAAATAAGAACTTATAGTATAATATATGATTTGATAGACGAGGTTAAGGCAGCATTGAAAGGTTACCTTAAACCAAAATTGGAAGAAGTGATTACTGGGATTGCTCAGGTGAGAGAAATATTCAAAATTCCTAAAGTAGGTACTGTAGCAGGATGTTATGTTACTGAAGGGAAAATAGCAACCAAAGATTTTATTCGAGTATTTCGAAAAGATAATAAGATATTTGAAGGAAAGGAATTTTCTTTAAAAAGATTTAAAGAAGATGTAAAAGAAGTCAATTCTGGCTATGAGTGTGGAATTAATATAAATAATTTTGATGATTTACAAATAAATGATACAATCATTTTCTATAATTATAGAGAAGTTGAAAAATAAGATGTTAGTTGGGATATGTAAATTTGCTATTTATCTACCAAATTGTCATTCCTTAAAAGATAAGAGAAGTATCCTGGAAAGCTATAAAATTTCTTTAAGAAAGAAATATAATATTTCTATTTCAGAAATTGGTCAAAAAAATTTATGGAAAAATAGCATAATAGGGATATCTTTTATAGGTGATGATCGCCAGTTGATGGATCAGATTGTTGATAAAATAATAAAAGATACTGAAAAACACCCCGAAATACAACTACAAAATTATCAAATTTCCATAAATTAGGATAGATAAAATTTGAAATTAGAAAATAATTAAAGGTCAGAAATAAAATGGTTTCCGAACAAAAAAAGAAACATTTCGAAAAATTACTAAAAAGAAATATTAGTCATATTATCTATAGAAAAGCTAAAGATCCTCGGATAGGCTTTGTCACAGTTACCAGAATAACCCTATCCAATGACTTACATAATGCTAAAGTATATATTTCTATATTGGGAAGTAAAGAAGAACAGGAAAGGGGTATGAAAGGTCTTTATAGTGCCACTAAATTTATAAGAGCGGAATTAGCATATGAACTTAAAAAATATCGTTTTACCCCCAATATTTCTTTCCATTATGATCAGGAATTGGAAGGGATACATCAACTTATGATAAAAGCACAACAGTTAGAGCAAGAAGACAAAGATTGGGAATAATAAGATGCAGCATGAACAACTTTCTGAAATTGCTAATTTATTTAATAAATACCATAATTTTGTTATAAGTTCCCATGTAAATTTAGATGGTGATGCCTTAGGTTCTGAATTAGCTTTATATTTTATGTTAAAACAATTAAAAAAAGAGGTAAGAGTTGTTAACCAGGATAAAATACCTTATATGTATGAATTCTTACCAGGGATAGATAATATTATTTGTCTTGTTGAGCAACAAGAACTGGATAAGAATTTTATTTTAAAGATATCACCAGGTACTATATTAGTTGTACTCGATTCAAGTAATTTAGATAGAATAGGTGATATTAGTATTAACATCATCCCTCAATTTGATATTATTATTAATATTGATCACCATCCCAGTAATACCAATTTTGGACATTATAATTATATTGATACAAATTCCTCCTCAGTGGGTGAAATTCTTTTTCAGCTGGGAAAAAAAATGAATTGCCAAATAATTGAGCAGATAGCCATTCCCTTATATACTGCTATTGTTACCGATACTGGTTCTTTTCACTATGCTAATACCAGAGCAGAAACCTTTCAGGTTGCCTTTCACTTAGTAGAATCGGGAGCAGATCCGCATCTCATTACTAATCACATTTATCATAATAATAATGTTTCTGGCTTAAAATTATTAGGAAAAGCACTACTTAAGATGAGAGTTGATAAGGAATCAAAATTATCGTGGACTGTAATCACCAGAGACATGATGGAGGAAACTTTTGCTAAGGAAGAAGAGACAGAAGGTATTGTTGATAAAATACTTTCTATCAATGAGGTGCAGGTTTCTGTACTATTCAGGGAGTTGAAAAATGGTAACATTAAGGTGAGCTTCCGTTCCAAAGGTGAGTTTAATGTAGATATTTTTTCGCGAATATTTGGCGGGGGAGGACATCCTAATGCTGCTGGTTGTCAGTTAGCAGGGGATATAAACACAGTAACCGAAAAAGTTATAGCCAAGTTAAAAGAAGCTCTTGCCAACTAATATTAATTATATGATTTATAAGATATATTTATAAGATATGAAAGATGGCATTTTGATTATTGACAAGCCTGAAGGAATTTCTTCAGCAGAAGCTGTTTTTAAAATTAAGAAAAATATGAATTTAAATAAAGCTGGGCATACTGGAACATTAGATCCTTTTGCTACTGGATTACTTATTATTTGTTTGAATCATGCAACTAAGATTGCTGGTTATTTATTAGATTTAGATAAAACTTACCTAGGAACTATGATACTTGGTATTGCTACAGACACTCAGGATTTAACTGGCAAAGTAATTAAAGTAAATCCTATTAAACCTAATCAACTCAAATTAGAAGAGATCGAAGGTATTTTTAAAAAATATCAAGGAGAAATTAGTCAAATTCCACCAATGTTTTCAGCAAAAAAGTGCCAAGGGCAAAAGCTATACCAGCTGGCTAGAAAAGGAATAAAGATCGAATTAATGCCACGAAAGGTAAAAATATTTCAATTGAATCTGCTTCAGGTAAAGTTTGACCGATATCCCAGCATTACATTTCAAATTAAATGTTCCAGAGGAACTTACATAAGAACTATAGCTCATGATATTGGTAATGATTTAGGTTGGGGTGCCTATCTATCGCATTTAAGAAGAACTCATATTGGTAAAATATCTGTTAATCAAGCTATTAAGTTAGATGATTTTCTAAAGTTACCGTTTAAAAAACAGAGTAAGTATATTTTAGATACTCAGAATTTAAAAGAAATTTCCAGGATAATTTAAAATCTTAATTTTAAATCATGTTCTTTCCTCTCCATCGAAGAGAGAGGGTTAAGATGACGGTGATAAAGTATTGCCTTAATTAAAGATATAGCAGGTAGTGGAAAAAATCGATATGAAAACCTTGCAATATAAATATTATTTAAAAAAAAATATTCAAAACAAAGAAAATTTGCTTTCCTATATTTCATTAGGGTTTTTTGATGGAGTTCATTTAGGTCACCAAACTTTATTAAAATATTGTGTTGAAAAAGCAAAGAATGAACAGGCTTTGAGCACCGCTCTTTTGTTAGATCCACATCCCAAAAAAATAATAAATAATTCAAAGGGTTTAACTCTTCTAACAACATTGCCGGAGAGGATAAATCGCATTAAATATCTGGGAGTTCAACAAGTTATTGTAGTAAATTTTAACTATGAATTTCAAAAAATAAGTGCTGAAGATTTTATTAAAAAAATATTATTAGATAAGTTTCATATGGGTGCTGTTTTTGTTGGTTATAATTATCGTTTTGGTTATCAAAAAAAGGGTGATATAAATCTTATAAAAAAAGCAAGCCAACTATATAATTTTAAATGTCATGTTTTAGAACCAGTAAAAATTGATGATGAACAAATAATTAGTAGTACCATTATTAAAGAACAACTGAAAAAGGGTGATATGATAAAGGCCAATCAATTATTAGGCTATTTTTATCAAATTAATGGTCAGGTAATTCATGGTGATAAAAGAGGGAAAAAGATTCTTTCTTTCCCCACCGCCAATATTAGTGTTCCTGGCGAAAAACTATTACCCCAAAATGGTGTTTATATTGCTTTAATAAAAATTAAAAAAAACCGAGTGTATAAGGGATTAGTTAATATTGGTATTAGACCTACTTTTGAGTATAAAAATGGCAGTAGAGTCTCTTCTAACACCTCTGTGGAAGTAAATATTTTTGATTTTGATAGTGATGTTTACAATAAAAATATTTCTATATCTCTGCTTAAGAAAATCAGGGATGAGAAAAAATTTAGTGATGTAGAAAAATTAGCAGAGCAAATTAAAAAAGATAAAGAGGTTGCTGAATCCTTTTTTAAAGAAAATAATTTAAATAATGATAACTATTGGTAATATAATAGCAAGAAAAAGAGTCAGAATAGGAAGAGATTGATGGATGGTAGGGGAAACATTTATTGAAAATTTGAGAAAAAATACTTTCTTATATATTCATTTAGTCAAATAAAATAAATTTGAATGTATTTTTTATTTATGATATTATATTTATATAGTGTAAGATTGTAAAGATTTTAGAGAAGTATAATCAAGCTATTCTTCATTTTTCTGTTTTAGCTTTTTCTTAAAAAAATCCTGACAATCTCACTACCATTATTCATTTATATTTTATAGTATCAGAATTTCAAAAAAAATTCCGATACTATAAAATATTCTTTTTTAGATAAGAAATAATATATTTATCATACTCACCCTAGTCCTCTTCCTTGAAGGGAGAGGGGTGATAAAGTAATACTTTTATGTTAATGCAGGGGTTCTCAAGGGGAAGAATTCCCCTTGAATATCGTAATTGCCTAGCAATTTCGATATTCTTAAAAAACAATTATCTTGTAGTATCGGAATTTCAATAATTTCGATACTACAAGATAATATAAGTATTATTTACTAAATAAGGAACAATATATTTTGATTTAATTCAGGGGGTTCTCAAGGGGAAGAATTCCCCTTGACTATCTTGTTGGTAAAACAAGATAGCTTTCTTGAATTGTATTTTCTTTGAGGGGTTTCAGGGGATACCTCCCCTGATTATCTTATGGTATCATAATTTTTAAAAATACTCGCTATTCTTAGCTATATTAAAATATGATATTAATTATAAAATATGAGAGAGAATAATATTACTAAATATTAGCTTCAATAACAATTGAAACAGAAGGAGATAGTAAGTCAAAATGATTAAAAAAGAAGTAAAAGATAAAATAATAAAAGACTACCAGCATCATGAAAAAGATACTGGTTCAACAGAGGTACAAGTAGCTATTCTCACTGAGAAGATTAATAACTTAACCAAACACTTAATTGAGAATAAAAAAGATAGGCATTCCAAATATGGATTATTAAAAATGGTTGGGAAAAGAAGAGACCTCCTTAATTATTTAAAAGAAAATGATATTGAAAAATATCGAAAATTAATTGAAGAACTAAATCTTAGGAAGTAAATAATTAATTTTTACATTTATTTTAATTTAAGGAGATAAATAGTTTATGCCCAATTCCAGTATCATTATCAAAAAAGCCGAGGTAGAAATTGAAGGAAAAGTTATTAAGATTGAAACAGGCAAATTAGCCAAACAAGCTAATGGAGCAGTTACTGTTACCTGTGGAGAGACTGTAGTTCTGGTTACTGCGGTAGCAGCGAAAGAACCCAAAGAAGGTACTGATTTCTTTCCATTACTGGTTGATTATGAAGAAAAGTTTTATGCTGCTGGTAAAATACCAGGTGGATTTTTTAAGCGGGAGGGTAAGCCCAGTGAAAATGCTATTCTTACCTCCCGGCTTATCGATAGACCACTACGTCCCTTGTTTCCAGAAGGCTATTATAATGATGTACAAATCATCGCTTCAGTGCTTTCCTATGACCAGGCTAACTCTCCCGATATCATATCGATTATTGGCGCTTCTTGTGCTCTTTATATTTCAGATATTCCTTTTTACAAGCCTATTGCTGCAGTACGAGTTGGTTATCTAAACGAAGAGTATTTGATAAATCCAACAGTAGAAGAACTTCAGGAATCCCAACTTAATTTAGTAGTTGCTGGAACTAAAGATTCAGTTATTATGTTAGAGGGAGAAGCAAAAGAATTATCTGAAGAACAAATTTTAGTGGCAATCGAAAGAGCACAAATCGAGATTAGGAAAATTGTAGAAATGCAGATGAAGTTTATTCAGGAGATAAGACCTGATAAGATAAATCAGTCATGGCAATTAGATCAGGCTTTGTTAGAAGAAAAAAATAAATATTATCAACTTATAAAAAAAGATTACTCTGAATTAATTGAGAAATATCTTACTACTATTGATAAAGTAGAAAGAGAGGAAAAATTAAAAAATGTTAAAGATGAAATAATCGCTCATCTGGAAAATGAATTAGTAAATTCAGAACAAGAATTTGAAGAACTGAATGATTCTATAGTTAGTGAGGTATTTGACTCAATTTGTAAAGAAATTATGAGAAGATTAGTTGTCGAGAAACAGATGAGGGTAGACCAGCGTAAGCCAGATGAAATAAGACCCATTGCCTGCGAAATAGGAATATTACCCAGAGTACATGGTAGTGCTCTTTTTACCAGGGGTCAAACCCAAGCGTTAGTTATTACTACTTTAGGTTCAGTTAGAGATGAGCAATCAGTAGACACTTTAGAAGAAGATACTACCCGTAAATTTTATTTACATTACAACTTCCCTCCATTTTCAGTAGGTGATGTTAAACCGAGAAGAGCTCAATCAAGAAGAGAGATAGGTCATGGAGCATTAGCTGAAAAGGCCGTTAAAGCCCTTATTCCAGAAGAAACGGAATTTCCCTATACTATCCGGGTAGTATCCGAAATTTTAGAATCAAATGGATCTTCTTCGATGGCAACAGTGTGCGGTACTAGTTTATCTTTGATGGATGCTGGTGTTCCTATTAAGAAATCAGTAGCAGGTGTAGCACTTGGATTAATAAAGGAAGACAATAAATATGAAATATTAACAGACATTATAGGCATTGAAGACCATTATGGTGATATGGATTTCAAGGCAGCTGGTAGCATAGATGGTATTACCGCTATTCAGATGGATCTAAAAATTGATGGAGTGTCTCTTGATATATTGAGAGAAATTTTGGAAAGGTCAAGAAAGGGGCGTCTCTATATCCTTGAAAAAATGAATGCCGTAATTGCTGCTCCGAAAGAACAATTATCTAATTATGTCCCCAAAATTCTGATAATGAAAGTTAGTACTGATAAAATTGGAAATATTATTGGCCCAAGTGGTAAAAATATAAAGAAGATTATTGAAGAAAGTGATACTTCAATAGATATTAAAGATAATGGTGAAATCTTTATTACTGCCGATAGTAATGAGAAGATTGAAAAGGCAAAATATCTTATTGAAGGATTAGTGAGAGAAGTTAAAATTGGTGAGATATATAATGGTAAGGTAAAAAGAATAACAAAATATGGGGCTTTTGTGGAGATACTTCCTGGAGTGGAAGGGCTATTACACATTTCAAATCTTTCCCATTATCATGTTGATAAGGTAGAGGATGTCCTAAAAACAAATGATGAAATACAGGTAAAGGTAATTGGTATTGACCAACAGGGTAAGGTAGACTTAAGTAAGAAGGAATTAATACCCAGACCTAATAAAAATGATAAAAATACTGATAATCGCTATCACAAAAGACCTACTTTCAATTAAAATGTAACCTTTTATGATAAATGATAATATAGAAAAAGTAGAAGTAAGAATAGAGAAAGAAGAAGGTTGTGAAGATTTACCTTTACCAAAAGCAGCCAGTAAGTATGCTTCAGGTATAGATTTGTTTTCTGCTCAGCAAGAGATAATAGAAATAGGACCTGGGGAAAGAAAATTGATCTCAACCGGAATTAAAATTGCCCTACCTACAGGCTATGAAGCACAGGTTAGACCAAGAAGTGGATTAGCTTATCAATACGGTATTACCGTTCTAAATTCACCAGGGACCATTGATTCAGATTACCGTGGAGTTATAAAAGTTATTCTAATAAATCACGGTAAAGATAAATATTTTGTAAATCGAGGTGACCGTATTGCTCAACTGGTAATTCAAAAAGTTTTTCAGCCAATATTGGTAGAAACAGAAGAATTGGATAAAACCAAAAGAGGTAAGGGTGGTTTTGGACATACCGGCATTAAAGTTAAAGAATAGATGATTTTCTTTTTCAGATACATTCCGGTAGAGAAAAAAAAGAAATAAAAGAAGGGAGAGTAATGTATTATATTATCCTGGGTCTTATTCAAGGTTTAACAGAATTTCTGCCAGTAAGTAGTTCCGGTCATTTAGTCATTAGCCAAAAGCTTTTAAATATTGAAATATCTGATGTAGCTTTTGAAGTATTTCTTCACTTGGGTACTTCATTAGCTGTAATTTTCTTATTTAAAAAAGAAATTAAAAAAATATTATTGTCCTTTTTAAAAAGTCTGACAAAACTTTTTCAGTGGAAGCTATTTCTTAATTATCTTAAAGAAGATAACCAGGGTAAATTTGCCTGGCTATTATTGTTAAGCACTATACCAGGGGCTTTGATTGGTTATTTTTTTCAAAATATAATCGAACAGATGTTTAGTAGTTCAACTTTTACTGCTTCTATGCTTATGATAACGGGGTTATGCCTCTTTTTGACAGACAAATATTTCATTACTGGTAATAAAACAATAAAAGATACCAATTGGGTTGATGCTCTGTTTATTGGTTTTGCTCAAGCTTTAGCAATTATTCCGGGTCTATCTCGTTCTGGATTTACTATCATGATGGCTTTGAGCAGAAGATTCGATAGAGAATATGCTGCTACCTATTCTTTCATTCTGTCAATTCCTATAATTCTGGGAACTTCTATTTATAAGTTTAAAGATATTTCTAATATCAATATAAATATTTCTTTACTATTTTTATCAGGATTAACTGCTTTTCTCTCTGGATACCTGGCTATGATAGTTTTAAAAAAATTATTACTTAACTTTAAACTACATTTATTTAGCTATTATTTATGGGCTGTTGGTTTTCTAATATTGTTTTTAGTACCATAATATGAGAAATAAAATGGCAAAAAAAGAAAGAAAAACATATCATTCTGTAAAAAAAAGAGTAATAGGTGTTATTCTGATTATTATCGCTTCCTATTATCTATTTGCCTTGCTATACCCAGGCAGGACTATTCCTTTCTTTCTTGATCTAGTTAACAATATTAATAAATTAATTGGTTTAGGTAAGTATTTTATCTTTATTTTTTTAATAATTGAGGGAGTTCATTTATTATTTAATTTAAATTTTCCTAATTTTTATAATAAAATTGTTGGCCTTACTGCTTTATTATTAATAATACTTGCCTTTTTACACCTGAAGTTAATATTTCTTGAGCATGCTTACTTCATGGCTCGTGATGGAGTAGGTGGGGGGCTTTTTGGCTATTATTTAGCATCTTACCTTTATAATTATTTTGGCTTAACTGGAGCATATCTATTTCTTATAGCCCTGGGATTAATTGCTCTCTTATTTATAACAGATATTTCTTTTCTATTTATAATTAGGTACCTCTTAAAAAAATTAACAATTCTATTTTCTAACTTAGGGTCTATAATAACTGCGTTAAAAATAAAACCAAAAATTATATCAAAAAGAGAGAACGAACAATCAATTAAAATTTATTCATCAAGTCAGAAAGAAGCTATAAAAAAACTAGAACCTATTTTTAAAAAAGTGGGGACTTCAAAAAATGAAAAAAGAGCAGCTTCTGCTATACAAGGGAAGATAGATTTTACTATTACCGGTGATAATAAAGAAAAAAATAAGTACCAAAGTTATATCGCACCACCTCTTCATTTATTAAACGAAGCAAAAAAAGAATATAAAGATCGCAACTTGGAAAAGATAAAAGATAACATTGCTTTGTTACAGAGGACTTTAGACAATTTTAATATTCAAGGTGAGGTAATAGGAGCAACTAAGGGACCCACGGTAACAAGATATGAGATTCAGCCAGAACCTGGAGTAAAAGTATCTAAAATTACTAATCTCAGTAATGATATTGCTTTAGCATTTGGTTCGCCTTCGATTAGAATTGAAACACCTATTCCTGGTAAAAATGCGATAGGTATTGAAATTCCGAATAAAGAAAAAAGTATTGTGTATTTGAGAGAAATTATTGAGTCTAATGAATTCCAGAATAATCCCTTTATTTTACCTATCGCTCTAGGAAAAGATATTGGTGGTAAAAATGTTATTGCGGATTTGGTGGAATTACCACACTTACTTATTGCTGGTTCCACCGGTTCAGGGAAAAGTGTTTGCCTTAATAGCATTATTTTGAGTTTAATTTATCGTTTTGGACCAGAAATGGTAAAATTTTTAATTATTGATCCCAAGAGGGTTGAGCTAAATATCTATAATGGCATTCCCCATCTTATCATTCCTATTGTTACTAATAATAAGAAAGTTGATAAAGTACTCAATTGGGCAATTTCAGAGATGGAAAGGAGATTTAAGATATTTGCTGAAGTAGGCGTTCGTAATCTAAAGGGTTATCATGATTATATTAAAAGTATAAAATCTGATGAAACAAACCTACCGTATATTGTAATTGTTATAGATGAATTAGCCGATTTAATGCTTTCTTCTCCTGTTAAGGTAGAGGAAGCATTATGCCGCTTAGCTCAAATGACTCGGGCTACCGGGATTCACCTTATTATTGCCACGCAAAGGCCATCTGTGGATATTATTACTGGTTCCATTAAAATTAATTTTCCATCACGTATTGCTTTTGCGGTGTCCACTCAGGTTGATTCGAGGACTATTTTAGATGTCAATGGAGCAGAAAAATTACTTGGTAATGGTGATATGCTTTTTTCTCCAATAAATGCTTCCAAGCCTATTAGAGCACAAGGTGCTTTTGTTTCTGAAAGAGAAATAAAGGATATTGTATCATTTCTGATAAGTAATAATGCTCCCCTTGATAACCAGGAGAATGTTCTGGAACAATTACAAAATCATGAAAATGAAAAGGAATATTTAGATGAGGAAGAAGAAGACGAATTATTTGAAGAGGCAGTAGAAACTATTATCAATAACAATCAGGCCTCAATTTCTATTTTACAGAGAAAATTGAGAATTGGCTATACCAGAGCTGCCCGTTTGATTGATTTAATGGAAGAGAAGGGAATAGTTGGACCATATGATGGACGCAATCCCAGAAAAATACTACTTTCTAAAGAAGAATTTCTTTCCAAAGATGAACACTAATTATCATAGTACCTAAATTAAAATAATTTATATTTAATATTTTTAGATTGATTAAAGAATTAGAACGTATTATTATAGTATAGAGAAAATAATTATTCCACAAATAAGGAACTAGATATGCTAAGTTAGATTCAAGATACAAGGCAAAAAAGGATTTATCATTAAAAAGGCAAGATCAGCCAGACATTAAAAAATATAAATGATCGGTGAAAGGGGGATTGATATAGTTTTGTATATTTTTGAGTTTGTATTTTCATTAATATTAAAAATATAAGGAAGGAGTAAATAATTAAAATGAAATTTTATGTTAATCGTTTTATTATTATCTTGTCGATTATAGTACTGTTATTTTCCCTAACAGGAATAACCAGTATTGCTCAAAGTGATATAAAAGTTGGATTAGTTTTTGATATTGGAGGGAAGGGGGATAAATCATTTAATGATTCTGCTTCTCGTGGTCTATCCTGGGCAGCGGAAGAATTTGGAATTAAGAGAATTGAACTGGAACCAGGCGCAGATGCAGATAGGGAAGTGAATTTGAGAAATTTAGCTACTATTGGCTATGATTTAATTATTGGTGTTGGTTTCTTGTTTGAGGATAGCATAAAAACAGTTGCAGACGAATTTCCAGATACCAAGTTTGCTATTGTAGATAGTTTTATTCCAGAAAAAAACAATGTTGTTTCCTTAACCTTTGCCGAACATGAAGGTTCTTTCCTAGTGGGAATGATTGCTGGCTTGAAAGCTATTCAGGATGGGAAAGACACAGTAGGGTTTGTTGGTGGAATGAACACTGCACTTATTCAAAAATTTGAGGCTGGTTACCGAGCGGGTGTAAAATATGCCTTTCCTGATTGTAAAATATTATCTGCCTATGCTGGAGATACACCAACAGCCTTTGCTGATCCAGTGAAGGGTAAAGAATTAGCATTATCTCAATATGATCAAGGAGCTCACGTTATCTTTCACGCCTCTGGACTAACCGGGGCAGGTGTCTTTGAGGCAGCTAAAGAGAGAAAAAAGTATGTTATTGGCGTAGATTCTAATCAAAACTATATGGGTCACATTGAAGAAACTGGTGAAAATTTTGGTTTGACCAGTATGTTAAAACAGGTTGATGTTTCAGTTTACTTAACTGTTAAATCAGTAGCAGAAGGTAATTTTGAACCTGGTCTAAAAGTATTTAATTTATCTACTCAGGTAGAAATAGATGGTGTTCAATATAATGGTGTTGGTTATGCCTTAGATGAATACAATAAAGATCTAATTACTGAAGAAATGATTCAAAAAGTAGAAGAGACAAAAGCAAAAATTATCAGTGGTGAGATAATAGTTCCCGCAGAGTTATAATAGATTAGGTCATCAGGAAATATATTTGTTACCTATCACCTAAATTAAATAATTATATTTTATAGTATCGGAATTTTAAAAAAGTTCCGATACTATAAAATATTCTTTAAAAATACCAAGACAAAATATAGAAGATAAAATATCAAAAAGAATAATAAACATTATAGGTTGATGTT
>LDZT01011784.1_pt1 | contig 17846 bp, 15 predicted proteins | sample 615521 | NCBI WGS metagenome assembly LDZT01 (sample SAMN03408292, study PRJNA278302) | terrestrial metagenome | isolation source: oil reservoir sample SB1 | place: USA: Alaska, North Slope, Schrader Bluff formation | collected 2011-09
ACCAAAAATCAAATCCAAACTCAGGTTCTTAAACCCAGCCACCCTCGCCCTAAGGATACATTCTAGGGCTTCCTCGCAGGTGTGAATTCTTCCTAATTGGGCAAGTTCTGTATCAAAGAAGGATTGCACACCTAAGCTCAACCGATTGACACCGCTTGCACGCAATTCCCGTAAATAATCTAAGGTAAGCGTGCCAGGGTTAGCTTCTAAGGTTACTTCAGCATTATCTGCCAATCCAAAGCTGCTTTCAACCGCAGCCAGGATGGCTTTCACTTGCGCCACAGAGAGCAACGAAGGCGTCCCCCCTCCAAAATAAACAGTTTGAGCTGGCTCGTCGGTTTTTCCCGTGGAACTGCCTAACCAGTGGATTTCTTTAATAGCGGCTTCGACGTATGCCGGCAGCCAAGCTTGCTGCCCAGCATACGTGATAAAATCACAATAAAGGCACCTTCGCACACAAAACGGAACATGAATATACACACTAAGCACAGTTTTATTTTATCAGCCTGACGTACGTTAATTGTTCAACTTGCCAGTTTTACTGTCGCTGTGTATACTCATTTTCTTGGAAAGACCATGATGAAACCAGAAAAAGAAACTAAAAACACAAAAATCTGTCCCGTGTGTGGCACACGCGTGAGCGAAAACGCAACGCGTTGCCTCGTTTGTGGGACGCAGCTAACAACCACAGCTTCTCAAAAAAGCACTTCCAGCCTTTCGGCAGCCAAAGGAGCGCCAGAAATCCGCTTGAAGCTGCCGGTGGCAATTGTCCTTGGGCTAGTTTTTGTCGCTTTACTAGGTGGGTTGGTTTTCGTACTTTTGCAAACCCCAACGGAGACACTTGGGGCAGCAGCCCCCGCAGAAAACACGCCTACACCAACGGCAACCATCACATTAACCCCGACGATGACGCTGACGCCCACACCACTACCAACTTGGACACCGCTCCCACCGATTGAATATGTGGTCAAAAATACAGATTATTGTTCATCAATTGCCGCGCTATTTGGTGTCTCTGTGCAGAGCATTATCAGGGAAAACAATTTGGATGCTAACTGCACCATCAAAGAAGGGGATGTGCTCAAAATTCCGCAGCCTACACCCACCCCCTCACCACAGCCTACATCCACCACAGCCGCGACCGCTGAATCGGACTGCCAAACGATTACGATCACAGTGGAGGCTGGCTGGACACTAAGTAGCATTGCAATGAACTACAACGTGCCGATGGCTGCAATCCGCGAATATAACCGCATGAGCAGCGATGTTGTCCGTGAGGGCATGTCGCTGGTAATCCCTTTGTGTGAGCGTAAGCCGACCGCTGGACCGACGCCCACAGCAACTCCAGCGCCGCCGTATCCAGCCCCCAATTTGTTGCTGCCACGCTCTGGTGCCGCTTTCAACGCTGCTACTAATGCAATCACCCTCCAATGGGCTTCGGTAGCAGATTTACGAGAGAATGAGCTCTACCGCGTGACCGTAGAAGACCTTACCGCTGGAAATGGCATCGTTGTTGTCGAATACGTGCAGGATACCAAATACATCCTCCCAAGCACATATAGACCGTTGGATGCCACTCCCCATATTTTCCAATGGTCCGTAACGGTAGCACGTCAGATCAATTCTGGTAGCAGTAATCCGATTTATGAGCTTGCGGGTTACGAGAGCGAAAAGCGCGTTTTCAGCTGGATGGGTACCGGCAATGCAGTCACCCCAACGCCATAAAAACGCATCGCTTACGGATTTTGTTCGTTGAGGTAACAATCTGCCTGGAGCGCAGCGGCTGCTCCCATAGCGGCTGATGTGATAATCTGACGATAGTGCGAATCAGCAATCTCGCCGGCGGCAAATACACCCGGAACGCTGGTGCGCATCTTCCAATCAATGCGCACATAACCTTGCTCGTCTAGCTCCACCTGGTTGCCAACAAGGGCTGTATTCGGCACATGACCGATGGAGATGAAAACACCATCGGTCGGAACTTCGAATTGTTGGTCAGTTTTCACATTGCGCAAGCGCAGGTTCTGTACCCTTTCCCGCCCCACGATTTCTTCAACCACCGTATCCCACAAGAAGCGGATTTTAGCGTTGGCTCTGGCACGCCTCTCCAAGAGTGGTTGCGCTCGAAGTGCATCGCGACGGTGAATGATGGTGACGCTGTTGGCAAACCTGGTCAGAATTATGGCTTCTTCTATTGCGCTATCACCCCCACCGATAACGTGTATATCCTTCCCTCGATAAAAGAAACCATCACAGGTGGCACAATAAGAGACACCTTTACCAGTAAACTCAGCTTCTCCAGGCACTTCCAATTTTTTGTGATCAGCACCCATCGCCAAGATGAGCGTTTCAGCTTCATAGGTCTTAGTGTAAGTTTTAACCGAAAAGGGGCTTTGGAGAAGATCGACGGACTCAACTGGTTCAGGAAGGACGCGCGCACCAAAACGAACAGCGTGTTTCTCAAATCGCTCTCCTAACTCCATCCCGGTTATTCCTTCCGGAAAACCAGGATAATTTTCGATTAAATCAGTTTGAGAAACTTGACCGTAAAGTGTCATCCCGGTGAAGACGAGTGGCTGGAGCTCTGCTCGGGCGGCATATAATGCAGCAGTTAATCCTGCAGGTCCTCCGCCGATAATGATCATTATTTCATGTTCCCGTGTTTCCATCAATTTCTCTTCCCTTTTAGTCTTCTATACTAAGCTTGTAGGTCTGCATCAGCTAAAGCTAAGGCTGCATCGATGATAGCAAAGCCTTCGCACAGCTGCTCATCAGTGATAATCAAAGGAGGGATGATAAGCAATATATGGAAAGTGTTGTTAATATACAGCCCATGCGAACGTAGATAGTCCTTAACCTTTTTCATCGTTGCAGTCAGGGGTTGAGCTGTGGGCGTGAGTGGCTCTTTCGTTTGGCGGTCACGCACCAGCTCAATCGCGCCAAAAAGTCCAGTCGAGCGCACATCTCCCACACAGATATGCTTCGCTTTCATTTCAGTAAGCAGTATCTTCAGCGTTTCTCCGCGTTGCTGCGTATTCTCGAGCAAGCCTTCTTCTTCAATAACCTCAATGTTTGCCAAAGCTGCTGCCAGCGAAACCGGATGTCCGTTATAAGTCAGACCACCGAAATACATTTTGTCATTGAAATAATCTGCAATTTCGGATTTCATTGCAACCGCCCCCAAAGGGGCATAACCTGAGGTGAGTCCTTTTGCCATCGTGACGATATCCGGAACAATATCCCAGTTTTGGAAAGCGAACCACTTGCCGGTGCGCCCAAAGCCAGCCATAACCTCATCGGTAATCAGCAGAATGCCGTATTGATCACATAAGGCACGTAAACCTCGCAGGTAACCTTGCGGTGGCACCAAGATGCCATTCGTGCCTGTAACTGTCTCGATTAGCACAGCGGCGATGGTATCAGGTCCTTCTCCGCGGATAATATCCTCAAGATGGTCTAGGTAAACCTGGCTAAAATATTGTTCATCCACCGCCTGACCATCTGGGAAGAACGGTGAGCGGTAGGGATAAGGGTCTTCAAAATGTACCACGCCTGGCATGGTCAGGGGTTCCCAATGCAGGCGTCGGTAATCGCCGCTTAGCGCCATCGAACCCATCGTAGCGCCGTGATACGAGCGGTAGCGGGTCAATATCTTGAACTTGCCGGTGTAATCTCGTGCTAATTTGATAGCGTTTTCGTTTGCTTCTGAGCCACCGAGGGTGTAGAGAAATCGGTCCAAGCCAGTTGGCAGCAGAGTCGCTAATTTTTCCCCTAACTCAGCGCGTACTTTAGTCGCCATGTGCGGACCCGCAAAAGTAAGCTCACGAATTTGGCGGACCATCGCATCTTGCACTCTACGGTTGCCGTGCCCGATATTGACACACATCACCATGGAATTGAAATCTAAGTAGCGTTTTCCAGAGGGTTCCCAAAAATACACCCCTTCAGCTTTTTCCACAGGGATAACATCCGGGTTACGCTGCGCAGACCAAGTCCAAAAATTGTGCTTTAGGGACCGCGCCAAAATATCTCCTGTTTCCATTTGCCGCTCCTTTTATTGAATACACGTCTATGCTATCACAATTCACTCCTAAATCGCATATAATCAGGGACAACTTTCGTACAAGGATTAACTATGCAAACACTATCACTTCCTTTTCAATTTTTTCAAGCCCATTTTGATGAATATCTTTCTCGATACCAGGATTTCCTACGCATTCCATCGGTTTCTACCGATCCTGACCACAAAGCGGATATGCAGCGCGCCTGTGATTTTCTGGTGGGCCAATTAAAAAACCTCGGCACAGACCGTGTTGAGGTCTTTCCTACCCCGATGCACCCGATTGTCTTCGCTGAAAAACGCTCCCCCAAGCCTAATGCGCCTACCTTGCTGATCTATGGGCACTACGATGTGCAACCTGTCGCCCCGCTCAACGAATGGAAGAGCCCGCCTTTCGAACCCTCTCTCGATGGCGACTACCTTACCGCTCGTGGTGCTTCTGATATGAAAGGTCAGGTGATGGCAGTTCTAAGCGCCATTGATAGCATCGTTAAAACTACAGAGCTGCCACTCAACCTCAAGTTTCTCTTCGAAGGTGAAGAGGAAATTGGTTCGCCTTCATTAGAGACGTTTATTGCTTCTCACCGTGACTTGCTGGCATGCGATATGGTGCTCAACCCTGATGCCGGCATGGTCGGGCTTGATTTGCCTACAGTCGTGTACAGCTTACGCGGTCTGGTCTATTTTGAGGTGCGCATTGATGGTCCTAAAACCGACTTGCACTCTGGGCTTTTTGGCGGGGTTGTAGCTAATCCAGCTATTGTGCTTTCTGAGATAATTGCAAGCCTGCATGCCCCCGATGGCTCTGTAGCCGTCCCAGGATTTTATGACCAAGTCTTGCCGCTCACGCCAGAAGAACGTGCGCGTATTGCCGCCAATCCAACCCGTGAAACGGATTTGCTTGCCATAACGGGCGCGCCTGCGCTTTATGGTGAGGCAGGTTATACCCCCCTAGAACGTATCGGCGCACGCCCAACCTTAGACGTGAATGGGCTATATTCCGGTTTTATCGGAGAAGGCAGCAAAACTATCATCCCAGCTTACGCCAGCGCCAAAATCTCCTGCCGGCTGGTTCCCAATCAGGATCCAGACCATGTTTATGACACCATAAAGAAAGCTATTGAAAACCGAGTCCCTCCCACGGTGCGCCTGACGATGGTTAAACACTCCGGTGCTCCAGCATACTTAGCTGATGACGCCCCTGGCTTGCAAAACTTAACAGCTGCGCTTTCCGAAACCTGGGGCAAACCCGTTATTTTCAAGCGCGAAGGCGGCAGCATCCCTGTGGCTACAACCATGCAAAACTATCTAGGTGTCAAATCTCTGCTAACCGGTTTTGGCTTACCAGATGATCACATTCACTCGCCTAATGAACGCCAACACCTCCCAACCTGGAAAAAAGGTGTTCAAGCACTGATCCATTTTATCGCCGGTTTTGAACATGAGAGCTGAGAGCGCTGAACTTCGCCTGCCGGCTTATGGCGGACAGGCAGTTATTGAAGGTGTGCTCATGCGTGGAAAACGCGCACTCGCCATGGCTGTGCGTGACCCAGAAGGAGAAATCGTCCTGTTTGATGAGCAGCTGCCAAGCCTCTACCGTTCTTGGTGGGGGCGCGCACCGTTTTTTCGCGGAATTATTAGTCTATGGGATTCGTTGAGTATGGGGATGGAATACCTGACGAAGTCCGCCAACGTACAGACTGGAGAAGAAGAGAAAATCGAAGGCAAAGAACTGGTCTTCACCATGCTATTTTCCATTCTCGTTGGAGTGGGTTTGTTTTTTCTCTTACCAGCATTGCTTGCCGGCTGGTTAGAGAGCGGTTTGCAAACGACCGCTTGGGTGAGCAACCTGTTAGAAGGCTTGCTGCGCCTCATCATCTTGATTGTTTACATGGTATTGATTGGCAAAATGCCAGAAATCCAGCGCACCTATATGTATCACGGCGCGGAACATAAGACGATCAACGCTTTCGAAGCTAGAATTGAATTAGAACCACAAAGTGTGGCGCAACAAACACGTGTACATCCGCGTTGCGGGACTTCTTTTATCCTCTCCATGGTGTTCATTTCGATTTTGGTCTTTACCCTGCTTGGTCCACAGCCGCTGCTATGGCGCTTGATCTCGCGCATCCTTTTGCTACCGCTGATTGCCGGACTTTCATATGAATATATCCGCTGGGCAGCAAAGAATATGGAGAAATCTGCCTTCGTGCGCGCATTAATAAAACCCAACCTTTGGTTGCAAAACCTGACCACTCGCGAGCCTACCCTGGATATGATTGAAGTAGCCCTCGCTGCATTCAAGCGCATGTACGCCCTGGAAACTGGCGGGGAGATTCAATTGGATACAAAACGATGAAACCCTGGCAAAACGTTTTAATTGGGTTTTTAGGAGGATTGCTTTTAGGAGGAGTAATCCTCTTGTTCTTTTTACCCCAGCGTGGTGAACCCATCCAACTGGTGACAGCTACGCCAATTACGGTCGACATAGCTTCCCCGACGCCCCCTATGATTCAAGTTCATGTTGCTGGTGCTGTGAAAAACCCGGGTGTTTATTCCCTACCTATGGATGCACGCAACAACGATGCGATTACAGCCGCCGGCGGCGCCACCTTAGAGGCAGACCTTGAACGCATGAACCTTTCAGAGTTGCTGAAGGACGGGCAGCGCGTCTATGTGCCTTATAAAGGTCAGCCGATTTCGACTTCAGAAAGATCAAGCACCATCAGCCTATCTCCAACGGAGCCTACGCTAGTCAATATCAATACAGCAGATGCAGACGCGCTAATGAGCTTGCCAGGGATTGGAGAAGTCAAAGCAGCGGCAATCATCACCTATCGCGAGACGTACGGTCCCTTCACCAGCATCGAGGCGTTGCTCAACGTCAAAGGGATCGGTCAATCCACCCTTGAAGGTTTACGGGAACATATCACATTAGGTCCGTAGTTTTAGAAAGCTTAAATAAGGCAGGTATAATATCTTTTATGGATTACGAAACAATACTAAAAAATGACCTTTATGCAGCTATGCGCGCCAATGACACCTTGCGCAAGCGGGTCATTCGCTTGCTGATGTCCTCAATTGAATTGGCAGAAGTGGCTAAAGGCTCTAAGTTAACGGATAGCGAATTTATCGCTCTGGTGCAGAAAGAAATCAAAACTAAGAATGACACTATCGCTGATGCAGAAAAAGCCAACCGACCCGAAATGGTCCGCGAACAACAAGCGGAAATAAAGGTTCTGGAAGCCTACCTACCTCAGCAATTATCTGAAGCCGAATTGGTGCAGTTAGCGGAAGAAGTCATCCAAGAGACAGGTGCTACCTCACCCAAAGATATGGGAAAAGTGCTCAAAGTACTCATCCCCAAGCTCGCCGGCCGCGCAACCAACCAGGATGCCAGCCGCGTTGTGAAGGAATGCCTTACCAAGCTGAGCTGAAATGAGCAAAAAACAGCCAGCTCCGCGTCGTTCTTCGGGTTTTACCCAAGGTGTTGCCCGCGTTCTCATTCTCATTATCACTTGCATCTTGATTTATCTGTGTTTGGTGTTGCCAGATGTCATCAATCAAGCCAACATGCCTGTGGCAGTTGGTGAGGTCGCCAATCAGGATATTTTGGCGCCTTATTCGATTACCTATGAGAGCAAAGTTTATACGGAACGTGCCCGTATGGAAGCGGCGGCGGCAGTCCCTCCTGTTTTCCTTCCACCTGATCCCAGCATTGCCCGCCGTCAGCTCGAAACCCTTAATAGCATCTTATATTACATTTCCACCGTCAGGAATGATCCCTATGCCACACGCGAACAAAAGTTAGAGGACCTGGAAGCACTTGATGAGATTAAGTTAAACCCCAGCATCGCTGCCCAAATTCTAGCCTTGAATGACCAAGATTGGCAAAACATCGATAAGGAAGCGCGGCGTGTACTAGAGCTGGTGATGCGCGACACGATTCGTAATGAAAATGTCGCCCAAATTCGCAGTAACCTGCCTGCGATAATTGATTTTGCCTTCCCCACGGAACAAGCACAGGTAGTTATCGCGTTGGTCTCCCCGCTCATCGTTCCCACAAGTCTATACAGTGAAGAACAAACCAATCTCGCCCGTGAACAAGCCCGTGCCACCATCGAGCCAATATCCCGCCAGATTATCGCTGGCGAGGTGATTGTGCGCCGAGGACAGATTATTCGCGAAGAAGACTTAGAAGCCCTCAATATCTTCGGTTTAGCTAAGCCGAGCAATCAGACTGACCAATACGTAACCAATGCGATTCTCGTGGGTGTGCTTGCTACACTAAGCGTTCTATATTTCAATCGCCGGCAAGATCAAGATTTTTATGACCCCAAGCACCTTAGCCTTATTGCAATTGTGTTTGTGATCTTTTTGGGTTTGGGGCGATTTTTGGTGATTGATCGAACTATTGTCCCTTATCTATATCCAGTAGCTGCTTTTGGGCTGACAATTGCAATCATTTACAATTTTGAGTTTGGCACACTTCTCAGCCTCTTCCTGAGTATATTGCTTACCTTCGGCAAAAACCGTGAAGCTGAATTAACCATATTTTATCTTTTACCCACAATGGTAGGCATGCTGACAATTGGCAGAGCACGCAATATCGGCTCATTCATCGGTTCAGGTTTTGTTACAGGCTTGCTCGGGATGGCTGTGGTCACTGCTTTCCGCTTGGGCGATGTGTATACCGACATGGTCGGTCTTTCCACATTGGTAATTGCTTCCCTGGTGAACGGTCTATTATCGGGCAGCTTCGCTTTGCTGCTCCAATTTGTCTTTGCCCAAGTATTGGATATTCCTACAACACTACAGCTTATTGATATTTCCCGCCCAGATCATCCACTGCTTCAATACATTTTACAGAATGCCCCAGGTACCTATCAACATAGCTTACTGGTTGCGAACCTTTGCGAGCAAGCTGCAGGAGCAATTGGCGCCGATCGTCTGCTCATCCGAGTAGGTGCGCTCTTTCACGATTGTGGCAAAGCCAATAACCCTCAGTTTTTCGTCGAGAATCAGGTCAAGGATAAAATCGATGCTCATGACGATCTAGACCCCGCCACAGCAGCTGCCACGATTATTCAACATGTTCCAGACGGGGTGGCGTTAGCAAAGAAGTATCGCTTACCTTCGCGGATTATCGACTTCATTCGCGAACACCATGGCACGATGTTAACGGTGTACCAATACTCGCAGGCTGTTGCAACGGCTGAGAGCCCCGAAGAAGTCGATAAATCTTTATTCACTTACCCAGGACCTAAACCGCAATCGCGAGAAACAGCCATTCTGATGTTAGCGGATGGCACCGAAGCCAGAGCCCGCGCTGATGCCCCGCGTACCGACGAAGAATTACGCGAATTGATCCAAAAAAGCATCGCCATGTATAAGGACGCGGATCAGTTAGATGAAACCGACCTGACCCTCAAGGACCTGAAGACAATCGAAGATTCTTTCTTTGAAACTTTACAGCGTTCCTATCACCCGCGCATAAAATATCCGCAAGTGCAAAAGAAATTGGAAGAACAGGCGGAAAGTGCACTTGCAGAGGAATAAATTCTGCCATAGGCTCTGAAAGATGCGATGATCGATTTATCATCTGCTAAAAAATTCCGCACCCAAGTGGATCTCAACCGCCTGGATATTTGTTTACATGCCACATTAGAAAAGCTCGGTTATGCGCAGGATGAGGCGGTCACCCTGAAATTGACCGATAATAGAGCCATCCACAAACTTAATAAGACCTACCGGAACGTTGATGCTCCTACAGATGTGCTTTCCTTTGAAAATGATTATCTTGACCCTGAAAGCGGCTTGCATTACTTAGGAGATATCGTCATCTCCATCGAAAAAGCTCAGGAGCAAGCTGCAAACAATGAGCATCCGTTACAGCAGGAAGTAGAAATGCTCTTTGTGCACGGCGTGTTGCATCTTTGTGGCTATGAACATGCTGAAGAGGACGAGTATGCAGAAATGAGTTGCCTGCAAGACGAAATCCTAAAAGAGGTGAATAATCCTCTTTTAGGCAGTATTTCTCCGCCTGCTTAAGTACTTGAGATTAGTTTTTACAGGGCGGTTCACGAGTAAGGCTTCTTCATATCCCAATTTAAGACGAAGTCTGATAAAATCCCAACGTGACAGGCAAAACTAAAACCGTAGCTCTGCCTGACTAATATTATAACGATTAAGGAGAGCGTATGCATAAAGATTTCTTAGATATCATCGATTACACCCCCCAAGAATTGCAAGACTTGCTCGATCTTGCCATCCAGCTCAAAAAGGAATATAAGCAGGGTGGCAACGAACCCGTCCTCAAGGGCAAGGTGCTGGCGATGATCTTCCAAAAACCCTCATTACGTACCCGGGTCAGCTTCGATATGGCGATGCGCCATTTAGGCGGCGATGCCCTTTACCTTTCTCCTAATGAGATTGGTCTGGGTCAACGGGAATCGATTGCTGATATCGCCCGCGTGCTCGAGGGTTATGTGCAAGGCATCATGGCACGCGTATTTGCACATGAGCACGTACTGGAGTTAGCTCGTTGGGCGAATATCCCGGTGATTAACGGATTGAGCGATTACAGCCACCCCTGCCAGGCTCTAGCTGATGCACTAACTATCTACGAAAACTTTGGCCGCATCAAGGGTATCAACGTCACGTATGTCGGCGACGGCAATAACGTTGCTGTTTCCTTGATGCAAATTTGCGCAAAATTAGGCGCAAACTTTACGATTGCCAATCCTGAAGGGTATGATATGCCCGCCGATGCAGTTCAAACTGCCATAAATGTAGCTCGTGAAAGCGGTGCCAAACTAACCTTCTTGCGTGATCCACACCAAGCCGTGCAATTCGCCGAAGTAATTTACACCGACACTTGGACGAGCATGGGCCAGGAAGAAGAAGCTAAACAGCGCGAAAAAGTATTTCCACCATATCAAGTGAATGATCAATTGGTTTCAGAAGCTGCTTCCGATGTGATTGTCATGCACTGTCTGCCAGCACACCGCGGGCAGGAAATCACCGATAGCGTAGCTGATGGACCGCATTCCAGGCTCTTCCCGCAGGCACATAACCGCTTACATGCCCAAAAAGCAGTTGTCTACACACTTATGAAAGGAGTATGATTTGAATTCTCAATATTACATTGACCTTGAAGATAAATATGGTGCCCATAACTACAAACCGTTAGATGTCGTCTTAACTAAGGGCGAAGGTGTTTGGGTCGAAGATATCGAGGGTAAACGCTACTTAGACTGCCTTAGTGCGTATTCCGCTCTCAATCAAGGGCATCGGCATCCCAAAATTGTTAAAGCTTTGCAAGATCAGCTTGAACGTATCACGTTAACCTCGCGCGCCTTTCGCAACGATCAATTAGGACTATTTTACAAAAAACTTGCGGATATGACCGGCTACCAAATGAGCTTGCCGATGAATAGCGGCGCAGAAGCAGTAGAAACTGCCCTCAAAGTTGCCCGTAAATGGGGTTATGTGGTCAAAGGAATTCCCAAATACCAAGCAGAGATTATCGTTGCAGCTGGGAATTTCCATGGCCGCACGATCACCGTCATTTCTTTCTCTTCCGAACCCCTCTATAAGGATGCCTTCGGACCCTTTACTCCAGGCTTTAAGGTTGTACCATTTGGCGACTTCGAAGCTATCCAGGCTGCCATCAATCCAAACACTGCCGCAGTAATGCTCGAGCCAATCCAAGGTGAAAATGGCGTAATTGTTCCCCCAGATGGGTATTTGCGTGGTGTAGCAGAACTCTGCAAACAAAACGATGTCCTTTTCATCGCTGATGAGATTCAGACCGGCTTAGGACGCACAGGCAAACTCTTCGCCTCAGAGTATGAAGGCGTTCGCCCCGATATTACCGTGATCGGGAAAGCACTTTCAGGCGGGATGCTGCCCGTTTCCGCTGTACTTGCAGATGAGCCTATTCTAGGCTTGTTCCAACCCTCCGAGCACGGTTCAACTTTTGGTGGTAGCCCGTTGGCTTGTGCTGTCGGCATCGCTGCCCTCGACGTCATAGAGGAAGAGAATCTTCCAGAGCGGGCTTTCACCTTGGGTAATTACTTTATGGACCGATTGAGTGAAATCCCAAGCGCGCATATCAAAGAGGTGCGCGGACGCGGCTTGCTGATTGGTGTGGAGCTAAAACCAGAGGCTGGTGGCGCACGGCGATTCTGCGAAGCGTTGCAAGATGAAGGTATTCTTGCTAAGGAAACGCATGAAAACGTGATCCGCTTTGCCCCACCGCTAATTATCGAGAAAGAAACTTTAGATTGGGCTTTGCCCAAGATTGCTAAGGTTCTACAAATGCCCTAAAGCAAGGAGCTCACATGAACAGGTTTGCCAAAATCGTCGCCACCTTAGGACCCAGCAGTTCTGATGAACCCACACTTCGCGCTTTGATTGAAGCCGGCATGGACGTTGCCCGCCTTAATTTTTCGCATGGCACACATGCGGAGCATGCCGAGCGGCACAAAATCTTGCGCAAGCTGTCTGAGGAGCTTGGCAAACCTGTTTCTATCTTGATGGACCTGCAAGGGCCAAAGCTGCGCATCGGCAACCTAAAAACCGATTTTGTTGAGCTGAAATCAGGAGATACGGTTGCATTAAGTTCATCTGAGAATCCGCAAAACCTACACGAAGGCACCATATTCATTCCCTTCGACGTGCCAAATTTGCATGAAGCACTCGCACCTGGTAATCACATCCTATTGGATGACGGGCAGCTTGAGTTTGAGGTCAGTGGGATAGAAGGCGAGACTATTTACGCCAAGGTCATCCTCGGAGGTAAACTCAAATCCCATAAAGGCGTTAACCTTCCCGGATCAAAGCTAGATATCGCCTGCCTGACGCCTAAAGATCTGGAGGATTTAGCGTTTGGTATTTCTTTAGGAGTTGACCTGGTAGCCATATCTTTTGTGCGCCAAGCCTCCGATATTCTCACGGTTCGGAAAACCATGCAGGAGATGTCTGGCTCGGAGAGAGTTCCTCCCATAATTGCCAAGTTAGAGCGTCCTGAAGCAATTACCAACTTGGACGCTATCATTGATGCTACCGATGGTGTAATGGTTGCCAGAGGGGACTTAGGTGTGGAGATGTCTCCCGCTGAAGTACCTGTGGTGCAAAAAGCAATCATCAAAACCGCCAATCAAAAAGGAAAGTTCGTCATCACCGCCACGCAAATGTTGGAATCCATGATCAACAATCCCCGCCCCACCAGAGCGGAGGCAGCCGATGTGGCGAACGCCATTTTCGATGGCACGGATGCTGTAATGCTCTCAGCGGAAACAGCCGCAGGGAAATACCCGGTGCAAAGCGTGCGCATGATGGATGCAATTATCCGCGAATCGGAAAAACACCTCAGCGAGTGGGGTCATTTGGAGAGCTTACTCGCCTCCGATCCTGACAATCCAACGGTATCGATTGCACGGTCAGCCAAAGAACTTTCTGTTGCAGCCAAGGTCAAAGCCATTGTGGTGTTCACAATGTCGGGTACAACTGCGATGTGGATGTCTAAAACTAAACCAGACGTACCAATTTATGCTTTCACCCCAGAATTAAAAACTTACCATTGGTTAGGCATTGCTTGGGGCGTCACGCCATTGCTTGTGCCGCATGCAGATACACTCGAAACGATGATTAAGCACGTCGGGACCGCACTCTATGCCTCCACCGACCTCTTGGCAGAGGATAAGGTTGTCGTGATTTCCGGCTTTCCGGTAGGAGAAATGGTCAAACCGAACTTAATTTTGCTTTACACATTGCGTTGGTAACGCGTAACGAGGTACAAAAACGGGACCATATAATTAGTCCCGTTTTGATTCTATGCCCATATTTACGCTAAGGCAGCATTGATGCGCTCCAATGTAGCTTTATCTGGACGGATGCGTTCGGTTGGGAGACGATTAAGCGGATCTTTACCTAACTCAAAAATATCAAAAATGGACTGTTCGGCTTTTTCGATGTAGAACAAGCCGGTGGTGAGGTAACGCTTCTCGTAGGATTCGGTCAACAAGTCCAGCGCTGCGGTTTTACTCGTTGGATCGTAATCTCTATTGATTTTTTTTAGCAGCAGGGTGGAGCCGTCATGAAGTTTTACTTCGCGGTAACTACCTTCTTCAAAGTCTTCCACGATTATTTCTTTAGCCTTTGGAATGAAGGTAATATCCTGAATCGGACTTTCGTGCTCGCGCCCCCAGGTGTAAGACTGCATTGCGGTATCCTGATTGTTGAAAGTAACACATGGGCTAATTACATCGATCACTGCAATGCCATCATGTACAAAAGCTGCTTTAAAAAGCTCTCGCATCTGCTTGATATCGCCAGCAAAAGCACGTGCGACAAACTTTGCACCGCTAATCAAAGCCTCCAAGCACAAATCCAACGGTGGTAAGAAATTCCTGCCCTGATGACGGAGCTCGAGGCCTAAGTCCGAGGTGGCGGAGAATTGACCTTTAGTAAGTCCATACACACCGTTATTTTCAATGATGTAAACCATGGGGATGTTGCGGCGGATAACGTGTTTAAAATGCCCCATGCCGATACTCGCTGAATCCCCATCGCCAGAGATGCCAATGATTTTGACCCGCCGGTCTGCAAAGCAAGCCCCAGTAGCCAACGTGGGCATGCGTCCATGCAGCCCATTGAAGCCGAAAGAGCGGTCTAAAAAATAGTTAGGACTCTTGCTGGAGCAGCCAATCCCACTGATCTTGGCAACCATTTCCGGAACAACACCCAACTCGAAGAGGGCTGCCTGAATTTGATTCGCAATGGTGTTATGACCACATCCTGGGCAAAGGGTAGAAGGCTTCCCTTTGTAATCAACGGGAGAAAGACCGACCAAATTCCGTTCTACTTTTACTGTCTGTGTGTTATCCATTCCTCTTCATCTCCTTTGCCAAAACCTGTTCAGTTGCCCAAATCGCTGTCATCGGCAAACCACCAAAATCAGTCAATGAAGACAACTTCTCTGCATATGATGCAGAAACCTCTAATTTCAAAATCGAACACATCTGACCATCTCGGTTGAGTTCCAACACATATGTATGGTCGTGCTCGGAGATAAAATCGCGCACGGCTTTGCAAGTTGGTAACGCTCGAATGCGCAAGTAATCCACCGGGATGCCTGCTTCTTCCAGCATATCCTGAGCCTCAATTAGCGCTGGGTCGGTTGAGCCCCAGCCGATAATCCCGATTCTGGCTCCTGGCTTATTCCGGAAAATAGGCTCTGGTAGCACTTCACACATATTCATGAGTTTCTTCTTGATCCTGCGGATCATTTTTGCCCAGTTTTCGGGGTCTTCACTGTAATTTCCATATTCATTATGTCCAGTACCACGGGTGAAATAAGCTGCAGCCGGATTCTGATTGCCCATCACGGTGCGATAAGGGATACCATCACCATCGATGTCTTTATAGCGACCCCACTTGCCTTCAAAACGATCCAAGTCAGCTTCCCAAAGGATTTTCCCGCGATCAATAGGGCAGTCGGGATATTCGAATTTAGGGGTGATCCACTGGTTCATCCCTAAATCCAAATCGCTCAGCACAAAAATGGGCGTCTGGTAATGCTCTGCCAAATCCAAAGCTTTCCAGCCAAATTCAAAGCACTCATTCACCGAACCGGGCAACAAGAGAATATGGTTGATATCGCCATGCCCGAGGAAGTAGACCATGGTCAAATCTCCTTGAGCAGTGCGTGTGGGTAACCCCGTGCTCGGTCCAACGCGCTGCACATCCCAAATAACCACGGGGGTTTCAGTGAAATAAGCTAAGCCCACATTTTCAGTCATCAAGCTCAAGCCTGGGCCTGAGGTTGCGGTCATTGCGCGCAAGCCAGCCCAACCCGCACCAATAGCGCAGCCAGCAGCGGCAAGCTCATCCTCCACCTGTAAAATAACGCAGGTATTCTTGCCCGTTACAGGATCCTTGCGCAGCTTGGGATTTTGTTCATTCATTGATTCTGCTAAGCTGCTTGCCGGCGTAATCGGATACCAAGAGCAAAATTCAACGCCTCCGAAAAGCGAACCCAAAGCGCCAGCGTTGTTCCCGTCGGTCAATATGTAATCTTCCATTGGGGGCAGCTGCTTCACGAAATAACGATCTTTTTTGATGATATTCTTTTCTGCCCATTCATAGCCTATGTTGACCATCTTTAAGTTCGTTTCCAGCGCGGATGCCTTATTGCCAAAGTGGCGTTTTAATGCATACAATATGCTCTCCATGTTGATGCCTAAAACTTGCCCCACGATGCCGACGTAAGTCATATTCTCCATATAGTCCCGCAGGTTGCGAGGCACTTCAGCCTGCTTAACCAGTTGGCGGATAGGCATTGGGTAGAAAATTAAATCAGCACGCGGTTTTTCTGGCTTGCGGATGTGATCCGCATAAAAAATCACACCGCCTTCTGGTAGGTAGGTCAAATCATCAAGGAATGTTTCTGGGTTCATCGCGACGATGATGTCATCATAAGGCACACGCCCTAAATAGCCTTTTTCTGAAACCCGGATGACAAACCAGGTGGGCAGCCCTTTGATGTTTGAGGGAAAAATGTTTTTTCCAGAAGTAGGAATTCCCATGTGAAACAGCGCATGGTAAAGTACATTATTAGACGTTGCACTGCCAGAACCATTAATCGTGCTAACAGTCATGCAAAAATCATTCACTTTAGGGGGGAGATCGAGAAGCTCATCTGTCTCGGAGTATGTCATGACGTATTGTTCTCCTTTTTATCACTCAAAACGCTGAGATAATTCCGCTTTTTTTCGTTGCATTACCAAATCCATGTGCGCCAAAAGCGCTTGATGACCACGTTCAAAATCCCGTGCAGCCAGGGCTTCAACAATGCGCTGATGATAATTCCACACAATTTCTAAGTAATTCTGATCGATATAATAATTGCGCTCATTTCCGGCATTCAAATCCCAATATGTCTCCAGCAAACTTTTGACAACCGGATTTTCCAAATGTTGGAAAATAGCTAAGTGAAATGCACGATGTTCTTTCTCGGGTGATTCGATAGGTTGTTTTTTAATTTTGCTTTGCGCTTTACGGACAATATCCCCCAAAGTGCTGACCTCTGCGCTGGTCAATAATGGCGCTGCCTCAAACCAATAGCTGGCTTCGATGTGTTTGCGCAGATCGCGAAAAGCTTCAAAAAGCTCTGGTTGTACTCTTATTCCATACTGTAAACTTAACCTCAACGCAGGAGCAAGAGAAAATCCACAGGGTTGAATGCCCGTTTTTGGTTTAATGGTAACAAAGCCTAAACGGCGTGCAACCTCTAATTGCTCACGTAAACTGGTGATACTCATTCCGAGCTCCTCGCTCAGCTCTGCTATCGTCGGAATAGGGGTACCATTGCGGTTAGCTTCAGCCAGATAGTCTAAGAGGTCGCTCCGAGGTGTATTTTCCATTAAGCAATCATCACATTAATATGATTAATCTGATTATACCTTCCTGCTGATCGTCGTCAAGGTCAATTGGTTGATTGTAAGAGCAAAGTGATAATGTCCTAAAGTAGCAAAATAGAAATTTCCTAATTATGATTAGGAGCTATGAAATGGACACATAAAGTGTACTGCGTAATAGAAGACACGACGATCCTGACTTCGATACGGTCTTTTGACCAAATGACGAACGATCTGCCGTGTCTCTATGATTCTATCCCATCATACTAATGACAAGTAAGGAATTAGCCCGAAAGAGGACTAAGATTGATCTGATTTTCAGTCTTTATATCGCTTAGTTTATAACGATCTCAAGACATAAT
>LDZT01008713.1_pt1 | contig 17732 bp, 17 predicted proteins | sample 615521 | NCBI WGS metagenome assembly LDZT01 (sample SAMN03408292, study PRJNA278302) | terrestrial metagenome | isolation source: oil reservoir sample SB1 | place: USA: Alaska, North Slope, Schrader Bluff formation | collected 2011-09
CCTAGATTGCGACAGTTCTTTTGCGACCAAGCGTTCTTTCCATCATCAACCACCAATCTAGGCTGACACAGTTCTCCTTTTTTGGTCAACGCTTGGACCATCTGTGCCACTTGAATTGGAGTTACAGCAATATCTCCTTGCCCAATGCCAAAATGATAAGTATTACCTAAGAACCAACGCTCTCCTATCACCTCTTCTTTCCAGGCGGGATCAGGTACAAGACCTTTCGCCTCACCAGAAAGCTCAACCCCTGTTAGTTCTCCAAAACCCAGTTCACGAGCTTGACGGGCAAGATTTGTGGGACCAATCCATTCAGCAGCTTTATAGAAGTAGATATCATTACTTCGAGCTATTGCCCTAACCAAGGCTATTTCCCCGTCTGTTGCTCCTTGAGCCGTGTAGAGCCAATTGGCATATTCATATTCATTTACTCTTAAAATTCCCTCATCTAATACAGTTTTATGTTCGTCGAGCGCATCTACTTCAAGTCCGGCAATTGATGTAACCATCTTGAAAACCGATCCCGGAGGATATACTCCACCAATAGCTCGATTAAAAAATGGTTTTCTCTCATCCTGAAAATATTGACGAACTGCTAGCTGTCGAGCAACCTCCCGTGCTTCATCAAGAACTGATTCTCCAAGATCATTGCTATTAAATGAAGGAGTGCTTATCAGAGATAGAATTTGGCCTGTATCAGCGTCTAAAACCACTACTGCTCCAACCATCTCTCCCAAAGCTTGATAGGCTACTCTTGATAAATAGGGATCAAGGCTTGTATAAATGTCGTGACCAGACTGTGCCTCAAGTTCATTAATAAGGCGTTGTTTTTTTCCAAAAGTATCGATCTCAAAAATCTGATATCCATCTTGACCTCTTAAGACTTGATCCAAGGTTTGCTCGAGACCAAGCTTGCCCACCCAATCTCTCACTTTCAGCTGACGATTATTAATTAACTCGTGAGCCTCAACTGGTGCTAAATAACCGAGAACATGAGCCAGTTCTTGAGGATAAAGATATTGCCTGCGCAGTTCGTAAGTCACTCTCCAACTTTCCTCAGTCATTAACTCCATTGCTCTCTGGTGATCTATTCTACTTTTTTCGGGATATAAATCATCAGATTTATTTTGAAAGTATATTTTCTTGTTATGAACTAAAAGTTGGTGGTAGCGATCTAAAAGAACTCCTCTTTCAGCAGGAATTACTTGGCGAAAGTACCGGTTGGCATCGGCAAGTTGGCGATAGTAAGCTCCTTGAACTAACTGCAGGTGAGCTAATCGGGTCAATAGCGTTACCATAGTAGCTAAAAAAATTAGGGATAAAATCCATATTTTTCTGGAACGATTCTGATTTAACCCATATCCATCAGTAATTACCGATGCTCTTTTTGAAGAACAAAAAAATAGATTACTCATTTTCTTCTCTCCTTCTTAAAAACCCTCAACCACATCACCACAAGAATATAACTTATAATAAGCTGGGCGATTAAAACAAAATTTGCTGGTACATCCAGCCACCACAACCATACTAAATTCTGCAAAACTACAATTAAAATAAAACGTCGCTTCTTCCCTTTAATTGTCCCCCCTCCAACTGAGATGCCCCAAGCTGATAGTAGCCAAACAAATAATGTTATTAGCCAAGCTCCATGATAGAAAACAGCCATTAAAAAACTGAACAGTAAAATTAACAACGGTCTTGAGTGGTTTTTTATCTTAATGCTATCTAGCCAAATCAAAGACAACAAAGTAAACAAAAAAGGCAGTCCTATTACTCTCTCAAAGCTTAACAGAAAAATTAGAGCAAGAATCTTAAGTAGTTGAATAACAATTTTTTGCACTGTTTTAATCATTTTTTAGTTTATCTCCTTACTTAAAGTTTCTTTTTTTGTTGATTTTTATTATTTTATGCTGATTAACTTACTATCACTCTTCAACACATTTATAATCGAATCTCTACCAAACTTGCCTGATAGAAAGATACATACTGCTCCAACACTGCTGTTTTAACTGCGGATGATTCTCCCGAAACAATACTTCTGATCTCACCAATGAACAGCCCCTCCTCCACCCCTCTTTGACCTGCCGTCACCACTCTTTGTCCAATCTCAATCTCCTCCTCTATCGGAATTTCTGTAAAGATTACCCTTCGCCCATCACCCCTAACTATTCCTTGAACATCTGAAATAGTTCTTGCCAACACCGGAGCCGAGTCTTTCTGCCACAATAAACTCACTATCCCTACATCATTTTTTATCTCTTTGATTAAGCCTATTAATGTTCCTTCTACCAACACAGCTGACCCCTCAACAATTTCGACTTCTCTTGGTACACTCACTACAGGTTGGGCAAATGAAAGAATGGGTTGAGTTAAAACAACCCTGTTGAGTGTCCGATCGGTGCTATTAAGTAATTGACGTAATTCTTGATTTTCTCTCTCAAGTTGATCTAACTTACCCAACTGCGCATAAGTTTGCGCTAATTTAAGTTCTAAATCCTGGACTCTTCGAGCAAGTAAATATTGTTGGCGAATGCCTGAAACAGCACTGCTTACCGTTTTAGTCAAATTAACATTAAAAGACAAAAAAGGATCACTAAGTTGTCTACTTTTCCTCAATATTATCGTATCTATCTGCGTAAATTGTAACAACCCCACAGCTACAACTAATGACAGAGTGATCAATAACTCGATCATCTTACTTTTCATTATCAGGTTTAATGAAGCTAGATTTATGTTAAAAATTTTTGACATTGCACCTATGGATCTTTTTAAGTTAAATCACCTAGATTAACAAGCGGCTTATTAGCAACATTGACATTAAGTTTTAGCTCTTTGGATAAGTAGTGATCTAATCCTAATAGTAAACCTCCGCCACCCATAAGCACTAGCCCACTATCAAGAGCAGATAACAGCTGCTCCGAGTTCATCTGAAAGAATAAACGCTTGAGCTGATGAACTAAGTTTGGCAGCTCCTTCAGCAGTGCCTCCGCAATTGCTTGAGCATGAATATTAGTACTAACCGCCAAACCCTGAGAAATCTCCACTCCCCTAACATTAATAAGTTGGGTATTCATTCGTTTAGTTTGAGTCTCATCTTTTTTCGACAGAAAAAATTCTAAAGTTGGTAGTTCATGCTTGATTCTCATTGCTTGAGAGTGACTAATGCTTAACTCATGGCGATTTCTCACATAGTTGATGATCGCTTGTGTTAACAGCGATCCACCAAAATCAAGAGTTTTACTAAAGGTGACTCTCCCCCAAGAACCAAAAACTACCTCAGTTAATTGGTCGCCTATATCAAGTATCACTAAAGAGCCTGATTTGGGAGCGGCTTGGCTAGACAGATTTGGTGAGGGAAGACTTAACAAAATTGCTTCGGCCTTATCCCTAATCTTTACTTGGTTGAGGCCAATCGATTCTAAAGATTGCTTGAAGATTTGTCTATCCAAGTTGGTTGCCAATTTGGGAACAAAGCAGAGAGATTTTGACCGTGTTAACCAACCCCATTCAAGCTCGCTTTTAATGTTGTTTATCAAGCCTGACAAATATTGCTCGAACCAAACTCGACTATAAACTACCCCTTTTCTAATTGGGAAAATCACTCTTGTATTATCAGGTTCTTTTCCCACTAATGAGTATGCTTGCTTACCAATTGATAAAACGGTTTGTGATTTTTCATCAAGCAAATAACAACTAGGTTGATTATAGAGCAAGCGTGAATTGATCGGGGCTTGAAAGGATGGATTTGATTTGCTTTTTTTTCGAGAGGTGAAATAGTTCGATTGTGAGTCAACTGCCACCACTCTTGTATACAAACTTCCGAAATCAAAGAGCAATTCATATCGTTTGGTAGAAAAAAAAGAGGTCCAGTTACTCAATCTCTTTTTTTTATTAACTTTTGAGCTGTTGATTGTGGGGATTTTAATTTGGGCTTGCATTATAAAAACCAATTTTCACTACACGACAAGATGAATATATCTCATACTATCACAAATCATACCTTACCAGAAGAAGTCGCAACCTGTTTAAAGCATCTGACAAAAAATAAACTGATTACACGGAGTGAAGCTACCCCACAACTAAAAGCCCTAACTCACTAACCAGCGAAGCTAATTCTAATTAATCTATCAACAGTAATATAGCAGTAATATAGTTAGCTTATCTGATTAAGCAAAACTCCAGCCGAATACCACTTGTCTTGAGCCAAGAGTTGATCAACCTCATCAAGTTTAGCCATCTTTTCTTGATCTTGAGCTAATGTTTCTCTAAGGCTCGCGACCCTCTCCTGAACCAATTCTTGTTTTAGTTTGAGTGCCTTTTCTAGCATTATCTCTTCAAGATCTGGAATTAGTCCATCTAGATATTCAAGTATTTGTTCTTGCTTGGCAATTTCATCAAGATTCGAGTCTTGAAGAATTTGATCGACCTTTTCTTTTTCTTGTGAAGTAATGAGCAAATCAAGATCACTTTTCAGTAAATCTTCCCAAATAACCTGTTGCAACTCATCTAAAAACTGCTCTTGTTCTTGAGTAGACCCATCTTGGGCGCCCAGCAAGAAAAAGATATTTTGATCAGCCAATGTTTCTGACTCAATCTGCTGTGGCTGTTGAGTGGTACTTGGTGGGGTAGATTGCTGATCTGCTTGATAAGAGGTGGTCTCTTTATCGAAAACTTCATTCGCTCCCCCATCTTGCGTGTTTTGAGTATTGTCCTGTGGATTGCCCATTGTATCCTCCTGATTTAATTGGTGTTTAACATTACTTGCGATTTCAACTTTTGAAAGAGTTTTTTGAGACTGAGTTTGATTGTTATGAACCTGATCGTTTTCTTTCTCAAAAGACTCAACCAGCTTCTCTAATTCTTCAAGTTTATCACTAATTAGATCAGCATTATCATTCGAGCCATCAGAAGCAGACATTTGAGATGAGTCTTGTGGTGGTTGCACTGGTGATACTGGCTGTGTTGACTCTACTAAAGATTCTTGTGGTGGCACAAAACTCTCTTCATCCGCCTGAATAGATTGGGTAGTTGAGGAAGATTGAACCGACTCTACAGGCTGATCTGGCCCAACTGAGTCTTGCTGTGTTTCCTGAGCTTGCTGTGCTGGAGGTTGGTAGCTACTCACATAATCATCTTGAGCTGGTTTCTCTCGAGCTACCTCCTGAGTTGTGCTTTCAGTAGTGTCCTGAGCAACATCTTGTGTTGCTGAATTGGCAGTTAATTGATTGTCGTCTTGAGTAAACATAGGCAGGTTAATAAATTGCTAATAGTACTACTCTATCAGAAAATAATATCTGTGTGGAGGGGAGGATCGACAATCTTAGACAGACTGCCTATCATTGTCTATCAAACTCAGAATCATCAATGGATTTTTTTTATCCATTATCGATTTGAGTTACAATCATACACATCTACTTAATTTTTTGTTCTAAATATAAATAATCTTAAGTTGCTATCATGAAAAGCTGGTCACGAACTTGCAAAAGACTTATCTTCTTTTTCGCTAATCTCCTGGCAATAGCCACTCCCTTTATCTTCACTGGAGTAAATAAAGAGCTGTTCGAGTTCAATAAAATAATTTTTGTCTATAGCCTCACTATATTGCTAGTTGGATGCTGGCTCGTGCGAATGATCATCCACCAGCAAATTCTTTTTAAAAAGAGTCCTCTAGATATCCCTCTTTTGCTTTTCATGGTTATTCAAACTATCTCAACTTTCTTCTCGATTCATCCAAGAACTTCATTTTTTGGATTCTACACTAGATTTCATGGAGGACTCCTATCAACAATTGCATATAGCCTCATCTATTGGACATTGGTAAACAACCTAAACTTAAAACAGTTAAAAGCCCTCTTGTTTACCACTGTCATCTCAGCAATAGGAGTTGGTTTGTATGCTCTCCCAGAAAGAATGCTGGGAATTTCTCCAAGCTGCATCATCCTTAAAGGAAAGTTTAACACTGACTGTTGGGTTCAGAACGTTCAAACCAGAGTATTTGCCACTCTCGGTCAACCAAATTGGCTGGCAGCCCTGCTGTCAATGCTTTTGCCAGTTCAAATCTACTTCTTTCTTCATCCACCCGAAATATCTCGTTTGCTCAAGCTGCCAGCCAAAATCAAGATAGTTGATGACATGATGGCTCGGCGCTTGTTTTGGATTGCTGGGATTGTTATCTGTATGACCGCATTACTTTTTACTCAATCAAGATCTGGGCTGCTCGGTTTAGGAGCAGCCATGCTATTTTTTACCTTAGGCAGATTTCTCTTGATCAAAAAACAAAGAATTAAGGCCAATGCTTTGTTATTGAGTTTGTTGCTCGGACTAACTTTATTAACCTTTATTGTTGGAACTGGATTCACTCCTTCTTTGAATCAATTACTCAACAACAACTCTTTTCGTTTGTCACAGCAAGCTGATCAAACTTCTTCAATCGAATCTACTATTGATCAGCAAGAAGATTTAAGCGACCAAGGAATTCTTATCTCCCCTTCACAAGACATTAGATACGTTGTTTGGCAAGGAGCCTTAAATGTTTGGCGTCGATATCCTTGGCTTGGTTCTGGTCCTGAAACGTTTGGCTACAGCTACTACCTTGATCGTCCCAAAGAGCAAAATTTGCTCTCAGAATGGGACTTCCTTTACAACAAGGCACATAATGAGTTTCTTAATTTTCTGGCTAACACAGGTTTGGTAGGTCTGGGTAGTTACATTATCCTCATGGGAACCAGTTTCTTGATTATTTTTAAAAAGACTGACCCTTCTCGATCCAATAAGAGTAATCAGGATCTTCTCTTGGCTCTTGGAGGTAGTCTTATTTCGTTCAATGCTACAAATTTTTGGGGATTCTCTACCGTTTCTGTAACCATTGTCTGGATACTTATCATGAGTTACTTGGGAAAGTATCATCAAAAATATCAGCAGGGTTTCTCTCAAATTAATGTGAGTAAGAAGTTCTCATCCCTTCTTCCAGAAGATGATAATAAAAATAGAAAATTGGGATTTTTATCATATGCCACCCTTCTCTGCCTACTGTTGATAATGGCTCATCTATTACTGAGTCTATTCACCATTTGGCAGGCAGACTATCACTTTGCACTTGGAGAGGCTTACTCCAAAGCCAACAGTCCCGGCAAGGCAGTTGAGTATCTGCAGCGGGCGATTCTTCTTTCTCCCAAGGAAGCAATTTTTTACGATGAGTTGGCCGACAGTTATGCTTCGATGGCTGTTGAGTTTTACGAAGCTGGAGACCTTGAAGCTTCCAAACAGTTTTCCCAGTTAGCCATCGAGACTAGTGACAAAACTATTGAACTCAATCCTCATCACTTTAATTTTTTCCAAACGCGAGCCACTATTTTTTCAAAACTTGCTCAGATTGATGATCAGTATCTAGAGGAAGCCAAAGAAGCTTTTGTGGCTACCTCAATGTTATCCCCCACTCACCCAAAACCGATCTATCATCAAGCTATTATCGAGTGGATACAGGGAGATTCCGATCAATCCATTGTCACTATTAAAAAAGCTATCGAACTCAAGCCTAACTATCACAACGCTCGCTATCAGCTAGGACAGATCTATGAATCTAGAGGTGAGTGTGATTTGGCTCGTGAGCAGTATCAATATATTTTAGACAATCTTATCCCCAACGACCCAAATCTTCTAAAAAAGATTGAGGAGCTCGAGTGTTAGAATAACTACCATTAAATATCAGCAATTCTATTGATAATATAATTACCAGCATGAAAAAAACACTTATTGAAATCTATCAGCAGCACGGTGTTCCCCCAAACCTAGCAGAGCACATGCTTACGGTCGCAGCTTTAGGAAAGCTAATCTCTCATCACTGGACTGGACCAACCGTGGATGAAGTAGTCCTGATCGATACCTTATTACTACACGATATTGGCAACTTAATTAAGTTCGAGCTTAACTCAAACTCATCTAGAGAGATGCTACAAAACAGCTTACTACATCTTTCACAACTTGAGAAAACCCTTGAATATTGGCAAGAGAAACAACAGCAGATGATTGAGGCTTACGGCACAAGCGCCGATCAAGCCAATCTAGCAATTATTAAAAAGTTGGGTTTTGAATCTAAAATTGTAGATTTACTCAGCAATCACTCATTCGAAAGTCTAGAAGAACACTTGGAAACTCCAAATTGGGAGAAGAAATTAGTCTTTTATTGCGATTTGAGAGTTACTCCTCAAGGATTAGCTTCTGTTGAGGAAAGAGTTCACGACCTGCGCAGCCGCTATCGCCACCGAGATCACAAATGGAACAATGAAAATACTTATCAAAGATGGCTTGCCTCATCACTAGAACTTGAGAAACAAATCGAGGAGCTAACCGATTTTCCATTAAATCAAATTCAAGACTCCGATCTATTGCCACTTATTCAAGAGTTGGCCAACTATAGCCTTGAAGTTAGTGATCAGTCTCACCATTAGATTAACCTCTGGAGTGTATAATAACTCCACCAATTAATTAATCCAGAATCATAAAGAAAAACTAAATCATGAGTATCATCACTGCACCACATCCAACTTTGCGACAACAAGCCAAACCTGTCACTAAGATCGACAAAAAGTTGCTGCAAAATATCGATTTATTGATTGAAAATCTTTTGTTAGAGAAAGATCCTCAAGGAGTTGGTTTAGCTTTCCCTCAAATCAATAAATCAATTAGAGGCTTTGCTTTTAGACCTGAAACAAAGAAAGGTAAATCTTCTACTCAAGTTTTTCTTAATCCTAAAATCGTATCTCGCAGTGAATCGCAATCATTCGGCGAGAATAATGATGAGCCTGAAATGGAGGGCTGCTTGTCGATCCCCCAATTTTATGCTCCAGTCCCCAGATGGGATTGGATTGAACTTGAGTACCAACTAACCGATAATCAGCGACTGTCTAATCAACAACAGCGCTTTTGCGGTTATCATGCTCGTATCATTCAGCATGAACTGGATCATCTTAATGGAATTCTATTTACCGATTATGTACTGAAGTATGATTTACCTCTTTACGTTCAAAAAGGTGGTGAGTTAGTTCCTTTTGAGGACAAAGAGTTGCTCAAAGCCTATTAATATTATTTCGGCCATTTGGCCAATATTGCTCTAACCTATATTTATGACCGAAGAGAAAATAAGCATCGCTGTAGCAGGAAGCACTCAACATGCGTATGAAGTAACTCAATCTCTGAAAGATGATGAACGCTTTCAGCTGAGCTGGATTCTTACACCCAGACCAAAAAAAGTTGGCAGAAAACAAAAGCTATTAACAAATCCTTTGCATCAATGGGCTCTTGAGCTGAATGTTAAATATCAACTGATCGATGAAAAAATTAGCCACCTTGATCCAGAGTTAAATAAGCCAGATTATCTCTTGGTCGTTGATTTTGGTTATATCATTCCTGAAAATCTTTTAGCATTCCCTAGCAACGCTACGATTAATCTTCATCCATCTAAATTACCAGCCTGGAGAGGCAGTTCTCCAGGGCAGTTTGTGTTACTCTCGGGTGAGAAAACATCCGCCATCTCTCTGATTAAGGTTACTTCTCAACTGGATGCTGGACCTATCATCGCCCAAGAAGAGTTCGAGGTTGAACCCCACTGGACCAGTGCCCAGTACTATCAACACAGTTTTGCTATTGCCTCGAGATTGACTCCTGATTGGATCGATGATCATTTTCAAGGAAAAATTTCAGAGTCTCCTCAACCAACTGTATCACCCACACCTCTAGCCAAGAAAATTAACAAAAGTGACGCCTATATCCCTTGGGAAATACTTGAAAATTTTTTAGCCGAAAAGCCTGACTCAAAAACACATTCTCCAGATAATGCTACCAGTTTTTTATCAGAATCCTCAATAATAAATTATTTTCTTGAACAAAACTCTATTTCTAATTTTGCGGAAACTATTGAAAAAGCCTGCAGAGCTTTCCAACCCTGGCCAATTCTTTGGACCATAATTCCCACAATCGAAGGGAAAAAACGAGTGCAAATACTCAGCTGTAGCGTTATTACAAAGAATGGAAAACAGTTTCTTCAGATAAATCAGGTAAAAGTTGAGGGTAAAGATACGACTACCTGGAACGAAGTGAAAAATATTTTCAATTAGATTGCGCTAGGATTTAGCCACACTTGGATTTAGTCAGCGGAAGAGACTTCGTCTGTCTCAGGTTTCCAGTGGGTAGTAATTCCTTGTTTTTTCATTAAGCGCAAGACTTTTGTGGGGACCATATAACGTTGACACACTCCATCAACCATAACCGTCACCGAGTGAAGGTTTCTTTTGAATGGCCTTTTGGTTCTATTCTTAGCGTGAGATACGCTGTGACCAATATGGGCTACTGATGGATACTTTAAACTATAGCTTTTCATAACAGAGGGATTGTAACATTGGTAGTTGCTGATGTAAATAGAAATTGAGCTTTAAAGAAAGAAGAATGGTCTGTGTCCTCCTCATTAACCGAACAACAATCCGAGAACAAAATTTGCAACGGGGCTGATCAGCTGGACAATTGGCGCAGTTCTTCCTGCCAAAGGAATCAACAATAAAATCAAAATCATTAACCCAAACTGATCCATAAACTTTTCGTACTCAAATGCCATATCTGAAGGCAAAAGTGCCTGTAACACTTTTGATCCATCTAACGGCTTGACTGGTATTAAGTTGAAGATCGCCAAATAAACATTTATTGCAGCCAACTGCACAATCGAGATTAAGATCAACTCCGAAGAAATGGGGATAACTCTATAGATAGCCGCCAAGATTCCAGCTGCGAGGAAATTAACCAAAGCTCCAGAAGCTGCTATCAAAGCTGTATCTCGCACTGGATCTTTAAGATTGTATGGATCATAAGGAGCAGGCTTCCCCCAACCAAACCGCGTAAATAAAATTGCCAACACACCCAACGGGTCAAGATGAGCTCTTGGATCCAATGTTAATCTTCCCTTTACTCTAGGGGTGGGATCACCAAGCTTATCGGCTGTCCAGCAATGAGCATACTCATGAATGGTTATCGTCAACAAGATTCCTGGGAAAATTATCAAGAAAAGTAGCGGTTGAGCAATAAAAAGATTTATCATAATGTATGTCGTACTCTACACGATTAGTCGATTATCTTCAAGCCAATTAATTCTCTAAATACTCAATAAATCGAATAATAGACAATCAACAACCTGTTCAATAAAATAGTGGTAACATCAAAGTATCTCATCTTTCTTCAGCTTTCTTTAAGATTAGGCTGATACAAAAATTCAGTCATGCGCCTTTTACTTGTCGACGATAATCCTGAACAGATTGCTCAAATTAAATCTCATCTAGTTAGACATTTTATTCTTGATTTTTCTCCAACTGTTGACGAAGCCATCATAAATGCCAATGTTAACAGCTATCATCTTATCATTGTTTCTTTGGGAGTTGACAACTGCAGAGGACTGCAACTAATCAAACAATTAAGAGCCGATGAAGTGCTCTCTCCCATTCTAGCAATTACCCATCATTGCTCAAGTTTAGATGCAGCGCATATCTTAAACTGTGGTGGTGATAGTATAATTTCCAAACCATTTTGTTGGTCGGAGCTTCAAGCAAGAATTGGGGCACTAATTCGACAGAGAATGCCAAATAGTAGCAATCAACTCACGATTGGACCATTCACCCTCACCCACGACACTCATTATCTATCATACAAAGATCAACCTCTAATTCTTCAACGTAAAAACAGAATGATCTTTGAGTGTTTGATGATGCATTACCCGAGTGTAGTCACTAGACCCATGCTTTACACTAACGTTTGGGAAAAAGACTGGATAAATGAAAACAACGTTGACGTTCAAGTATCATATCTTAGAAAATGTCTCAGAGAACAAATAAATCTCAATCCTATTATAACAACGCATGGGCTGGGATATAGGTTGGTAGTTGAGGAAAATATCAAAAAACAGAAATAGGTTGTTTGCCAGATTTCATAGACTATTGTAGGTTAACTACTGTGCAAAGAGTAATTTTGAAGTAATATTCCATACATTAGATACTGTTCTGCAGATTCTTCAGAGATATCGTCTTTATCCCTTGAAGAGATATCCTTGGCAATTTTGTTGATGTATGTTGCAGTCGGCTTTTCTTGCAAATCTTTTGACCATCGCTTTGCTTCTTTTAAAAACCTTATCGCGGCTTTAGTCGATCCCCGTTGTGCTAAACTGGCAACTCGGAAAAGATCGTTTGAAAGTGAGCCTACTAGCATCTTGATTTCTGTCATAAAATATTTTGGGGGGGAACTTCGTCAAGGCTTGGTAAGTCTTCTTAATCTCATCACTTTGAATCTCATTTTTCAGATTATTGTCTTTAGGCCGAATATAATAAATGAGTTGTAATCTATTTCCTTAGTTTCTAAATCAATACCACCGCCCCAAATATTACTTTGCCTAGATCCTTACTCGAGTGAGTTCTGCTCTCCCTCAAAATGTCGATTCATTCCAGCAGAACAAACTTTTTTCTCGATATCAATCACGGTTTTAATATACACCTCAAACTTTTGCGCAAGTTGCTGAATTTCTTTGAAAGAAAAGGGCTCGCTTTTTGTTATTATCATAAGCTGATGATATCAGATTTATCAAAAAAATGGGAATAGTTTATCGATGAGATGGATCTCATTTTATAGATTTCTCTCTAAGCTGATATCAATTTCTTCAAATCCTTTGTCTTGATAAAAACTGACCTCTTTTATATTTTTGTAGTATGATTTTTATTGAAAATTTAATTAACTTTTCAGAGTGGGAAGGATATTGGACCCCAATATATAACTGAAATTAACTGTTTTTTTACAAAAATTAGTTAAGAATTCAGAGCTAAATATCCAGCCAGAGAAATAATGTTTCCAATATAAAAAAACAAGAATATCAGAATTGAAATCAGGTCTAGAGTCTGATTAAGAAAAGTAGATATAATCGCAACAAAATACAAGAGTGTTACAGCACAATATGTAGCTACTTTTTTTGATCTTGGCTTAATTCCCAAATTTACATTAAATAATTTACTAAAAACAATCTTAGTCACATCAGCGATAATTAATATGATTAAAGACGTTACCGAAAATATTTGCATCACCTTCTTCAGGTCTAAACTATAATTACCTGTGCTATAAGCAGAATCGAGAAAAGAAAAGATACTTATGAACCCAAAAGAAAAGTTGGGGTTAAAGTTGAGAATGACGATTGATAATGCAGCCAGACTGAAAAAAACGCATCCTGTTAAAAACATGTACCGAACGTAATTTACCAGAAATCTCACAACAATTAGAATTATCCTGAGAATTAATTCATCTTTCTTGGTTTTACCTATTGGAGGATGTGAGAGATCAATGACAATCACTTATATCAATGGTATCAAAAAGTCTTGAAAGCACCAGTTCAAAATATAAATCTCATTGACTGATTATTTGTGTTTTAGCAGGAATTGATAAGGAATGATGAAACCTGCATCCTCCAAAATGACTTAACTCCCTCTATGACAATCTTTCTTGACTATCTTCTATTCACTCACTTTCAAAACAATAATCTACAAACCCATCTTTTTTGTCATCACTAGTCCTGCCTCACCCATCTGAACCCAATACTCGTTTTCCTCGGTTTGGTTATCCTCTACGATTTTTTCATAAAGTGCTGGAAGGTGAAAACAAGCATAGGCTGCATCAACCATTGTTCCGAGATGCTTCTTTTCATAGTCAGATAGATGTATGGCTTGATCATAGGCTGCTAAACCAGCTTCATAAGCTAGGCGATTTTTGTCTAGCGCATCATTTGGATCCATGCAAAAACCCGCTAAGAATACTGCCAGATCTGATATCCGCGGCCCAGCATTTACCACTCCAAAATCAAGTAGACAGTATTTTCCTTGAGTATTTTTTAATAAATTGTTCCTCATAAAATCAGCGTGGATAACTGATGTTGGCAACTTTTCCTGATCAATGTTTTTAAATTTATGCAGTATATCGTCAATCAAGCTTTTTGCTGGTTCTTTTAGAATATCAACTGATTCTTCATACGAGCGCATTAAGTAGTGAGGCTGCCAGGGATCATAGACAGGCTGACGAACTAATTTCGAACTGTTGATTATCGCCAAGTACTTAGCCACAGTCCTAATATCATCCAGCGATGGTGGTTGTTCAATAAAATCAAGTCCTTCAAAAAACTCCATCACTAGCATCCAAACAGGCTCAGGATTATGAGGAACTTGCTGTTTAAATAAATAGGTGTCCATTACTTCATCCCTGTTGAGACTAGAGGCTAATACAGGATACAAGCGCGGAACAGGAATACCATTAGCCCTAAAACTCTCCATTGTTTCAATGTAACGCCTGCTATCAACCAGTGAACGGGGTTTCTTTAAGATAAAATCAATCAAAATTTTTAGTAGATATTTTCCTGAGGTTGTTTTAAGAATTATGTTGACATTTTCATAACCAACTTCTATGCCCTCAGCTTCTACTAACTGACCCAACTGATAAGCGCTGAGAACTTTGTTGATTAACTCAAGCATTTCCTCCTGATTAAGATTGAGACGTTTAGCAAAATGTGGGGAAAAAAGAGGTTTTTTATTCATAGCTTGCTTGATTATAAATTATTAGTTGCTCTTTGTAGAATATAAAAATTATTAAGCCTACTTTGCCTCCAGCTCCACCCTCAGCTCTAGCTCCCTTAGTAGTTCATCCAGCAAATGATCTCGCACCCAGTCTTTTTGTGGTTGAGATAACACTTCTCCTAGTCCTTGCAAAATATTATTTTGATCAACATTTTCTTCAATATAAGTCTTGGCTTTCGCTAAATATTCTTCAATCGATAAATTAGTTCTCTCCTGAATGATTTCAGACTTAATGGGAGTAGCTTGCCTTAAGAACCACCAAGTGTCATATAGATCACGATTAACCATCATTCTGCGATTGGTGATGGCGCACAGTTTGTGGGAAAACATGCTAGCTAAATCTAGAGTTCTTACAGTGAGTCCGTAAAGCTCTTGCTCAACGTAGCTGTCACTAAACTTTCTCTTGTTAACCTCCACTTTTACTTTTTGCTTTCCTTCTTGATAACTTCCAATCCACAACCAAGTAAAGCGTTTGTCCTCATCAGACTTTATTGCCAAATGATCTGCAACAATTTTGGCAATAGCCTCTCTATCTACGTTCTCTTGCTCAGCTTCTTGGTGAAAACTAAAGTCTAAATCAGTAGAAAATCTTGGTAAGTTGTAAAAATAGTATAGGCAAGTTCCACCTTTGAATACCAACTGAGACTGCAATTGAGGATGCTTGTAAATGTCTAGCAGAATCCTCTTCATGAGTAGTTCGTGATTTTTCACATCAAGCATTTTTCATCCCTTAATAATTTTTGTGCTTTCTTAATCAAACTTTTATTATCGTAAATTTGAGCTACTTGCTGCAGTTTGTTGGGATTGACTCCATCTAAGACATCAAATGTCATGCTAGGCATTAGGTAAAGGGTGTCGCAAACCGCTCTTTCGATTGAAGCAATTTTATATGCTGTTTTTTGCTCAATACCTAACTCATTAAAAAAAATCTCATCTTTAAGTTGATGATAGACAAAACTTTGCCCATTAAACTGTATCTTCTTACTCGCCAGAGCCATCGCGTGAACTTCGCTGTAGTACTGAAAGTTTACTCCATGAATCGCAAGAGCTGTGTGAAAAGAAATATAAGCAGGTGTAAATAAGTTAACTGCCAGCTCCAGTTGGTCATACTCTCGATCTGCTAAAACATATACTCCACTGTAAATTTTCTTCAACCTTTCGCTTCGCAGATAGTACTTAATTGATTCCCAAAGTTTTTTACGATCCGGCATGTTCCACAAAACAGCCAGGTCATCTACGGTAAAGACTCTTTGTTCGGAAGTTAGTAGCTTTTCTATTTTTGTCATCGTATATGTTAAATTATTTAACACTAATGAGGACGAATTGTCAATGGTTGAAAAAGTTATTCATGAAAAAAGATTATCTGCAGGGCGGGAAGAAGCCGGTCACCGGTTCGCTCTGTCGTTCGTCACGAAGCTCCACAAGTTCGTGGACCTTCTACTCACTCTGTCGCGCCCGTCGACCCCGCCTCGCAATATGGGCTTTAGGTTGCCCTATTGCTCCGGCATTCAACTCCTCAATTAATTATAAAAATAGAGCTATAAATAGCTCTATTTTTATAACGCAGGGCGGGAAGGAGTCGAACCCTCACGAGTAGTTTTGGAGACTACCATGCTGCCATTAACATCACCGCCCTATTAATCAGCTGCACATTTTTAAGTGCAAATCTGATTTTATCACAGTCAAATTTAGTATAAACTAGTGACAGGTTAACAAATACTCTCATCAAGCCAATGCAAAACTCCATATTTACCGACTCCGACCTCCAAAAAACCCTTAAAAAAGACAAAGAACTCCTCGAAAAAACTCAACTTCCAATCATCACCGTTTCCTCTACTTACATCGAAGACCTCAAGGGTTTTCACGATTTACCAGAAGAAGACACCGCCAAGGATGTCGTTTTTTCCAGAGCTCACTACTCGATGGCTTTGGCTGTTGCGGTTCAAGCTTGGCAAGATCACATCGATCCCAAAAAAGCCTGGGTGGTTGATCCCACCAACTATGTACAAGCGCAAGAGTGGTCAAAGATTATCTTCACCGAAACAATCGGTAAAACCCTGGCAAGAGCTCCACTACTGAAAAAACTCAAGGATTTAGCCGATCGCTTTGCTCGTAACAAGCTTCCCATCCTTGCCAGTATCACTCCACCCCTAAATTACTTAACCAAAAACATTAGCCAGCCGATCCTTTCACTTCATATTGCTTCAGGGAACATCCTCGCAGCACAAGGAAAGCAGGTTGTTCAAATGGTCACCGACCCGCATGTACGCGAAGATTACCTGAACGAGGCAGAGCGAAAAAACATAACTTTCCTCGTTTTTGATGAGAAAACAAAGACTGATTTCATAGAGAAAGCTGTTATTTTGAACAAGAAAGTTGATCAAGATCGAGTGATCGTGACCGGACCGCCGGTTGACCCAAGAATAGTACAATTTGCACAAAAGAAGCAAATATGGCAAAAGGGACCACTTAAGATGTGCATTACCACAGGCGGACTGGGCACCAACAAAAATGAGATCAAATCTCTCCTTGATCAACTACTGCCAGAACTTAGAAAAAAACCAAGCCCCTATCAAGTGCTGGTGTACGCCGGGACCCACTTTGACATATACAAAATGGTGAAGCAGCTTGCTGCTACTCATAAAGTTGCTCTAAATGAAATAAAAAGCTTTGATCCAGCAAATTTTAAGGCAGGTGGAAAGCTTTCCGGCCTAAGCAACAATCATCAAACTTTGCATAAAACCATCAAAGATAATAGGCTCAGCATCATCTATCATCCCCAAATTGTTGACGCTAATGAACTCCTAACACACCTAGCCTTTCCTTGGGCTGACGGCTTTATTAGCAAACCCTCAGGTGACATGGCTTATGATGCCGTTGCCAGTGGCAGCTTTTTGCTGACACTAAAAGAATGGGGCGAGTGGGAACACAATATAAGACAAATTTTTGTTCAATAAATTTTTCTTTACCTTTGATTACGGTATAAAGCTTATTTTGTTGTTCGCCTTTCTTTTTAGCCCAAAAGAATTCTCTACCATTTTTGAAAAATGGTGCTGATCGATAATCTCTATCAATTAATGATTTAATTTCCTCTTT
>LDZT01007444.1_pt1 | contig 17697 bp, 20 predicted proteins | sample 615521 | NCBI WGS metagenome assembly LDZT01 (sample SAMN03408292, study PRJNA278302) | terrestrial metagenome | isolation source: oil reservoir sample SB1 | place: USA: Alaska, North Slope, Schrader Bluff formation | collected 2011-09
CCAGTGGCAGCATTAAGAGAAAGAACCAACATAGATGATGTATGGGATGCTCTTGATGATCCGGATCAATATGTGATCGTTCAGACAGCACCTGCAGTCAGGGCATCACTAGGTGAGGAATTTGGTATGCCCGTAGGTACCAGAGTGACCGGCAAGATGGTTGCAGCTCTTAGGAGATTGGGATTTAATGGTGTATTTGACACAGATTTTGCAGCGGATTTGACAATCATGGAAGAAGGAACAGAATTGCTGGGTAGAATCAAGAATGGTGGTAAATTGCCAATGATCACTTCATGTTCTCCTGGCTGGATCAAATATTGCGAGATCTTTTATCCTGAATTTGTCGAAAACCTTTCATCATGCAAATCACCTCAACAGATGTTTGGTGCTATCGCCAAATCATATTATGCTGACAAAATGGGCTTGGAACCAAAAAAAATGGTTGTTGTTTCAATCATGCCTTGCACATCAAAAAAATCTGAAGCCGCAAGACCTGAAATGGAAGTTGATGGCATTAGAGATGTTGATTTTTCGTTGACAACTAGAGAATTGGGAAACATGATCAAGCAAGCAAGAATTGACTTCAAAAGATTACCGGACGAAGACTATGACAAGGTGTTGGGAGAATACACTGGCGCTGGTGTTATATTTGGTGCGACCGGTGGTGTCATGGAGGCCGCGTTAAGAACAGTAGCGGATATACTCACAGGAGAAGACCTTGAAAATATTGAATACCAAGCAGTTAGAGGTATTGAGGGCGTAAAGGAAGCAACCTTGAGACTACCGATCGGTGGTGTTGAAACAGATGTCAATGTTGCAGTGGCACATGGCACAAAAAATGCCGCATTGGTTCTGGATGCCATAAAAGCTGGAAAGAAAAACTATCACTTTATTGAAGTGATGGCTTGTCCTGGAGGATGTGTACATGGTGGTGGACAATCCCATGTTTCTTCAAAAGATAGATTGAATGTCAACCCGAAAGTAAGCAGAGCCAATGCGCTTTATGAAGAAGATGTGATTATGGTCAACCGTAAATCACACAAGAATCCTGAAGTTATCAAGCTTTATGCGGACTATCTGACAGAACCAAACAGTCACCTATCTCATAAACTTCTACACACACACTACACAGCGAAAAAACAGTATGTGATTGAGAATCAGGAAGATTTTGACGATTTGATTTAAAGTTGTTTCAAGACCGGGCATTAAAGTCCCGGTTTTTTTATTTGATCAGCAAGCTCTAATGTTTATCTCTATTTACTTAGACCTGTTATTTATATATAATGTTGTAAATGCAAAATTTAATTCAAATCTAATACATCGCATAAAGCGATGTGTTATAATAAAATAGGTGATATACATGATCAAGAAAATACTAATATTATTCTTTTTGATGGCGATCGTGTTGTTATTAGTGGTTTATTACACTGGTGGCTTGGAAGTTATTGATAAATACCTGAACAGGGATACAGTTTTTTTATCGGATACCGAGGAAGTGAGCATTGATCTGAAAAGCTCAAAAATATTTTTAGAAAAAGGCTTTTTTTACAAATTGACCGAAAATAATCTAGCAACTTATGATTATAAGGGAAGATTACTGAATTATAAGGAGTTTGAAACTTTTATCGAGAAAGTTTTTATAAACAGTGAAACTATCATTATGACAGAGGATGGTTTGTTACACATACTCAATAGCGATTTGGACTTTGAGATTGATCTGGATAAGAAAAATCTGTTGAATATTCTGGAGGACACTGATATATATGTATTGACTTCAGATCTGGATCATAGCAACAATTGTATAGAAATATTTGATCAAAACTATGTTTCGACTGGAGTAATCAATAACAACAATAAGAGGGTATTGAGTGTGAAGAAGTCTTTGAACTCTAATTCCATAATAGTCAGTGCTTTTGACTACGATGGAAATATCATCATTAGTACTATCAGCGAATATCTAATCAAAGATTACTATCCGCTTTGGGAAACAGAATTTGTCAATGAACTGGTGATATTTCTCGAACCGGGAAATGATGGGACTTATCTGGTAACCAACAGAAACATCTACAAATTGAATACTGAAGGCGCTATACTGTGGCAGTATGGAGGCTATGAAAATCTTAAAGACATGAAATTTGTCAATGGAGAACTTTACATTCTAGAGGGTGAAAATGATACGAATCTTCACATTATTAACAAGGATGGCAAATTGTTGAGTAAAATGACCTTGCAACACCAGTACTACAAGTTGGAATTTTATGAGGGGTTTTTAATACTGACTGGAAACCAATATATTTCCTATATTAAAGATGACAAGGTTAACCTTCTTTACAACTCACAATCTACAATCAATGCAACATTGCTGGATAACAACACAATCAGAATATTTACAGTTGATGGTATTAAATCAATGAATATAAATATAAAGTAGGTGTATAAAATGGAATACAATTTGTTTGATATAATCATTGTGGCATTACTTGCAATATCATTTTTTTATGGTTTCAAAAGAGGATTTATCATGGGAATCTTCGAACTGATTGGAATCTTACTGTCATTTTTTATTTCCTATAATTACTCATATATCATTCATGATGTGCTCATAAAAGTGACAGGCATATTTGAATTTATAAAAAACAATGTTGCAGATAAATTAACGAAATTGTTTGAAAGCCAGGTTGTTGATGATCTGGGAGGCGTTTTCAAGGGGTTTGAAAAGCTGCCTTTCGATATCCAGAGACTTCTGAATGACTTTGTGTTCAAAGATGCTATGAATGAAAACATAAGCAATTATATAGAAAATCTGGCAGATCGAATTGCTGCAATATTTGTTTATGTCATCAGCTTTGCGATCACATTCCTTGTAGTCTATCTTGTTTTGATGATAGCAGCCAATATACTGAATACTATGTTTAAGGCGCCTGTTCTAAGCACCATCAACAAATTGTTTGGCGGAGGACTGGGTCTCATTAAAACGATTATACTCATCTACATCTTTTTTGTGATAGCATCACCTTTTATTTCCATGTCAAAACCGGATAATGGTTTAACCACAACAATACTAGAATCCAGATCAAGTGAGTATTTCTATCAAAACAATATCATCCTGAATTATCTGACATACAAGGGAATACTGAAAAAATAGGAGGTCTACAGCAGATGAAAAATATTGACGCAAGGGGATTGGCATGTCCACAGCCAGTTATTCTTACAAAAAAAGCATTGGATGACAATGAGAACGTCAAAACAATTGTCGATAATGAGACAGCCAAATTAAATCTTATGAAGCTGGCCAAGAGCCTTGGCTGTGAGGTGTCGGTAAAAGAAGATTTCAATCAAATCGAGATGTCTTTCTATAAAAAAGCAGACGAGAAGTTGGAAGATGTTGAGAAACGGCAGAAAACAAATCGCATGGTATATGTCATCGGCAGCAATCTTTTGGGTAAAGGTTCTGAAGAGCTAGGCAAAATACTGATGAAAGGATTTATCTATACACTGACACAGATGGAGTATCCTCCTTCAAAGATTGTTTTTTTGAATACAGGAGTTTATCTGACAAGTGTTGAATCTGAATCCATAGAGGATTTAAAACAGCTAACGGCAAAAGGTTCAGAGATTGTTTCATGTGGAACATGTTTGAATTTCTATGATTTGACCGACAAATTGGGAGTCGGAGAGGTATCCAATATGTATGAAATAGTTGAAATCATAGTAGCAGGACAAAATACTGTAATGATATAAAAGGGGATTACTAATGACTGAGAAAATTGAAATAGGAGATATTATAAAATTGAAGAAGCAACATCCTTGTGGGGGCTATGAATGGGAGGTTCTCAGAGTAGGAACGGATTTACGGATAAAGTGCACCACTTGTGAAAGACAGGTTTGGTTGCCAAGAAGAGAAGTATTGAGAAGATTGAAAAAAATAGTATCTAGAAATGAAGAGCAGGGTGTTCAGTGAAACCCTGCTCTTTTCTAATAAAGTAAAATCTGTTGTCTTTTGAACTAGAGTTGATTTATAATAGTATAAACTATTTTTTTTGAAAGGACATTTATGAAAAAGATTGCGTTGATTGGAATGATGGGAAGTGGGAAAACAACATTTGCAAAAATAATATCTGAAAAAATGAATCTGAAATATTATTGTACTGATGAATACATAGAGGAGAAACAAGGTAGATCTATCGGTCAGATATTTGAAATAGAAGGTGAGGAGTTTTTCAGACAGCTTGAAGCAGAGGCAATCAAGGAATTGGTTACTCTCGGTGATATGGTCTTGTCGACTGGTGGGGGGATTGTTCTTAATCATGAGAATATCATGAATCTTAAAAAGAACGGCTTTATTATTGTTTTGCTAAACAGAAGTATCGGCAAGATACTAAGCAGTATTGACGTTACCAAAAGACCTTTATTGAAAGAGGACATCATGAAAATTGAAAAAATATATAGAGAAAGAGAATTCCTATACAAGCAAAGCAGTGATATCATTATCAACAATAATGATGATATAGATGAAACATTGAACACACTTTTGAATGTATTGATAGATACTGGAGAGTAGAATGAAGAGAATATTTTCGATTAAAGAAAGGGAATTTGGAACAGGCAAATTTTTGATATGTGTACCGATAGTCTCAAACAATAAACACTCTATTATTGAGGATTTCAAGCGTGTGGTAAATCTGGATCCTGATCTAGTTGAATGGCGAGTGGACTATTTTGAAGACAATACAGACATCGAAAAAATAAAAGCAATACTTAACCAAATCAAAGGAATGACGCAAAATACGCCTGTCATATTCACATGCAGACACCAGTCAGAAGGAGGCATGTGCAGTCTGGATTCCGAGATCCGATACAACATGTTCAAAGAAGCTTTGGCAACAGGCGCTGTGGATCTGTTGGATATAGAAATGATAAATGGTGAAGGCTACATCAATAGTATCAAAAAGCTAACTGAATTATATGATAAGAAATTGATCTTGTCCTATCACAATTTTCAAACAACACCAAATGAACAATTCATTATAGATAAATTAATGGACGGAGAGTCTTTAGGAGCGGATATTGTAAAGGTTGCTTTGATGCCAAAAACATCGGAAGATGTGCTGACATTACTGTCAGCGACTGGAAAATCCAGGAAATACGTTAATATACCAGTGATTACAATGTCAATGGGAGAGCTGGGTAGGGTATCAAGGGTATGGGGAAATGCATTTGGATCTGCAGTTACCTTTGCATCAATGCTGCAAATCTCAGCTCCAGGCCAGATTGGATTTTTTGATTTAAAAAAAATGATCGAGTTCTTCTCAAAGGAAGGTGAGCATTCATGATAGATGTCAAAACAAAACTAGTTGGCTTGTTGGGTTATCCCCTTGGTCATAGCTTGTCGCCACTGATGCAGAACAAAGCATTCAAATTAACCGGGCTTAATTGCCTCTATCTTCCTATTGAAGCTGAAAACAAAGATTATAGCGAACTCTTGTCAGGCATGAAAAAGATGAATTTTATCGGTTTTAATGTCACAATACCAGGCAAGATTGATATCATTCAACACCTGGATGCTATTCATCCACTGGCTGAAAAAATAGGATCTGTCAATACTGTTCAGATCGAAAATGGAAGAATGACAGGTTATAATACTGATGGTGAGGGATTTGTTTCTTCTTTGACCAGCGAGACGAGATGTGTCATATCTGAGAGTAGCTTTATGGTGCTGGGTGCTGGTGGTGCCTGTAGAGCTATAGCCATGACACTGGCTGAGAGAGAAGCAAAAAAAATAGTGATTGCCAATCGCACGTTTATCAAAGCGAAAGCGTTGTGTGATGAAATAAACGGCTGTATTCGAGATTGTTGCATTCCCTTGGCGTTGTCTACTGAAGTGTTAGCGCAATATATGCCTTACATAAATGTATTAATCAATACAACCAATATTGGGTTGTTTCCGAATGTGGACAACACGCCTATCGATCACAAACTATTAAGGAAAGACCTGTTGGTTGCGGATATCATCTATAATCCAATCAGAACAAGGATGTTGATAGAGGCTGAAGAAATTGGGTGCGTGACTTTGTCAGGAATTGGTATGTTTGTCAATCAAGGGGTGGAGGCCTTTAAAATATGGACAGGAATAGACCCTCCGGTCCGTGAAATGAGAGAAATCGTTGAGCAGTTTCTTCTAAATAAGCAATAAAAAAATATAGGATGGTGGCTTATGACCAAAATAATAGGGCATAGAGGTGCAATGGGGTATCGACCTGAAAACACAATGTCATCCTTTCGAAAGGCAATTATGATTGGAGCCCACGGAATAGAATTTGATGTTCATTTGACAAAGGATCATGTTCCTGTCGTCATTCACGATGAGCGAGTGGATAGGACAACTGACAAGATTGGGGAAGTGAAAGACTACACTTTTGGTCAAATCAGGAAACTGGATGCAGGTACCTGGTTTTCAAGGGACTTTTTTAATGAAAGGATACCCTCTCTTAAAGATGTTTTATCGTTGGATGTGACGGATGATTTTATTTTCAATATCGAGCTGAAAGCCGGTTCCTATTACTATCCTGGTATTGAAAGAATTACCCTTGAACAGGTACATGACTGCCATCTTGAGAATAATGTAATCATATCGTCTTTTGACCACAGTGCCTTGCTCGAGGTGAAAAGACTAGCTCCTACCATAAAAACAGGCGCATTGTTTTGCGCTAGGCTGTACAATCCATGGGTTTATCTTAAAAGACTGAAATGTGATTTTTACCATCCGGATTATAGGACAATAGACAAGGAAATAATCAAGAACGCAAATAGGCATAATATGCCTGTCAACACCTATACCGTCAATAGTGAAAGTATTATGCATGACTTGATTCACGCCGATGTCAATATGATTATAACAAACTACCCTGATCTTGGGATCAGGATATTAAATTATTGAGCCATTTTTTACTAAGAACCCTCGGAAAAATGACAGCAAACTTCAGAACTTCTTCGGTAAATACAGCAACTAATCAAGATGAATAGGCCATTTAAACACTAAAACACTGATGAATGCTAAAGGTATACCAACCAACCAAACAAAAATCGAGTCTACCACCATGCAGAATTTTATATCGCCACCACTTCTCAGAACACCTACAATAATCATGTATGATTGCATTTTCGGAGTCAAAAATATAGCTGAGACAATCAAAGATTTGTTCAACATTAGATTGGTACTCTCCTTAAAATCATAAAATCCTAGTGTTGGATAATGATGGGTAATGCAATCGTCAGCATGGTTCTGTAGAAATGTTTATGAATATCGTCATACTTCCATGGTTTCATCTAAATTCTCAATTATTGTTTTTCAAGTACTGATATTCTATCATAACCCGACTCCTGTAACCATCTAAATATATAACTAACAGAAAAATGAATTAAATAATGATTGATTATTAATACCTAATAAAATAGAATGTAATGGTTCAGTAATTTCGGTAAATAGAGCTTATTAATCAGATTTAAAAGGAGCATATAAACAATGCGAATATTAAGAAAAGTTACAATATATTGTCTTGGGCTTCTGTTTTTAGCCATCGGTGTGACCTTTTCCATCAAGTCCAGATTAGGAATATCACCTGTCAATTCAATACCTTATATCGTGAGTCTGATAACAGGCATCGAACAGGGACACGTGATCATAGTTATTTTTTCTATATTTATTTTGCTGCAGATTATATTGCTAAGAAGAAATTTCAAGGCAAGAAATTTATTGCAGATTATATTCTCGACAGTATTTGGTTATTTTGTAACTTTCTCGAACTTTATTTTTTCCTTCACACCGCCTGATCATTATGTATTCAGACTCTTGCTGTTAGTGGTAAGCATGATTTTTATCGCAATTGGAATCATTCTATATCTTAGAGCCAATATACTGCCAATGCCTCCTGAGGGATTCATGATGGCTATTCAAGTCATTACCGGAAAAGAATTTCATAAGATTAAAACAGTTGTTGACACCAGTCTTGTATTGACAGCGACAGCTTTCGCCTTGATATTTCTAGGAGGCTTTGTCGGTGTCAGGGAAGGGACAATCATTGCAGCGTTATTTATAGGTAAGATAATTGGAATAATTGAAAAAATCTTTAAAAAGCAAATCGATGCTTTGGTTAGGTTTATGTCTTAATCCTATTGACATTTCACTGATTTTGTAGTATTTTAAATAAAATTGAACCTTTAATTTGGCACGAGAGGCTGAAAAGGCGTAATTGAATATCATAAAACACAGGATCATTATGCCTTCTCTCGTTACATTTGGAGAAGGCATTTTCATTTGATTTAGTAAAGTCCAGAGAGGCTTAAAGGAGGATATATGTTAAAAGGAAGGCATTTGATAGACCCTATGGATCTGACAGTAGAGGAATTGGAGAGCGTTTTTGAATTGGCTGATAAAATTATTGAAAACCCTGGAGAATATACCGAGGTTTGCAAAGGAAAGCTATTGTCCACCTGTTTTTATGAACCCAGTACCAGGACTCGACTCAGTTTTGAAGCAGCTATGCTGAGATTGGGTGGGCAGGTATTGGGTTTTTCTTCGGCAGAAAACTCTTCAGCAGCAAAGGGAGAAAGCGTAAGGGATACTATGATGACCATAGCATCATATGCAGATATATGCGCTATGAGACATCCCAAGGAGGGTGCTCCTAAGGTTGCTGCTTTGAATTCAACGATTCCAGTCATCAACGGTGGCGATGGCGGGCATCAGCATCCCACACAAACATTGGCAGATTTACTGACAATCAGAGCCTTAAGAGGCAAATTGACTGATTTTACCATTGGTATTTGTGGCGACCTTAAATTTGGACGGACAGTTCACTCATTGATCAAAGCCTTATCAAGATATGAAAACATCAAATTTGTTCTGATATCACCTGAAGAACTAAAAATACCCGATTATATCAGAGAAGAGATTTTGATAAAAAAGGGTATGGGATTTCAGGAGATCGAAAGATTGGAGGATGTCATGAGCGAGTTGGATATCTTATATATGACTCGAGTTCAGAAGGAAAGATTCTTTAATGAAGCTGACTACGTCAGATTAAAGGATTCTTATATACTCGACAAAGATAAAATGAGCATGGCCAAACAAGACATGGCAGTTTTGCATCCATTGCCAAGGGTCAATGAAATATCTGTTGAGATTGATAGTGATCCAAGAGCGGCTTATTTCAAACAGGCAAAATACGGCATGTTTGTTAGAATGGCGTTGATTATGAAACTGCTGGGGGTGGAAAAATGTTAAAGGTTGATTCGATAGAAAGAGGAATTGTCATTGATCATATAGCAGCTGGAAAGAGCATGAAAATCTATAAGTATCTAAATCTGGATGAAGCTGACTTCACTGTCGCTATGATTAAGAATGTAGTCTCAAAAAAACTAGGGAAAAAAGACATTATTAAGATTGAAAATGTCCTGGATATTGACTTGAATGTTTTAGGATTCATAGACCACAATATCACCATCAATATTATAGAAAACGACAAAATAGTCACAAAACTAAATCTTGAATTACCACAGGAAGTCAGCAATGTAGTTAAATGCAACAACCCGAGATGCATCACCTCCATCGAGCAGGAAATAGATCAGAGGTTCAGATTGGTCAACAAGGAAGAGAAACTGTATAGGTGTATTTATTGTGATCAGGCCTATGATCCCAATAAGCAGGATATATGATATGGATATATATAAAGATATGGATCTGATAATCACTAATGTCAAGATAGTGGATGCGAACAAAGATGAATATGGAATTATTATTATTGAAGATGGACTGATTGTTAGTTTAGATTCAGCGAGTGGCGCCAAGGGCTATAGGATTATTAATGGCAAGGGGTTGACTGCTATGCCTGCATTGGTGGATACCCATGCCCATTTCAGAGAGCCTGGGTTTGAGTATAAGGAAACCATTGAGACAGGCAGCAAAGCTGCTGTGAGAGGCGGATATACGACGGTTCTATTGATGGGTAATACAAACCCACCTGCCAGCAGCAAGGAGATTATTGAGTTGGTCCAGGAAAAGGCCAGAAATATCGGACTTGTAGATGTCATACAATGCGCGACAGTGACATCTGATATCAGGGGTGAAAATATAAGCCACCTGACATCGGTGCTGGAAGCCACAAAATTTATTACCGATGATGGAAAGGGTGTCATGAATGACAAGATAGCTTTGGATGCCATGATGATAGCGAAGAGCAAAGACGCCACAGTGATTTCACATGCTGAAAATCACTTTTTTTCTAACACCGATATGCGCTTGGCGGAGAATCTGATGACCTATCGTGACATTGAGCTTGCCAGAATTACCGGGTGCAAGCTTCACATGGCACACGTCAGTACCAAAGAGGCTATTGGAAGGATCATTGAAAGTAAAAGAGAAGGCTTGAATTTAACCTGCGAGGTAACGCCACACCATCTGATTGGAGATAATCGCATCGAATACAGGGTTAATCCGCCATTAAGAGAGAGGGAGGATGTTGTGGCACTGATTGAAGCTATAAAAGAAGGATATGTCGATGCTATTGGCACTGATCATGCTCCCCACAGCCAGGAAGACAAGGAAAAAGGTGCTCCTGGAATATCAGGCATCGAGACCAGTTTCAGCATATGCAATACTGTCTTGGTCAAAGAGCATAATATTTCAATGAGTGAGCTATCCGGGATTATGTCGGAAAAACCGGCCAAGATATTAGGTATCAAAAAAGGACTCATAAAAGAAGGGTATGCAGGAGATATTGTTCTTGTGGATGAGGATGCTTCTTATATAATCAGCAGCGATGAATTTGTGTCAAAAGGTAAAAATACACCTTTTGATGGCTTGTCTGTTTATGGTAAAGTGATGATGACCATAAAAGCAGGTGAAGTAGTCTATAAAGGAGCGGAGTATGATAGTCGATAGATTATTTGAAGCTGTAAAAAACCAGGGACATGTATGTGTGGGATTGGATACGGAGTTATCTTATCTTCCAGAGAGCTTTTCTGAGGCATTCCTGACAAGAGGTGAGGCTATCTTTCAGTTCAATAAGGAAATTATCGACAAAACCAGTGATATCACAGCCTGCTACAAGGTCCAGATTGCTTATTATGAAGCATTGGGACTGGAGGGTTTGAAAGCCTATTCCAATACCCTTCGTTATATAAAACAAAAGGGTGCTATCAGTATTGGTGATATCAAGAGAGGTGACATTCAAAAGACTGCAGAAATGTATGCCAAAGCCCACTTCGAGGGCGATTTTGAGGGCGATTTTGTCACTCTGAATGCCTACATGGGCATAAACGATAGCTTGGAGCCATATCTAAACTATATTGCCAATAAGGATAAGGGGATATTTGTGCTGATTAGGACTTCCAATCAAGGCGCCAAAGACTTCCAGTACATCAGGGACCAAAAAGGAGCGTTTCTCTATACCAAAGTTGGGGAAAAGTTGCAGCAGCTGGCGCAACAATATTTAGGAGAATGTGGATTTAGCTCCATAGGCGGTGTTGTAGGGTGCCCCAACAATGAAGAAGGTATCCAATTAAGAAATCAAATCAACAATCTATTTCTTCTGATTCCGGGCTATGGAGCCCAAGGGGGAGGAGCAAAAGATGTGGTACCATATCTGATCAATGGAAATGGCGGTGTTGTCAACTCCTCAAGAGGAATCATCACTGCATATAAAAACGACCTTACTAATCCAATAGACTTTGCTGAGGCCTCCAGAAAAGCGGTTTTAAGGATGAGGGATGAGATATGGGGAGCGATCCAATGATGAAAAACGATATGTCTAAGATCATTGAAAATAAACATATATGCGACAATATTTTTGAACTGGTTGTGTTATCGGACATTGTACCGTTACCGGGACAGTTCTACATGATCAAAGGCTTGAATGGTGACTATTTGCTGCCAAGACCTATCAGTGTTCACAACTACCAGGATGGAAAACTCAGATTGTTGTATAGGGTATCAGGCCATGGGACGGACCAAATCAGCAGGATGAAAGTCAATGATAACATTCAGGTACTTGGACCCCTGGGCAATGGATTTGATATTGCGTTATTAAATGGTAAAATAGCGATTGTAGGAGGTGGCATTGGGATAGCTCCTTTGCTATATCTGATGAAGAATATAGAATCAAAAAAGCCAGATGTATATCTAGGATTTAAAGATGAAACATTTTGTCTTGAAGGATTTGGACCTAATCGCAACGAATTGATTGTAGTGACTGAGGATGGAAATACCGGCCACAAAGGTTATGTGACTGATTTTATTAATGTTAAAGACTATGATATTGTCATAACCTGTGGTCCCGAAATCATGATGGAAAAAATCATAAGAGCATGTCTCGAAAAAAATGTTGAAGTCTATGCGTCCATGGAAAAGAGAATGGCATGTGGGGTTGGTGCTTGCTTGGGTTGTGTTATCAATACAAAAAATGGCAACAAGCGGGTCTGTAAGGATGGTCCCGTATTCAACGGCACAGATCTGACGGTCTGACCCGATGACTAACAGTGCTAAGACCCCCACTTCTAAAAGTGGGAGATAAGCACTGTAGAGTCTCTGGATAACGGTTTCTAAGGAGTTGAAATGGCTAATTTAAAAGTGGATTTTTTGGGAAAAGTCTTTAAGAATCCTGTTGTGGCGGCAAGTGGTACATTTGGATTTGGAGAGGAATATAATGACATTTACGACGTTGGACTGCTTGGTGGTATCAGCTCAAAAGGACTTACCCTTAAGAGCAAACAAGGCAATGAAGGGATAAGGCTTTGGGAAACACCCATGGGATTGATGAACAGCATCGGTCTTCAGAATCCGGGTGTAGAGAGTTTTATTTCCCGAGAAATAAACATAATGAAACAATACAAGACCAATGTGATCGCCAATCTCGGCGGAAATACTCTGGATGATTATTTGATTGGCGTGAAGCTATTGAACGATTCAGAAGTTGACATCATTGAATTGAATATATCATGCCCGAACGTCAAAGAAGGCGGTATGGCTTTTGGCATAAAAGCGGATATTGCTTATAACACTGTGAAAGCCGTAAGAGAAATCTGCAGGAAACCATTAATGGTAAAGCTCTCTCCGAATGCCGAAAGCATACCTGAAATGGCTGCAGCTTGTGAAGAGGCAGGAGCGGATGCTTTGTCACTCATCAACACCATCAATGCCATGGCTATTGATATTTATGCAAGAAAATCGGTTTTCAACAATTACTACGCAGGGCTTTCAGGCCCTGCTGTCAAACCTATAGCCCTCAGGATGGTTCATCAGTCGGCCAAGGCCGTCAAGATACCGGTATGCGGTATGGGAGGCATTTCTTCAGGAGTGGATGCGATTGAATTCATCATGGCAGGCGCGTCAATCATTCAAGTGGGAACAGCAAATTTTGTTAAAGCGGATAGTTGTCTGGATATTATAAAAGAATTAGATGAATTTCTGGATTCACAGGGCATAAGAGATATAAAAGAGATAACAGGAATTATATAAGAGGAGAAAGATGGAATTATTGGAGTTATTCAAAAAAAGCGAGGCAGTGCTGGAGGGCCATTTTTTGCTGTCTTCAGGAAAGCATAGTCAAAAGTATGTTCAATGTGAAAAATTGATGCAGTATCCGGACCGGGCAGAGAAAGTTGTCGCTGCGGTGGCAGATAAGGTTGGTGGACTCGAGATAGATGTGATTGTCGGACCTGCAATGGGTGGCATAAGAGCTGCATATGAACTGGGAAGACAGCTCAACATCAGGACAATTTTCACCGAAAGAGTGGACAATGTTATGACCCTGAGAAGGGGATTTGAAATTAAGTCCGGTGAAAAAGTATTGATCATGGAAGACGTTGTCACAACGGGAAAATCATCTCTTGAGACAGTTGCGGTTATCGAATCCTATGGTGGCAAGGTTATAGGGATTGGGTGTCTGGTTGACAGAAAGATAAGCAATATCCATCTGCCAATCTATAGCGCCATAGAATTGTTTTTCGAGGCCTATGAACAGGAAAACTGCCCGGAATGCAAGAAAGGCACAGTAGTTATTAAACCGGGCAGTAGAAAGATAAAAAGTGGACAGTGATGGGTTTTCAATTCCTCCATCCTTTTGTTATTTTTTTGCAGTATTCAATTCTTGTTTGATTATTTTTTCCTGAAGAGATGTATCGATGGTTATATCAAACTGATCTGCGTAGCTCCTACCCCATTTGTACATGGCCTGTAATACCGGCAGGAAAGTTTTGCCTTCTTCTGTCAGTGAATATTCGACCTTTGGAGGTATGACCGCATAGACTTCTCTATGAACCAAGCCGTGCTCCTCAAGGTCTCTAAGCTGCTGCGTAAGCATTTTAGGAGTGATTCCAGGCACTATTCTTTTCAGTTGGCTGAATCTCAGACGGTATTTTCTCAGGTGCCATAGGATGACACATTTCCATTTACCGCCTATCAGGTCCATAGACAGTTCTAAGGGACATCTATAAATTTTTTCCGTTTCCTCAATCATGTGTTACCTCCAAAAAAATTATGGTATCATTGTAACACAAGGTATCGTTTTTGACCATATGTATTTCTTTAAATGGCAAAAAAACATCAAAAAAATTGGATCAATATCCTACAGACATTGATATTTCAATCACACATGGAATTGAATCCATCTATTAATTAAAATTGATAATAACATTGAAATTTTAATCCTTTCATTACAGTATACATTAAGATACTATAGTACTAAAAAGTGCATACTTGTTAAATAAAATGCTATGGTATATACTTTGCATAAATAATAATTTAACAAATATAATGTGGAGGTTGTAAAATGTTCGAATTTTTTAATGAAGATCAAAAAATGCTTAGAAGTGTAATCAGAGAATTAGTAGACAAAGAAGTTGCTCCTTATGCTGCAGAATGGGATGAAAAAGACCATTGCCCGAAAGAACTGTTCAAGGTGTTCGGCGAGCAAGGTCTACTAGGTCTTTTTGTTTCAACTGAATATGGTGGAGCGGGACTTGGACTGACAGAAAGAGCTATCATGCTTGAAGAAGTAGCCAGACATAGCGCAGGCTTGTCCATTGCTTTAATGACACATGATTTGGCAACAGCTTGCATATATAATTTTGGAACAGAAGAAATGAAGAAAGAATGGCTACCAAAGCTTTGCTCAGGCGAATTGATTGGGGGATTGTCTGTAACAGAACCAACAGGTGGATCAGACTTAGGTAATCAGGCAACAACAATTGAAAAGAATGACGCTGGATATCTGTTAAACGGCAGAAAGGTATTCATCACAAACGCACATATAGCAGATTTGAATGTATGGACGGGAACAAGTGGTGTTAATGAAAAAGGTAGAAAACTACTAAGTGCTATTTTGATTCCACCGGGAACACCAGGTCTTTCAGCTGGAAGAAAAGAGAACAAATTAGGTCTGAGAGGATCAGTTACAGGTGATACAATAGCAAAAGATGTACAATGTGGACCTGATTCAATTTTAGGAAAGATGGGCGGAGGTGCTGGTATTGCTTTGCATACTATAGGTCATTTTGGTAGATCGGGAATGTCAGCAATAGCAGTTGGTATTCTCAGAGGTACTGTAGAGGAAGCTGTTAAGTTTGGTAAAGAAAGAATCATCTATGGCAAGCCTCTTGTAAAAGTACCAGTAATCCAATTAATGATAGCTGAAAACCAAATCGATTATGAAGCGGCATCAGCGATGTTGTATAATGCGACTGCCATTTATGACAGAGGTGAAGATGCAATACCTAGAATCGCAGCTGTAAAATATTTTTCAACTGAAGCAGCTGTAAGAGCCGCAAGAAGAACGATGGATCTGATGGGTGGCTACGGTGTTATGAATGAATACCCTGTGGGAAGATTCCTAAGAGATGCATTGGCTAATATACCTTCTGGTGGAACTTCACAAATCATGAAAGTAATTGTCGCTGGAAATGCTATTAAGTAAAGTTAGAGGAGTATTGATATGTCATTGAATATTGCGGTTTGCGTCAAACCTGTACCAGACTCTGAATACTACGATAAGATCACAATCGACCCAAAGACAAAAAGAGTCAACAGGGAGGGCATACCCACAATCATAAATACAATGGACAAACATGCCATTGAGGCAGCATTGCAGCTGAAGGAAAAGCATGGAGGAAAAGTGACGGTGTTTTCGATGGCGCCAGACAGCGCTGTGGAGAATCTGAGACGCGTATTGGCTATGGGTGTGGATGAGGCGTTCTTGTGTAGCGATAGAGCCTTAGGTGGCGCTGACACATGGGCTACTTCATACACGCTATATAAGGCAATCGAAAAAACAGGCCAATTTGATATCATACTGCTTGGAAACGAGACTGAAGACGGTGGAACGGCACAGGTGCCGAGCCAACTGGGTGAATGGATGTCATTGCCGCATATGGCTAATGTGATGAGTATAAACTATGATAATCAAGCGGTTGTTGTTGAGAGAAAAACCGACAACGGCAGAATCAGATACAAGATGGCTCTACCAGCTGTACTAGCTGTTATTAGAGAGATAAACGAACCAAGAATACCGAACGTAATGGGAGTTTTGAAAGCTAAGAACAAACCACTGACTATTTACAGGACAGCAGATCTTGATGTCAATCCTGATTTCATAGGTCTGGTGGGTTCACCAACACAGCCTGGAGATATCTTCGCGCCTGATATGAGTAGAAAAAGTGAAGAAATTGCAGGCGATCCCGAAGAAATTGCGGATAAAATTATTGCTGAAATTAAAAAATCCGGCGTAGCTTTAGGTTGATGGGGGTGAATGATATGGATATAAAACAATACAAAGGGATACATGTTTATTGTGAAATCAACAAAGGTATAATTATCGGCAACTCACTAGAGCTTCTGGGTGAGGCAACTGTACTGAAATCCAAGATAGCCCATCAACCGGAAGTGACGGCCGTTATCATCGGATATGAGTTGGATGGCTATGTGCAGATTGTTTCTGAGCATGGTGCGGACAATGTAGTATTGGTTGACGACGAGAAGTATAAAGAGTACAGACCGGACTATTATGCCGAGGCATTGGCGGAAGTTTCCAACAAATACAAACCGGAAATCTTGCTGGTAGGTGCAACCACAAAGGGTGAAGAGATAGGACCTACAACTGCTATGATTGTCGACACCGGTATGGCAGCTCACTGTGTTGAGTTGAAGGTCAAGGAAAATGGCGAATTTGTACAGGTAGTGCCTGCATTTGGAGGCAAGGTTCTGGGTGACATTCTGTGCCCTAAACACAGACCTCAGATGGCAAGCGTGAAATCAGGAATGGTCAACAAAAGACTATTTCCAGGAAAAGAAGCAAAAGTTGAAAGATTTAATCCTGACGTTAAAGGCTTTGGCGATAAAATAGAGATTCTAGAGATTATAGATGACAATAAAGTTAAAGTGTCACTTCAGAGTGCTGATCTGATTGTAACTGGTGGGTTTGGTATTGGAAACCAGGAAGGTTGGAATAAGTTAGAAAAGCTTGCAGGTTTGTTGAATGGTGTTACAGGTTGTACTAGACCGGCTTTGGATGAAGGATGGACCGACAGGGATGAAACCATGATTGGGACAAGTGGTGTGGCGATAAAGCCAAAATTCTATATTGGATTCGGAATTTCCGGAGCAGCACATCATACCTGTGGTATCAAAGGAGCAGGCACTATAGTGAC
>LDZT01012770.1_pt1 | contig 17685 bp, 19 predicted proteins | sample 615521 | NCBI WGS metagenome assembly LDZT01 (sample SAMN03408292, study PRJNA278302) | terrestrial metagenome | isolation source: oil reservoir sample SB1 | place: USA: Alaska, North Slope, Schrader Bluff formation | collected 2011-09
AACATATTGGCTGTGCTTCCTAAGATAACTCCATTCAGGCTTACCGTCGCTAAGGTATCCAAGCCATCACAAACCAACCATATGTGCGCTTGCTGAGCAAGTTCCACATCAACCCTAAAAATGCGGCGATATTCCCAATCGGATTCTGCAACCCATTGGACCTTTTTCTCGTTATCCCCCACGAAAGGATCGGGGATGCGGCCCAAGGCAAATAAATCGGTATGCACTCCCCCGGGCACCGCCGCAGGCGCCCATTGTTCCATGCCAACCTGGCGAAATTCCCACGTTCCTGTAAGCATTTGTGTTTTCATGCAAAAATATGCTCCTTCTTGTCAGGCTATGGTTCCAAATGATGTAGATAAACAGCTGTTGAATAGAAATGCCATTCTATTCTGTGGAGTAGACCACTGTAGACAGATCCCATTCCTCCCGAATCTTGGGCACATCACTTATCAACCGTTTAGTATAGGCTTCCTTAGGGTGTAATATTACTTCCTCAGCTGTACCGCTTTCCACAATCCTCCCCTTTTTCATGATGTATACCGTCTGAGAAAGGTAATAAGCCAAACCGATATCATGCGTAATAAAAATTAGGGTAGTGCCTTCTTCTGCATTCAGTTTCAGCAGCATATCTAAGATCGTTGCCCTTGAGCAGGCATCGATCATCGAGGTAGGCTCATCAGCAATTAAGATCTTGGGTTTGAGTAAGAATACACGCGCAATCATCAAGCGTTGCATCTGCCCACCCGAAAGTTCGAAAGGATATTTATTGGTCAGTTCCTCAAACTTCATGTTCACAAAGCTGCAAGCTTCACTCATCATGCGAATCTTTTCTTCGCGCGGTGTATTTTTCCCATCGCGCATGTTGATGCAATCCAGAAGAACATCATCAATCTTTCGGAAGATATTAAACGAAGAATAAGGGTCCTGGAATATCGCTTGGATATTCTTCCAGTATTCCAATCGTTTCTTGTGCGTGCTGATATCCCGCTTTTTACCTAAGAAGTAAATCTCACCCTCAGTTGGCTCTGTGAGTCCTAATAGCAGCTTTGCCAAAGTGGTTTTCCCACTACCCGACTCGCCCACAATCGAGACAATTTCTTTATTGTGAATCTCAAGCGACACATGATCAACTGCAAGTGTTTTGGTGCGCCCCATACCATATACTTTCGTCAACTCGACACACTTAAGGCATGACCCCGAACCGTTATCCATTTTGATACGCCTTTCTTAATTCTTCTTCAGTAAAAAATGCAGCGATATGCACGTCCATTGCCTAGTTCCTGCATGTCAATCGTATGTATCTTTGTACACTGCGGAATAACATATTTACAGCGAGCCGCAAAGCGGCATCCAGAAGGCGGATCCTTAAGGTTAGGGGGAGCCCCAGGGATTGCGATGAGCTTCTGTTCCCGCATACCTTCCTCTGGCACGATGAGCGAGCCCATCAGCCCCCTAGAATAAGGATGCAGCGGATCGAGCACCACTTCGTCAGCCGTACCCTTTTCCACGATTTGGCCGGCATACATGACCATAATGTCATCAACCACGTTATAAAGCAGCGGCAGCTCATGGGTGATAAAAACCATCGCCTTGATAAAACCGCTCTGCATGAGGTCCACGAGCATCTTTATGACCATTTTTTGGCTGGTTACATCCAGGGCAGAGGAAGGTTCATCGGCAATCAGTACCTTTGGCCCAAGAATAACAGAGACTGCAATCACCGTGCGTTGTTTCATTCCCCCCGAAAGCTCGACCGGATATTTGTATAATACTGATTCTGGCAGCCCGAGAAGTTTGAAGCGTTCCTTGGCAAGATTAAGAATCTCTTCTTTGGTCGCTTTGGGGTTATGAGCCCAAATCACATCCTGAATGAAATTGAGGATCTTTTGGGTTGGGTTCAGCGCATTCATCGCCGATTGAGGTATATAGGAAATCTCTGTCCCTAAAATTTTGCGGCGGATGACATCTGGATCCATCTTGGTAATATTCTTTCCATCCAGGCAGATATCGCCGCTGACATAATGCAAGGGCGGAAAGTAGTAACCCATCATACTCAGCGCCAATGTCGACTTACCGCAGCCCGATTCTCCAGCAATACCTAATGATTTACCTTCTTCCACCTTTAATGAGACCCGATCAACTGCATAGACATCCTCGTGAAAACGGGTGACATACTTTGTAGAGAGTTCATTGACATCTAATAATACTTTAGGCATATTCACCTGCTATTCACGTAAGGTCGGGTTGAATACCTGGTCAAGCCCAGTGTTCATCAGGTTCATCGAAAAAGAGATTAGTGCAATCATAAGCAATACAGGTAGGTAAGCCCACCACTTTCCCATGATATGTGCCTGATAAATCATCGCCCAATTCATCATTAACCCCAATGTAGGCACTTCTGTTGTGCGCGGTCCTAACCCTAAGATAGAAAGACTAGCTTCAGCAAGAATTGCCGATGAAATTTGCAGGATCAAAGCCATCACCACGTAAGAAGCAATATAAGGGAAGATATCATGGGTAATGATATAGAAGATTGAGTGACCCGACAATTTAGAGAGGTTGACATGGTCACGATTGCGTAAGGACATGACCTGTGAGCGTACCGCCCTCGTAGTCCATACCCATGATGTAAGCCCAATCACCACGGCTATGGTGATAAGGGCTAAGCGGAAAATGGTCTTTCTCATGGGACCTCGAGTATGCCTTCCTTGAAAAGCGTGATTGATTATATTACCCCTTTCCACCAAGATTGTAGCGATTTTGCGCAAATTGCCTTAATTAGATTGCGTGAAAATGCCTATGCATGTTATAATAACAGCTAATGAAAGAAAAAGGAGACTTTTCTTTTCTTAAAATTAGCATCTGCTACTGGACCACTAGTGGCAATTATGTCCCTAGTTAATCCTCCTAAGGCGGGGAATATCATTCTTTCGACGGAAAGCTTATGACCCTTCATTGGTACACCGTGCATTCTAAACCTAATCAGGAACTGCTCCTCTGGAATCAGCTTCAGCAGAGGGAAGTGGAAAGCTACTTCCCCCGCCTAAAGCGCAAGCCGGTGAACCCAAGGGCGCGGCGTGAGGTGCCATACTTCCCCGGCTATATGTTTATCCGTGTGGACTTAGAGAGCTTCCCGCTTTCGAGGATTGCCTGGCTGCCAGGGATGCAGCGCCTGGTGGCATTTGGCGGGCAGCCAGCTTGGCTAATGGATGAGGTGCTCGAGGCTATTCGTCGTCAGGTGGAGGTCGCCAATCAGGTTGCGCAGAATCCCCTGGCGGACATACGTCGCGGTGATGTCGTACGCATCACGTGCGGACCGTTTGCCGGTTACGAAGCGATTTTTGACGCGCGCATTAACGGTGCGGAGCGCGTGCGCGTACTATTGAAACTCTTGCAAAGCCAGCAGGTGAGCCTGGAAGTGCCTGCCACGGAGCTTGTGAGGGTGCGCGCCCGTTGCTGAGCTTTTAGGCACGCGAGCGTGTAATATTTCTCCCAGCCGGCATTTTGAGACATGTCGGATGGGCGGATGCTTTTAAGATGCTGAATGCTAAGCCCGTAAAATTAATCTTAGGGGGCGAGTGTTATGCCCGATAAGCGCAATAGGCGCATAACCATGAGCTTATTGCTGCTGCTCGCAGCGGCGTCAGCTGGGATTTATTGGATCTGGAATAACCCACCCTTTGGCAAGCCCTTACCCATCCAGAGCTTGATCTCGGAGCAAGTCACCCCAGCGAGCGCGTTGATGGAAGCCGAATCCACGCTGGAATTCACGGCGACCCCGGAGGATGAGGCGGCTATTCCAGCCGATAGCGCCGCCGAGGATGCGGAGGTATTGCCAGCCCTGCCAGTGCAGGAAAGCGCGCAAGCAGAGGGCAGCCAAACTCTCCACCAAACCGAGCAGCCTGTAGAGCAAGCTCCCTGCAGCGCCGCCGAAGTTATGACCGTAGCCGTCCTGGGCTTGGATGAAAATGAGCAAACGGATGCCATTCGGCTGATGCGCCTGGACTTTGTGGAAGAACGTATCTCGGTTGTATCCATCCCCCGCGATTTTTGGGTGCCCATAGTGGATATGCAGGAACACGGCATCGAATATGGGCGCATCAATTCGACGTATGCCTACGGTGAATATTTAGATGGCGCAGGCCGCGGGATTGAGTCGTTTGCTAAAAACATGCAAGCGAACTTTGGCGTAAGTTTTGACCATTACCTCGTGCTCCACTTTGAAGACATCGAGAAATACATCGACCTGATCGGCGGCGTGGACGTGACGCTGGACCAGCCAGTCTTTGACCGAGAGCGGCGATTTAGCGCCGGCCAGCACCACTTCGATGGCGAAACTGCGGTGCTGTTCATGCGCATGCGCGAAGGCGATAGCGACTTTTACCGTGTGCGCCGGCAGTCACTGGTATTGACTGCGTTTTATAACAAAGTGATGCACGAATTGAACCTATGGCAGCAGATAAAGCTGGGCGTGGCCATCATCAGCGACCGGTCTATCCAAACGTATTTTAGCATCAAGGATGCCTATGCGCTTGCCTGCCTGGCCGGCCGCATAGAGAGTGAGGATGTCGCTTTCATCGAGATCCCCAGTGACCTTTACCACCCGATGACCACGAACCGTGGCGCCTCCGTGATTATTCCCCACGAAGGGGTAGCCGGCTTTCTCCAGTCCGTGATGGATGGGAGCTATGCGGGGGGAGAATAACAGCGAGTTAATTTGGACGCTGTTTCAAGCTTCTTGGCAAAGTGATTTCCTATGAGGGCTCATCGGGATACATCCACAATACAATGAAAGAAGCATAATGAGTACTACCCGGATTCTACGTCGCCGAATCAGTGAAGGAAAGATACTTTTAGAAAACAGCCCCTTTTTACCTCAAAAAAAGCTGTTTTGAGCAATTTTTCATCCGTTTTGAACCAAAATCGACACTTTTTGACCTATTTAAGATGTTCAAACAAGTGTTTTCAGGTTCGTACTTTCACCCAATGGGTGAAATAAAAACCACGAATAAAGATCACATGTTAAAATTGAAATAATGCGTATTTTTGTAGTAAAGGACGTTGAGGTGATCCATAAAATTGTTTTTGCAGCCAGGAATCTGACATCAAACGCGGGCTTGTTTCTACTGCTGGAAAATGCAAAGGCCAATGGGATTTTTGATCTGATTAACACCGGCCTTATATTTGATCACCCATCGACCAACAAAATCAAGATGAACCACATCAAGACGATGCTCTGTGGCCATTTCATTAGGATCGATAGACTGGAAAGAATAAAACTTCTGCAAGGTGACCCGCTGGTTGAAGCGTTTGGAATTTCGGTGAAAGAACCTGAAACGGTATCACGGTTTTTGGGTAACTTCAACTTTAAAACAACACAAATGATACGAGACATCAATTTCAAAGTTTTCAAAAAGTTGCTTGCTAAAAGCAGGTTAAAATCTATCACCATCGATATTGACAGCAGTGTGGTCAACGTGGAAGGTCACCAGGAAAGCGCAGTCACTCGAAGAGTGCTACGCGAAAGGATACAATCCAAAAAGGCCAGGGAACAACTGTTACAACATCCAGTTTGCCTTCTGTGATGAATTAAAGGCCTATATTACTGGCTTTGTGCGCAGCGGCAACACGTACACCGCAAACGGCGCTGCAGAACTGATCAAAGAAATCGTAGCCCAGATCAAAACGGATGATTTGGAAATCCTGTTCCGCATGGACAGTGGGTACTTTGATGACGAAATTATTGAAACCATCGAATCGGCTGGTTGCCAGTATTTGATCAAGGGCAAAGAGTATCCAACGCTCACCTCTCAAGTAACAGCGCCAACCATTTCATTCGTTAAAGGTGAAGAAGGTAGGGAAATAACGGAGCTTGTTACAAAACTGGACACTTGGGACAAAGACAGGAGATTTGTTGTATCTCGCGTATTGAAACCAGAAAAAGACAGATCGCAATTATCTTTTCTGGAAGGTAACGATTTCGAATACTTCTATTTTGTGACCAATACTGAGATGGCTTCAGAAAAAGTGGTTGTTGCGTACGCGAAGCGCTCTTCGAGAGAAAAACGCGGCAATGCCGAAAATTACATAAGTACCCCAAAGGGGCACAAGGAAGCCAAATATGACATGGCCGTTGGACATTTATTACTAAAATCGTTTTGGGCGAATGAGGCCATATTCCAAATGATGATGCTTTCATACAATCTGTTCTTGCTGTTCAAATTTGATTTTCTGAGCAGTTCTGAATTTCGGCAGCAAATCACCTGTGCCTGCGGCACTGGCGCAGGTAAAACCTTTCGTTTGAAGTTTGTTTTTCTGGCAGGGAAAATTATTAGAACAGCAAGATATGTGGTGATGAAACTTCCGGCAAAATACCCGTTTAGAGACGTGTATGAAAAATGCATGGCTTAATCATTGGTCTCAATAACCCCAATCTGTTTTTCTATTTAACCAATAGTGTGAAATCACATGAGAATACTGAAACACCCCTTGTTAAAAGTGATAGAGTATTCGTTTTTGTGTGATTTTCAGCTAATAGATGGCAGAAGTGGAGATGTCATAATTACACCTTCTGGAAATCACCTCATAGTTCATTTTTTCACTGGCATACTAGAACATTTTCCTGAAATTGACACATTTCAGGTTGTGCAAAGATCATATGGATCCCTTCTAATCAGGATTCAACCATATAGTCAATTAGATAAATTTAAATTGGATGAGATGGTCAGATCGCTGAAAGAAAAAGGGTGCGATGATATGAAGATAGATACTGAAATTGTGACGAGCATCCCTCTTTCACCAACGGGAAAACATCATTTTATTATTAACCAAACAAAAGTGTTAGATGATTAGTATACTTTTGAGTTCAAGTCTCCAAATTCCACAATGTTTGGAGCTGTAATCTCCAATTTGAAACAAGAGAAGTAAAGTTGCCCACTGTCTCCCTCATCCTCCCCATTCGCAACGAAGCCAAGCACATCCGCGGCTGCTTAGAAAGCATCGCCCAACAGGATTTCCCCCACGAGCAAATGGAGATCATCATCGCCGACGGGCTTTCCTCAGATAATACCAAAGAGGTAGTAGAAGCCTCTAAGCCTAGTGATATCCCCCTTATCTGGCTAGATAACCCCGGCAAAATCGTTCCCACCGGCCTAAACTTAGCCATCCGGCAAGCCAGCGGAGAGATTATTATCCGTGTGGATGGGCATGCCGAAATTGCTCCTGATTATGTAAGCCGTTGTGTTTGGTATCTTCAAAATCAGCAGATCCAAGGTGTAGGCGGTCCGATGGAATCCATTGGCGAAAATTATATATCCGAGGTTATAGCTTATGCTATGAGCTCATCGTTTGGCGTGGGGAATTCAGCCTTTCGCACGGTTGTAGACAAAACTTTATTTGTCGATAGTATTCCCTTCCCGGCCTATACTAGAGATATCATTCAAGCGGCTGGTCTTTATGATGAAGAATTAGTACGTGACCAAGATGATGAATATAACTATCGTATTCGTGAGCTTGGTGGAAAGCTCCTTCTCGCAGTCGATGTGAAGTCGAGATATTACAGCCGGGCTTCGCTGGCAAAACTTTGGAAGCAATATTTTCAGTATGGCTTTTACAAGGTGCGCGTGCTGCAAAAACACCCGCGTCAAATGAGCCTGCGCCACTTTGTCCCACCGCTTTTTGTCCTGACCCTAATCCTCTCTATCCTTCTTGCTGTAATGACCCCTTGGGGCAAGGTGTTGCTCGCACTCGTCGCTGGGAGTTATTTACTGGCAAATATTATCGCGTCCTTGATAATCTCAGCAAAAAAAGGTTGGCAGAATTTGCCTTTGCTTCCACTCACCTTTGCCATTCTGCACGTCAGCTACGGTTCAGGCTTTTTGTGGGGCCTAATCAAGTTCCGCAAGCGTTGGGGGGATAAATTCGGCAAAGTGCCGGCGTGGAATATAGATTAGGGTAATATCTATGGCATAATTAGGTGAAATCATGTCAATACCAATTTTTACTGAAACTGAAAGATCACTTGATACTAAAGAGAAAACCGTTGGGCAAGTTGTCTCCGATGTGTTCAAGCGCATCTTTGATATTCTTTGTTCAGCCCTCGGGTTGATATTACTTTCGCCGGTCTTTCTTCTCGTGGCGAGCCTCATCAAACAAGACTCCGCTGGGCCAGTCTTTTACAAGAGCCGGCGTGTGGGTAAAGATGGCACCGCGTTTGACATGCTTAAGTTCCGCACAATGCGCGAAGAGCCAGACAGTTACAATGGCCCGATAATCACTGCGCAAGATGACACTCGCATCACCCCAGTGGGAGCCTGGCTGCGCAAAACTAAACTCAACGAGCTCCCTCAGCTCTGGAATGTGCTCAAGGGCGAGATGAGCTTAGTTGGACCGCGCCCTGAGGACCCTGAAATCGTCGCTACTTGGCCGGAAGAAACCCGTCAAATTATCCTCTCCATCCGTCCAGGAATCACCAGCCCAGCCTCAATCATTTATCACAATGAAGAACAACTCCTGAATGGCGATCACGTTCTGGAGGAATATCTCCACAATATCTCTCCCGATAAGCTACGCTTAGATGAGCTCTATGTCCTCCATCATGGCTTTTTTTCCGATTTGGATATCCTCTTCTGGACCGCTACAAAATTGCTGCCAGCCATGGACGTTTTCAACATTCCAGAGAATCTCTTGTTTGTTGGGCACTTCTCTAAATTTTTACAAAACTACTTTGTATGGTTTGGCGTTGACTTTTTCATATCACTGATCGCGATCGGTATTGTCGGCCTTATTGAACGTGCTAATACTGTACTCAATATAGGTTTATGGAGAGCCTTAGGAATTGCCTTATTCGTTGCCTTACTTTTCAGTCTCATGAATACTTTACTTGGATTGGGGCAAATTTTTTGGAAAAGAGCTCCCGGTTATTATCTCTTTGATTTAGCATTTTCAACATTTGCTACCACAGCTATTGTGTATATTATCAACCTCAATTTTCCTGGTGGACCGCTGCTACCACCAAGAATGGTTATCTATCATGGCGCTTTATCCTTAGTAGGTTTCGCAGCGGTGCGCTACCGCTCCCGTTTGATCACTGGATTTGCTTCCCGTTGGCTGAAGCTGCGCGGAAAAGCCAGCAAGCTCGGCGAACGCGTGTTGGTCGTAGGAGCCGGACAATGCGGGCAGTTGGCTTGCTGGCTAATAGAAAAAAGTGAATTGAATGAAATATATCATGTTGTCGGGATGGTTGACGACAACCCCAACCTACTCGGCATGCGCGTGGATGGTTATCGCATCTTGGGCAACACCAATCAAATAAAAAGTTTGGTTAAAGAGAAAAACATTGATGTGGTCATGTTTGCCATCTCACGAATAAATCAGCGCAATAAAAATCGAATTCTCAAGCTTTGCAACGAATCCGGCGCCAAAGTAGTCATCATTCCTGATCTATTGCACAGCCTTGAAGAACAACTTAAGCATTCAACACCGGAGATACATGAGCAATCCATGGCAGAGTAAACTCGTTCTCGTGACCGGAGCCGCCGGTTTTATCGGCAGCCGCCTTACCGAAACACTCGTGCAACAAGGCGCACAGGTGCGCGCTTTTGTGCGCTATACCTCTCGCGGCGAACTTGGCTTGCTCAAATTTCTTCCGTCAGCGATTCTTTCTGAAATAGAGCTCGTTTTTGGAGATTTGCGGGATGCCGAGGCGATTGAACAAGCTGCCAAACGTGCCGACCTCATCTATCACCTGGGTGCGCTCATTTCTATTCCATACTCCTACTTGCATCCAGTCGAAGTCGTTCAGACCAATATCTTAGGAACGCTCAACATCCTGCAGACTTGCCGCAAATTTGATTGCCGCCTGATACACACTTCCTCCAGCGAGGTTTATGGCACCGCGCTGCAAGTGCCCATCAACGAATCCCATCCCTTGCAAGGGCAGTCGCCTTACTCCGCCAGCAAGATTGGCGCTGATAAACTGGTGGAAAGTTACTACCGTTCATTTGGCGTACGCGCAGTGACCATCCGCCCTTTCAATACCTATGGCCCAGGTCAGTCCGCTCGGGCAGTTATCCCAACCATCATCACTCAAGCACTGACTAAACAAACTGTTTATTTGGGCAATTTGGATGCACTGCGCGATTTTACCTACGTGGATGATACTGTCGACGCTTTTATCAAAGCCGGCCAGACCGATGGAATTGACGGGGAGACCTTCAACTTAGGATCCGGTTCTGAAATCAGCATTCGGGACTTGGCTGCTCTCATTTTTGATCTCATCGGCACCACACCTGAAGTTGAGGTCCATGACGAGCGCATCCGCCCAGCCCTTTCTGAAGTGCAACGGCTGCTAGCCGATAACAGCAAAGCCCGCCAGGTTCTAGCCTGGTCACCCCAAGTCGATTTGCGGGAAGGGCTTATCCGCACGATTCAATGGATTCGTGAACACTTGGATTTCTACCATATTGGGCACTATGAACGCTAAAGTCGGCCTAAGGGACACATTAGCGATGCGCCCCGTTTACAAGTTGAACTCATTAAAGTTTTTCGATCATCAAGAGAAAGGGGAACCTCAATGAAAACAGTTATTTTATGTGGGGGGAAAGGCACCCGTTTGGCGCCATTCACAAATGTTTTACCCAAACCCATGATGCCGGTTGGTGATAAGGCTATCTTAGAGGTGCTATTGCAGCAGTTAAGGCGGTATGGCTTTACTGAGATTGTGCTTGCAGTCGGCTACTTAGCCAGCCTGATGAAAGCCTATTTCAAAGACGGACAGCAGTATGATCTCAACATCACCTATTCCGATGAGTTAGAACCTTTGGGCACCGCCGGCCCGCTTGCTCAAATTCCTGAACTAAACGAAACCCTTTTGGTCTGTAATGGCGACGTCCTCAGCACCTTGAATTTTCACGAATTCTATAATTTCCACAAGGAACAAGGGGGAATTTTGACTATTGCCATGCACCAACGCCAAGTTCATATTGACCTGGGGATCATTGAGCAAAACAATGGCGAGCATGTCATCACAAACTACATCGAAAAACCAAGTCTGGATTATAAAGTGAGCATGGGGTTCTATTTTCTCGAGCCACACGCGCTGGAGTTTATCCCCCCAAACCAATATTTTGACTTTCCCGACCTGGTAAAACTGCTGCTCTCGAAAGGTGAAAGAGTGGTCGGTTATCCCTTTGAAGGCTACTGGCGCGACCTGGGTAATCGCGAAGATTACGAGCAAGCCTGCAAAGATTTTGAAATTATGCGCTCAGAATTCTTGCCGGGGTCTCTTCCATGACCTGGCGCGTACCACTTTCGGATGTCAATCTCGATTCAGCCGAAATCGATGCCGTTGTGGCAGTGCTGCGCTCAGGCTGGTTGACGATGGGTTCCATCACTCAAGCCTTTGAACAGGAGTTCGCAGCTTTCACGGGTTCAAAGCATGCTCTGGCTATCACCAATGGGACGGCTGCCTTACATCTAGCCTGCTTGGCGCTTGGCCTCGGGCCTGGCGATGAGGTCATCCTGCCTTCCCTGACCTTCGTCGCCAGTGCGAATGCGATCCGCTATACCGGCGCCACGCCGGTCTTTGCAGATATCGAAAGCACTGATTGGCTGTGCCTTTCCCCAGAAGCAGTCAGGTCAGCAATAACCCCACAAACGAAGGCAATCATGGTGGTGCATTACGCCGGCTATCCCTGCGACATGCCCGCCATCCTGGAAATTGCCCGCCAGCATCACCTTGCGGTCATCGAGGATGCTGCCCATGCGGTAGGGGCTGCGCTGGAGGGGAAAGCCCTCAGCACCTGGGGCGATGTTGGCTGCTTTAGCTTCTTTGGTAATAAAAACCTGACCACTGCCGAAGGCGGTATGCTGCTGACCCAAGATGACCAACTGGCAGAAAAGCTCCAGCGCCTGCGCTCGCACGGCATGACTACGCTCACCTGGGACCGCGCCCGGGGGCATGCCAGCACCTACGATGTGGTTGCCCTCGGCTATAACTACCGCATTGATGACCTGCGCTCGGCTTTGGGCAGGGTGCAGCTGCAAAAAATACCCGCCGGCAATGCCCGCCGGGAAAGCGCCGTCAGGCTCTACCGCGAGCTGCTGGTTGCCCAGACGCCCGAGGTCGCGATTCCCTTCGCGCAGGCACGCGGGCAAAGCAGCTACCACATTATGCCGGTTTTGCTGCCCGAGGGAAGCGATAAGCTGCGCTTTATTGAAGCGATGAAAGCCCGCGGCATACAGGTGAGCTGGCACTACCCGCCTGTGCATACCTTCAGCATCTATCAGCGCAACTCAATTCCTCGGGTTGAAGATCTGAAGATTACGGAAGAAGTCAGCGCCCGGGAAGTTACCCTGCCGCTCTACCCGACCATTTCGGACGAGCAAATTGCCTGGGTTGTGCAGGCTGTAAAAGAAAGTTTAAGTTGTGCCTGAGATGTGCAATCTCATCATTGGTGAATTTAATTATTATGTTCTTATAAACCATTCATATTTTGGCTCTTGACAGTTTTAGGAATAGGAGTTATATTTTATACAAGAAAAACTTTTCAACTCAGCAGATGTGCACTTAATTGGTGAAGCGGAGCTCTTCGGCCCAGAAAGCGCCCAGCTGCTCAGATAAGGCAGAGCAAAGAACAACAAAGGCAAAACTTGTGATTTCGGAATTTTGTCTCTCATCCAACCCGCAAGAAGTTTCTTGCAGCTCAGCTCAGCTCTCTGAGCTGAGCTCAGAAATCTTGCATGCTGGTTTATCGCTGCGCCTGGTGGGCAAAGGCGGGAGCATGCGCCCGATGGTGAGGGAAGGCGATCTCCTCGAAATCCAACCTGTAGATCCTTCCTCTATTCATAGGGGAGATATCGTGCTATGCCTGCTGGAAGATGGGCGAGTGGTCATTCACCGCGTCGTCCGCATTGACCGCAGGGCTGCCGGACTGCGCTTCCTGGTTCAGGGCGATCAAGCCTGGAACCGGATGGACGGATCGGGGCATACTCGGTCTTGGGGCGCTTGGTTGAACTCGAACGGGATGGCAAGCGCATTTCCATGCAGAATGCACCCGCCCGCCTGCTTGGCCAGTTGGCAGCTTTGCGCTTGCAATGGAAGTTAAATCGCACTGGTTTGGGTCATTGGGTAGTGCTCACGCTCAAACATTTGCCTGGTTTTTTACAATACTTGGGTTAGGAGCAGAAGCGCTTGGGAACAGAGAGAACACAATTTGTGCGCAACCCCGATTTCATTTTCCGGCAAATCGTGGAAGAAACGATTTTGGTGCCCGTCTACCAAAACGTTGCCGATATGGATGCAATTTATACCCTAAATCCTTTGGGCGCGTTTGTTTGGGAGCATTTGGCTGAGCCAACTGATTTGGAAGCACTGCAAGCAGCAATTCTGCAAGAATTTGATGTGGACGCGGAGACAGCCCTTACCGACTTAGAGACTTTCCTCTCCGAGATGGAAACGATTAACGCTGTTAAGCGAGTTTGAAATATGGATTGCAACACAATACCGGAACTCAACGCTGAAGCCTGGGGAGATGGTTTAGTCGCCTCCCTGGGTCATAGTCGTTATCCTTTCGGCGGTTCATTGGAGCTGACCGAGCGGTGCAACTTTAATTGTGTGCATTGCTATATCAATCAACCTGCCAGCAGCCAAAGCGCGCGCGCCCGCGAGATGAGCACAGCGCAGGTCAAGCAGGTCCTGGATACTCTCGCTCAAAATGGTTGTTTATTCCTCACGCTCACGGGCGGTGAACCCTTGCTGCGGCCGGACTTTGCGGAAATCTATATGCACGCCCGCAGGCTTGGGATGGTTACCACGCTCTTTACCAATGCCACCATGCTGACCCCGCAGATCGCGGATATGTTAGCCGCTTCTCGTCCGCATGTGGTCGAAATAACCATGTACGGTGCCACGCCAGAAACTTACGAAGCCGTCACGCGCATGCCGGGTTCCTACGAGCGCTTTGTGCGCGGGTTGGAGCTGCTCTTAGATCGGGACATCCGTGTAGGGTTGAAGTCCATGATCCTCACCCTGAACAAAGATGAATTGCCAGCCATGATAGCTTTCGTCGAGCGTTATGGCCTTGATTTCCGCTATGATGGCACGATCTGGCCTAGAGTGGATGGCGGCATGCAGCCACTGAAGTACGCCATCTCGATGGAAGAGATGATCCAAATAGATTTGGATTACCCCGATCGTAGCACTGAATGGGAAAGGCTCTCTTCGGAATTTGAGGGCAGCGCTGTTCGCAATGAATATGTGTATAGCTGTGGGGCAGGCGTGTACACTTTCCACATCGATTGCTCTGGCAGAATGAGCGCCTGCATGATGGCGCGGCAGCCTTCATTTGACCTGTTTTCAACCAGTTTTTCGGATGCGTGGCAGCAAATTGGCGAGCTGCGCAACAAAAAAAGACAACGCCATACCAAGTGCGAAACATGCCTGGTAGGGGCGCTGTGCTTGCAATGCCCGGGGTGGTCTCAGGCTTTCTTTGGTGATGATGAGACCCCAGTTGATTCTGTTTGCGAAATCGCAAAAAAACGGTATAATCTTTTCAGTACCGCTAAATTGCAATAATTGGAGGAGATGTATGATGACCAAAAAACCTTATGAGGCACCGGAAGTAAAAAAAGTTCATTTAGTGATCCAGAATTCAGTTCTTCAGTCTTGTAAGACTACTAGCACGCAAGGTAATCCGCACAATGATTATCAGTGCAAAATAGTGGGTAGCTGCCATTACAAACAGTGAACAGTACCAAATACTGAGTAGCTACTGCTTTTTCCTGCGCAGTTAATTAAACCACCTACGCCATAATTTAGAACTTGTTGTTTACTTGATGACCCGATTGCCTTGAAAGGACTTTAACATCCAACGGACAATTCTCCTGGTTGCAGAACATCCAGTTATTCTGGAGTATGAGCTTCCCGCTTACGCACCAAACTTTTTACCAGGATATGTAAATTTTCTCAGACAAAACACAGTCGAAGAGCCAGGAATTTCGACTGTGTTGGATCCTTTACGCATCCAGATGCACGATGCTGAGCGTTTTCCTGCATTGGACCGGTACAGCCCGGTCTTCAGGGGCAAGGTCTGGGAACTCTGGAAGAACCCGGAAGGAGGGCATCTCTTTGTCGGTTCGACCATCACGAACCCGCGCTGGCTGGATGTTAATCCCGGCTTTACCCGAGGTTCCTTCTTCGGTCCGCTGGAAAGCCTCAATCAGCCCAATGAGTTCTTCCTGCGCGGGATTGACATGCCCCTTTATGTCAATTGGCTTGCCAGAGATGGCGATGTTATCCTGCATGCCTCTGGGATCAAAATCGGGGATAAAGGCTATGCTTTCATCGGTCCAAGCGGGGCTGGGAAGTCTACCTTAGCCCGCACCGTGGCTGCGCAACCACAAGTAAAAATCCTGGGTGAAGATCAGGTGGTGCTGCGCCACCTGGAAGGCCGCTATTGGATCTACGGCACACCCTGGCATGAGACCCCTGAAATGTGCTCCCCCGAAGGCGCGCCGCTCAAGCGCCTATTCTTCCTGCATCGCGATTATCCTACCCTTCTCTCTCCTTTGAGCCCTTCAGAAGCTGTCGCGCAGATTCTGCAAACAGCTTTCATCCCTTATTACCAGCCGCAGCGCTTGCCCAATATCCTGGCAAATCTTTCTTCGTTGACGGAAACTGTGCCGCTCTACAATCTTTCTTATCAGCTTGGCTCTGATATCCTGCCGGTCATCACGAACGTTTAAAATCTGCTTCAACAGCTTCTCTTTTTAATATTAGAGAAGGATCCAAAAATGAAAAAACGCTATCTATTAAATATTTTCCTTATTGCATCTCTGCTCATTGGCTGGTTTTAACTGCCGTTGACTAAGGCACAAACCGACCCTGCCAAAGAAGTCACGCTCGTCAGTTCCGACCAGCAAGGGTTAGAGCTTGAAATCCGAACCGACCCGGCAAAATAGCGTATGGGAACGGTAGACCTTCAATCCAAAACTTTGACCTGATGGATACTTTTCTCCTCTTTGGCGATCCTGCTGTTCGCTTTGAACGGCCTCTGACGACCTTTAGGATAAACCTGCCGTTAATTATGCGTTGAGACCTATTCGAGAAGCGCCCAAATTGACAACTCACACTTGCTCCAAACCTGAAGTCTGCACTTCAGGGTAGTACATGCTTAATTCCCCGCTAATATAGGCATTTTCGTTATAATTAGTCCAATTTGGCCATAGTGACTTATCGATCTTTGTTTGACAAGGTTAGGAGCTTATATCTCTCCCATATTGAACTCTCTAATTAAACTTCTCAATCCCCTCTCCTCGGCCGATGATTGTGCTGAGATTTTGAAAGGGATGAACCCGGAAAATTGGGAAGGATTAACAGCTCTCTGCGCTCAGCACGATCTTTTATCTGCCTTGGAATTTCGGTTCTCACAACTAGGCTTAGCACAACAGATTCCCGAACCTCATCGGCAGAGCTTCCGCTCGGCGTACATGCTCACCGCTGCCCGTAACATTTTGCTGCTAAATCATGCTAGCCAAATTCTTCTACGTCTTAGGGCGGAAAATATTCCGGTGATTGCCCTCAAAGGGCTTTTTCTGTTGGAAAATACCTATAAAGATGTGGGCGCTCGCAGTATGAGCGATCTGGATATCTTAGTACACCGCGAAGATCTCAACAGAACGGTTGAAATTCTTCAAGGTTTGGGCTATCAGCTCTCCAGATACTTTGACATTAGAGATTCTAATTTGGATATCAAACACGTGCCGCCAATGATCCTATCTGATGGCACGCATGTAGAAATCCATTGGACACTGCTCGAAGAAGATGAGCCTTTTACCATTGCTATGGATGGCGTTTGGGAGCGGGCAGTGCCCGCACGAATTAACGACGTTGAGGTGCTCGCAGAAGGGACTGAAGATTTAATCTTACATCTTTGCGTCCACCTGACGTACCAGCATTATCTCAGTCTTGGCCTTAAAGGAATGTTCGATATTGCCCTCGTGTTGCAGCGCTATCAGGACCAGTTGGATTGGCCTTGTTTTGTTGCTCTCTGCCAGCAATGGCGCGCAGAAAAAACCGCAGCCCTCACACTGGGGCTACTTCGCGCGCTGCAATGGGCGATTATCCCAGAGCAGGTTTTAGCCCAGTTATCGCCAACGCCCATTGATGAGCGCATCCTCACGGAAGCTTACCAGATTTTGCTACAGGATGAGCATGCTATGCACAGCCTCACCCCGGACCTGGTTCAATTAGCCTCCGAATCCAACCATTTTAAGCGGCTTTCATTGATGCTCCAACGAGTTTTCTTGCCACGGATCATTATTGCCCGTCTCTATCAAATTCCACCTTCATCTCCAAGGATCTTATGGGGATATTTTTTAAGGCTCAAAGATTTAATCAAGGCTTATGGAGGTACAGTCCAAAAAATTACAAAAAAAGACCCATCCCTATTGGCGGATGTATCCCAGAAAAAATCCGTCTACGAACTCCATGAATGGCTAATAAGCTGAGAAAGGTTTCTTAGTTGGTTTCAAGTTTTTAGTGCAACAAGTTGATTAATGACCTCGTCAGGTTTCAAATAGCCTAAGGCTCTGCGTGGCCGATCATTGAGTTTCCTTTGAACTTCGAGGATCTCTTCTTTGCTAACCTGAGTGAAATCGGTACCTTTCGGAAAATACTGCCTG
>LDZT01008470.1_pt1 | contig 17632 bp, 11 predicted proteins | sample 615521 | NCBI WGS metagenome assembly LDZT01 (sample SAMN03408292, study PRJNA278302) | terrestrial metagenome | isolation source: oil reservoir sample SB1 | place: USA: Alaska, North Slope, Schrader Bluff formation | collected 2011-09
CATAATATCCGGAAGTGTTGCAGAAAAGAGATATGATGTAAACAGAATGAGGAGGACCGGAATTGTGATAAATCTTATAGTTTTCATTTTTGCCTCCTTGTTAATTCTCAATTTTGTCAATGACCGGAATATCCGGCCACACCAGAGTTCTTCCGGCTGACATATAGCTACTATTGTCTCCTAATTGAGAATATATCGTATAATACAAATGGCCCAAATAATAAACAGATTGCATATCTCATCACTTTGCCCCTTTAAATTAATGTCTAATTAATAGTAATGATATAAAAATACTAAAATCAAGTATTATTTGGATGTCTAATTGTATCTCCCGGACATGTGCCATACAATGGGAGCGTTCTCCCCCTTTCGATACGTTTTCATCATCATACACCATATATCCGTAACAGATCCATAATCTATCCCGGTCCCATACCAGGAGCTTGATACGGTCCGCCTGGCGCTCTTTTTCTGTGCTCATCTTTGATTCTTTCCGCTTTATTGAGCACGAAATTATCAATCCCTTTTTGCCTTGTAAAGACGGGGATCACAGAATGCTTGCGTTTAATCAATCCCCTTTGTGCTCTCAGTTCCTTCTGAGGAAGGAAAAAGCTCTCTGCATCTCAGCAAGCTCTGCGGGAGGCCTCCACCTCGAACCTCGTTATTCGAATCTCGTTACTCGCCACGCATCACTCAATCTCACCTCCACATCCAATTCCTTCCCGGCATATTTTTCCGGATCCAGAACCTGTGAATCATGAGGTTGTCCGTTAATAGTCATGGATTTGACCCCCATATTCACACGATCCGGGTTGTGTATTCGAATATGAAGGGTTTTACCCCGGAATTTCCGGGTGATGTTTACCTTATCCCAGTCTGCAGGGATGCGGGGATCGATCAGGAGTCCCCCGGGGACTGGCCGAATTCCCAGTAAATAACCATAGCCAATGTACAACATCCACACGGCAGACCCGGTAAGCCAGGAGTGACTTGCCTGTCCCTGGGTGGGATGTTCAGGGCTGGTGACATATTCAGAGAAGACATAAGGTTCGGTTTCATAGCGGTCGATATCGGCACCGGAATTGACCGGAAGCATTTTTTGATAGATCCGGTATGCGTCTTCCACCTGTCTGTTCATGAGGGCCGCCAGGACAAACCAGGCGGAGGCATGGTTGAAGACAGCACCGTTCTCTTTTTTGCCGGGCACACAACGACTGATGAGTCCGACGGTGTCGTCAATTTTCCGGTATGCCGGACGACAAATCTGCATGCCGTAAGGTGTTTCCAGCTGGTCCAGACAGCTTTTCAGGGCCTTATTCCCCCGTTCCGGTGTGGCCATTCCGGATATAACAGACCAGGTTTGGGCATTCAGGAAAATCTGTCCCTGATCATCTTCCGGCGTTCCCACCGGCTGACCGTTATCCCGGAAAGCCCTCAGGTACCACTCTCCCGTCCAGGCCAGTTCATTGATAGTTTTGGTGAGTTTTTCATAGGCTTCGGAATATTTTTCCACCTGCTTTGTTTCTTTCCGAAAGTCGAAAAAGGAGACGGCTTCCTTCAGGATATAACCCAGAAAAAAGGCACCCCAGATGGTTTCTCCCTTGCCTTTCGGGCCGATATGATCCAGCGTATCGTTCCAATCCCCGTTCATAATCCGGGGTAGACCCCGTTCCGTGGTTTCGCTGATGGCATAATCCATAGCCCGGATCATGTGTTCACAGACTGTTCCTTCACCATCGTCGTGATAGGGCACCGTTTCCTCAAAAATGGAGGCATCACCCGTTTCCGAATAATATTTTATAAGACCAAAGGGAATCCACAAAGGGGTATCAGAGTGCCGGGTTCGTTCACCCGTCCCTGCCAGTTTGAAAAAGTTATGAAGGGTTGATCCGTCATTGAACTGGAATTGCAAGGCATTCAGCAGGCGTTTCCGTACCCGGTCCGGTTCCACCATCACCACACCGAGAATATCCTGAAACTGGTCCCGCATACCTGTACCAAAAAGGAGTCCGCCATGGTAATATCCCGAATTTCGGGCCATGTCAAAGGTGACCGCCGCCTGATATTGGTTCCAGGTATTCAGCATGGTGTTCACTTTTTCATCGGGGGTTTCTACCTGCAATACAGAAAAATAATCCTCCCAGTACCGGTTGAGTCCGGTAAGTTTATCTTTGATATAAGTGTTTGATTTCCAAGCATTTATGTCATTCAAGTTCACGGAATCTTTTTCCGAGACTTTCATGAGTATGGAAAAATCCAACGTGTTGCCAGGTTCCAGTTTTTCTTTGGATTGGAGGGCGGCCACAGGATCACCGGCGGTGATTTCCGTGTTGTGCATAGTTCCTGTTTCAACAGCCAGGGGATTAGCTTCAGAGCGCCATTTGCCGATAAAGGTGTCCAGACTGGCATCAAATCCGGTCACATCCAGGGTAGAGGCAAACTGGAGGATGTATTTCCAGTCGATATTGGGCTGGATTACGGAGACTTTCTTGTTCAAAACCCAGTAACGCCGGGTGGCCACCAGGGATTGGGACTCTTTATCAAAGTGGATATCCGTAAAATGTTTGTCGTTGGGCTGATTAATCAGGTCATTCAGAGCATTTCCCATGAGGAGTTCGGTAAACGCATAGATTTCTAAGTTTTGGGGACGTTCAGACAGGTTGGTAAGGCGGACTTTCCAGATTTCACCTGTTTCGTCCCGGGGGACGAAGTAGAGAATCTCACCCCGGATATTTTTGTATTCCGTGACGATGCGTGTATATCCCATCCCATGATGACATTCATACAGATCATAGTTGATATTCAGGGTGGGAGCCCAACTCAGGGACCAGTATTCACCGCTCTCTGTATCCTTCACTATCACATACCGGCCGGGACGGTCCCAGGGGAGGCTATTGTAACGCATACGCGTCAGGCGGTTATCCCGGGGGGAATCAAGGTAGCTGAATCCACCGCCGGTGTGAGAAATGAGTCCCGCATACCGGTCATTCCACATGTAGTTAAACCAGGGGCGTGGTGTTCGCGGGTCTGTTATGACAAATTCCCGTTTTTCCGTATCGAAGTAGCCATATTTATTTTTCAACATGAAACGCTCCAAATCCTCTATGACTTTGTGATTATTTTGAGAGTCATGATTTCCCTGCTTTTCAGGGTCACTCTCCATTTACCGTCTCTTTTTCTCAGCTTTTTGCCGGTGCACTCTTCCAGAGTGGTTCTTTCAATGGTTTTAACCGGAAAAGCAAAGTTCAGGGATGTTGTCTGGCGGGTTTTGCCCGGATTATAAAGGCGCAGGATGTACGTTTTCGGTGTCAGGTCATCACTCTCTTTCACAGCCGATACGATGACATTCCCGTTATCCAATTCCAGAAAGGAAAAATCCGTTTTATGCTTACCCTGGGTCCGCCCCGTCTGAAAAAAGGCAGGGGGATAATTTTTCCGCATGGCTTCGGCATATACACCGCCTGTTTGCCAGTCTCCTTCATGTGGCATGAGGGCAAAACGGTAAACAGATTTTTCCAGACACTGAGATCCTTTATCCTCTTCATAATCCTGTTTTGAAGCAGGCTGAATGACATAGTGAAAAGCCCGGAAAAGGGTCAGAGCCAGGGTATGATTGTTATCATCCATCATTTCATACTCTTTTAGACCGTCTACCAGGATGGAGAATCCCTTTTTTCCTGTTTTTACACCGGCAAAATGATACAGGGGATAATCATACATGGGCTGCTCCACCCAGTCAGCCGTATCAGGCCGGTTGGTCGGTCGCTCCACCACATCAAACTGCCCTTCGGCAAAATGAACCTTTGCATTTAATCTGGTCGGAAATAAAATCCTCAGGCGGTGATCTTCTCCGGGATTATACACCTTGGCGGTAAGATCCAGCCGCCGCGATCCTTTACTCAGCGTCAATGTCAGGGTCACAGGCATGACGGCCGAATGGATTCCCTGTCGGCGTTCAACCAGATTTTTCGGGATTTCCAGTTCGTATTCCACTTCAACAACTGCCCTTAACCAGTTGTTTTCTCGTATAGTTACAAAACTCTCTGAAAGCCGGCTGTCGCCAAATGGTTTCACCGGTTCATGGACCCAGGCGTGACCGGCTTCCCCTTCATCGATAAAGTAACCCAGGCCAATATAACGGGTTTTGCGTGCTTTGTCGATGAGCGTAAAGGTCCCGTCATCTCCGATTTCAACACGTAAAAATTCGTTTTCAATGATTCTCCCCCCTTTGGAAGCCAGGAGTCTTACCGGCGGGGTTCCCTGTTGTGACACCGGGACAGCCTGAAACGAGCGGAGTCCAAAGGATGGTATGGCGGGCATATCGGCTAGGATGCGGTAGCGGATCATCTCATAGTACATGGGGCGGTCTTCCAACTGCTCGAGCACCGGTTCGGCAGGAGATCTTTCAAGGATTACCGTATGGACCTCTTCTCCTTGATTATCAACGAGTTTCACTGATCCTTTATCAAACTTTTTGGGGATATCAACGTACAGTTCAAAAGGGCCGTCTGTTTTGAACTGCACCGGGTTCAGGGCATGGATATGGATACTGTGTGCCGGTGCATGGGAAAGGTCCAGCTGTCTGGCCAGATACTGGCACGCCCGTTCAAACACACCATCGGCGATCTCATTAATCTGCTTGTAACGGTTCATCATATCCGCATGGACCGTATCCAGGCTGCATCCGCCGATGGAATCATGGGCTGAATTTTCCAGGAGTTTCCGCCAGGCAATATTCAGATATTCATCCCGGATATTAAGTCCATAGATTCCGGCCAGGGTATTAAAGGGTTCGGCATACTTTTCCAGCAAGCGTTCGGACTGAAAATTTGCCTGTTTCAAATACATGCGGGCAGAGGTGATATACCCGTACAGATTTCCACTCCGGCGGTCAAACTGGGCACTCCGCCGCTCTCCTGTCACCCGGCTGAGCTTTTTGAAATCCGCATCGGCCTTCAGTCCCGCCACGTAATCCTCCAGGGTGCTGTGACGGACATCCACGTCGGGCATTATTTTTTGAATATCCCGGATGATTTTCACTGTTTTCCGGTTCGGTCCGCTGGAATCGTGTCCCTCCATCCAGATCACATGTGGCGTAGTGAAATCATTTATTTGTTCATCTATCAGTTTTTGTACCCAGGGCTGTATGTTTTCTTTATAGTAACCGTCTTCCGCTTCAATCATAGCGTAATCGTGTTTTACCCGCTCCGGGTCTGTCAAGTGGAACGATATTTCGTGGTTATCCCAGGGATGGGCTACCATATCTGGTGTCTCGTTGTGAATGACGGGGCGATAGACGTAAAAGTAGAAATTATAGCGGGGCATGGTTGAGAAGCGGGAAGCCAAAACAATGGTCCCGTCAGCTCCTTCCCAGAGGAATTCGGCTTTGGGACTGTCCAGGGAATTCATCCCCCGGTAGAACAAAATCACGTCAATGCCAAATCCGGTGTAAATCTGGGGCAATTGGGAGATCTGTCCCCAGGAAAAAGGAGAATAGCCCACCTTGGACACCCGTCCGAATTCCCGGCAGATTTTGTGTCCTAACAGTAAATTCCGGATCAGGTTTTCCCCACTGACCATAAATTCATCGGGAAGAATAAACCAGGGTCCGATAAACAGACGTTCTTCTTTCACGAATTTAGAAATCTGTTCTTTTTTCCCGGGCCGGACTTCCAGATAATCGGTAAGCACCACGGACTGGCTGTCCAGATGAAAGGCTTTGTAATCCGGTTCGTTTTCCAGGATATCCAGCAGATTGTCCATCATTTTCACCAGCATCTGCCGGTTTTTCTGGTAGGGATAACGCCACTCCCGGTCCCAGTGTGTATTGGAAATGACGTGATATATGCGTTTCATGGTCAGGCTCCGGTTTTTAAAAATGAATGATATTTCAGTATGGCTTCGGGTATCCCCCCCTGAAGGATATGGGAGGCGGCACTCAAATCGTGTCCACTGGTTTCATGGAAAGGTACGGCACAGCAGAGCCCGATCCCGGCAGCCCGGATGGCAAGGGTACCACTTTCACTGTCTTCAAATCCGATGACGGTGTCATAATCCTCTTTGGGAATTCCCAGCTGATACAGGGCGATACTGTACAGATCCCGGTGGGGTTTCAGGCGGATTTCGTTGGAATCACTGGCCGTTACAAAGGCATCATAGACATTTTCGTAAGCGGAAAAAGATTTTTCTACCCGTGATTTTCGTGCTTCAGAGAGAGGCCAGGTTTCGGTATCACGCTTCAACATTTCAAAAACCCGGGTCATCACAATCCGGGCTTCGTAAAAGATGGAAGATGTGACGATGGCGATTTTTGCAGGATTTTTTTCAAAATAGCGGGAGACCTGAATCAAGCCGGGCATCATATCCTTCCCTTCTTTCCAGAATATTCCTGATTTCTCTTCATAGCCTTTTTTCAGTTCCGGTACCAGCTTTTCAATCTCATCGCCCAATAATCCTTTGATCAGTGCCAGGTAGATGCCAATTCCCGGCATGGGTTCAATGAGTGGTTTGCTGCTGTCCAATGCAGGAACGGTCTCATGGCGGTCAATAGCGTCCAGTATTTCATGATATCGCTGATAGTAGATATCCACTGCCATTTTCACCGTTTGTGCATCTGAAAAGCTCTTACCCCCTTTAAAACAAGCCTTCAATAGATCATTTTCTTCTTTATTCCCTCTATTCCAAATTTTGTTAGTCTCGGGATCCTCTTTTTCCAAATTCCCGGCAAAATCCAGCAGGGGCTGGCAGTTCAGGGCGATCAGGTTCTGCCGGACCTCCCGTTTCCTCTGTTCATCCTGACCTTTCATCAAAAACCAAAGGGCAGCCTTCAAAAAAGATTGTTTCAATACATCCGGTACAATAGCCTTTCGATAGGTTTCTATCAGGTATTCCACGTGACGGGTTGTGCTGTTTCCGATAATATGGGGATAATCGGCAGCAGGATCCAGACCGCTCCATTGGGACGGATTCAACCTACCGGTAATCTGCCGGACCATGTATTCCAGAGAGTGGATGCAAAGTCCCTCTGTAGTAGTCGTCGTCCCGTCCATATCCGAAACGACAGCATTGAGATGTGCCAGGGGTCCCTCTTGCTTATCCGCCAGGGGGACATATTCCACGGGAGGCCAGATTCCGCCGGGATTTTGGATGACCGCGAATTCTTTTGCCTGGTCTGCGATTTTTTGAAGGGCCTTATTAGCCGGGAGAATTTTTTTCATTCAGGGACTCCTGCATATTCATGAATAAGTCGGACACCCATTTTGAGGAATGTTTTCACTTCACTTTCTGACTGTCCTTCAGCATAGATGCGCATCATGGGTTCGGTTTCGGAAGAGCGGATGAGCAACCATCGGCAATCTCCCTCCAGGCGGATTTTCACCCCATTGATCACACCCCGGCTGCTTAAATACGTATCCATCCTGTGGACAGGAAACTTGCCGATATTTATTACATCATCACGTACCAAATTGGGCAATACGGTCATACGCCCAGGCTTGTCAAAGGGATAATCGATACGGTCGTAATACAGATTTCCCGTCTCTTCCCGCATCTGCGCCACTTTGTCCGATAGTTTTTGATACCCGGAAACAGCCAGCATTTCCAGAAAAAGGAGGGCGGAAAAGATCCCGTCTCTTTCAGGGATGTGGATCCCATATCCAAAACCGCCGCTTTCCTCTACACCCAGGGCGACGGGCAGTTCGAGCATCTTTTCGGTAATATACTTAAATCCTACCTGGACATCCAAAACAGGCCTGTCCGGGGATTCATACAAAGTTCGAATTTTATCAGTAACGGAGGAAGATTTAATAATGGCTCCCGGAACCTGTTTAACACGTACCAGGTAATCTGCCAAAAGGAGGATAGTTTCCTGGGCGCTGAGCCAGATTCCACCGTTCATCATCACTCCCAGGCGGTCTGCATCGCCGTCTGTCGCCAATCCCAGCGAATAGTCCGGATGTTCCATCAGATACTGTTTCAGGGGTAACAGATTTTTTTCCAGGGGTTCGGCAGCCCGTCCTCCGAAATCGGGCAGAATGTCAGAATCAATTCCAGTAGCCCTGCACCCTTTTTGGGTCAGTAAAACCGGCAACAGACTCCCTCCTGCTCCGTGCATGGAATCCACAACACACGAAATGTCTGAGGTCCGGATCTTTTCAAAATGGATGTCCGATGTCACCCGGGCAAGATAATCCGGTAAAAAATTTTGAATAATGACCATTTCACGGGATTGTTTAACCGGTGATTTTCCCAAAAGCGTTTCCACTTTTTGTGTTTCTTCCGTAAAAAAGGGGCCGCCGTAGGGACCTTTAAATTTGATGCCGTTATAGGCAGATGGATTATGACTGGCAGTGATCATCACGCCGGCACTCAATTTTTGATGTTTCACCGTATAAGAGATGACGGGTGTAGGGACAAACCGATCCGAAAGGTGAGTTACGATGCCGTTTCCACTGAGAATTTCAGCAAAGAGTCCGGCAAATTCAGGGGAATACTTCCGGCCGTCATAACCAATGGCACAGGAAGCATTCTTTCCGTTTTTATCCATCAGGTAATCGGCAAAGGCCTGGGCCACCAGACGTACGGATGACATGTTCATCTCCGTATCCAGGAGCCCCCGCCAGCCGTCTGTCCCGAAATGGATAGTATCAATCTTCATCCTGTTCCCGTCCAAAGCGTTTCGTCACCGTTTCCGTAAAAACCGGTGTACGCCAGTTATAGGCAAACCATGCAATGCCGGAAGAGCCCTTTGTCAGTCCATCCTGAATCAGCATCTCCACATCCCGTGAACTTTTTACCCGGTTGATCGCCAGGCCAACAACCACCGGCACGTTTGATATCTCCAGGGATTCTCGGATTTCCTGTCGGCGTTTTTCCGGATTTGGGGCATAACACATGGGCGTGATAAAATCCAGCATATCCCCTTTCACCCAGGAGGCCCAGTCCTGAAATTTCTGAAGGGACTGGGGATCGGTGGCATAGGAAGGAAAAATCGCCGCCGAAAGTTGGATATCCTTATCTACCTCCTTCAATTCATCGGTCACCCGCCTGACAAAGCGGGTCACAATTAGCTTTTTCCAGTCCGCAAAATCTTTCTGAACATCCGGATTGCCCAGTAAAAAAACCGTATCCGGATATCCCATATCATCGGCAAAGCGATTTTTGGAATAGGCACCATATCCAAACTTTTTTACTTCCGTATGGACCGGATAGCGGATATAATCCAGGTGCACCCCGTCCACATCGTAGGTTTCCACCAGTTCCTTCATCATATCCATCAGGTAATCCTGAACACCAGGGTGTGCCGGGTTTAGAAAGAGTTTTCCGTCTTCTGCCGTATGGTCGTCAGGATTATTGGATTTTAACATCCAGTCCGGATGCCGGGTCAGGACGGGCCCTAAGGTTCCGTCCAGATAATGGGGGTTAAAGGCATAGAAAACCTCGATCCATGCATGGACCTCCATATTATGTTCACGGGCAAAATCCAGGGTCATTTTCAGGGGATCCCAGCCCAGGAATTCCGGTCGTTGTATGGATTTTTCCCCCGGATAGATACTCCAGCTATGGTAGTAGGTTTCGATAAACACCGTATTGATCTTCATATCCCGCATCTTTTCCAGGGATTCCAGCAATTCACCTGCATTGTCCGGCGGCCGGAACCACATGCCGTGGACCTGTTCTGGTTGGGACTCTGAACAGGATACAAAAAATGATAACATACCCAGCAGCATCATCAGGGGAATGAGTAATTTTTTCGTAGAACACCCTCCTGCCGGATCATTCCGGCGGACAGAATGAGTTAAATCGTCAGTCTTCAAATTCAATATTATGCCGGATTTCATGCCTGAGCATTGCATAAGGAATGTTTCTGACAGATGTTTTCAGGCGGATAGCCAATCCGGCAGCGGCTCCGGCAGCTTCACCGGTTGCCGCGGATGTGGGCATGATCCGGATGGCTGCGTGTCCTTCCCGGGTGGCGGACAGACAGCGGCCGGCACTGAGGACATTCTCTGCATCCCGGTGAATCAAGGAGCGGAAAGGGATGGTATAATAATCCCCTTCTTCCAGTTCCTCCATCCGATCATTTTCCCCCCTTGCTCCGTGAATATCAATCCCATAGGATGCCCGGGCGATCATATCCTCAAATTTCCGTCCTTCCAGCACATCTTTTCCGGTCATCACATAATCGCCCACAATACGCCGGGTCTCCCGGATTCCCACCTGGGTTGCCGTTTCCAGAAGCCATGCGGACGAAAACCCGGGAATTTCAGTCTGAAGCAGGTGAACCACATCCATCACCTGGCGGCGCCCCTCAATTTCGGCCCGGGTCATGTCTGCCGACCGTGTCCCGTCCAACTCCAGAATATTGGATGTGTTAAAGGAAGCTTCCCCGCTTTGTGGCAGGGTTGTATAAAAAATATACTTCACATTTTCAGATAAACGTTTTTCCCGGTGTGCCCTTTGAACAAAGCTAAAATATCCCCCAATACTGATAATTTTGTCCAGTTTGAAATTATAATCCATCCATTCAAAAAAATCATCCTTGTGGGATTGGATATATTCAAGGGCTTCAGGAATATGGATATTACCCATTCTAAAAAAAAGGGTCATGGATTGCAGGCGGCCGTTTTCACCTTTTTCGTAAGGGAGTCCGGCGAGGTACACAAGCTGGGCATCGCCTGTTGTATCTATAAAAATGTTTCCCTGTATTGTATATATGGCTCCTTCATACAACACCTCCACCGCGTGGAGCATACGGTTCCGGAGTTTGGCATTGATCAGCACCGCATTGAGGAGAATATCCACACCGGCTTCATTCAGGAGTTCAAAGGCCGCCAGCCGGAAGGCAATCCCGGAAAAGCCATTGTCAATCATCCCATTCCTGCGGATCATCCCGTCTTCCAGTTCCTGAAAAATCCCTTTGGTCAGGGGGATGCCGTGGACAGTATGTTTCATAAAGGGGGACACCATTCCGGCAGTGGCGGAGCCTCCGGTAAATCCATATTGCTCAATTAAAAGTGTTTTCGCACCGGTCCGTGCCGCTTTTACAGCCGCAGCAATTCCGGCAATGCCACCACCGGCAACAATCACATTGTAGGAAAGCACTGTATTCTTCATGGATTATTGGGCAGACTCTTTCAATTTTTCCACAAACCAGGATGTAATATCAATCGGCCGGGTGATTGCCGTCCCCACAACCACAGCCCAGGCACCCAGTTTCAAAGCCTTCGCTGCATCATCGGGGGTACGGATGCGACCTTCGGCAATGACCGGTATATCGGTCCGGCTGACCAGCTCTTCCACAAGTTTGAGATCGGGAGATTTCTGGCTTTTCCGCTTTGTATCCGGAGTGTATCCACTCAGGGTTGTTGACAGACATGTCGCACCGGCTTCAGCACATGCCAGCCCTTCTTCCACTGTGGAAATATCAGCCATAACCGGACATGTATAACGGTTCCGGACTTTCCGGATAAATTCGGGACCGGTAAACCCGTTGAACTCCCTGAAGGTCCCGTCAATGGCTATCATGTGAGCTCCCACAGAAAGCAGTTTTTCAACATCCGTATAAGTGCGGGTTATACAAACCGATCCATCGGGATAGGTGGTTTTGATGAGGCCGATAACCGGAACTTCCACGGAATGCACAATGTGCAGTGTGTTGGTCTTTCCTTCACTCCGGATGCCCACAGCACCTCCCAACACAGCAGATTGGGCAAACAGGGCCAAACGATCTGGCGAATCAAAGGGTTCCCCTTCCTTAGCCTGGCAGGAAACAATCAATCCACCTTTCAGGTCATTCAGGATTTTTGGTATCATGCTTTTCTCCTTTTGAGGTATTTAACACAATTCTCTTAATATCATCCGCTTCGGATATAAAAAAGGGTGAATTTTCCGGTTTTTTCCCATCTTTGAAACGGTATAGCGATTCAGCCTGCATGGGAACCAGCTGAATCACACCGTTCTGACTGCTCATGGCATGATGAAGACAGTCCAGGGACCGGTGCATGGCCAGGGAAGGATCTTCGGAACTCATTTCAAAGGCAACCGAAATCCACCACCGGTCATCCTCCAGTTTGATACAATCCGTGATGCCTTCATATTCCGGTTTACGCACACTCCGGACAAAACAGTGATATACATTGTGATCTAAGCGTTCCACAGGGTGGATGAGCCGTTCAAGGGACACATTTTCCGAAGCATCCACCAAGGTTTGACAGGCGTAATCTTTAAGTCCTTCCCGTTGGTAAAAAGTGATTTCCCAGGATGAATCCTTTTTTTTTACAGACGCAGGAACGGCGTAAAAAAGGAGATGTACGGAGGATTGGCTGAGATGATGCAGAAGTTTCATCTTGATAATTTCAGGATTCATAAGGACAAATGACATACCAAATTTCAGAATCCCCCCTTTTTCATGGAGGATATCCTGATAGAGTTCACTACTGATGGTGTTGCTATCGGGCAGGTTGTCGTCCACATACTGGCAGACACTGAAGGCGGTACTGAGGAATCCTCCCGGAAAACCATACCGGTGAAACAGGGCGATGTTATGTCCTTCCCGTGCTGCTTTCAGGGCCCGGACAACTCCATACCAGGATGCTCCATAAATAATTGTGTCAAAGGTTTCCATAAATTACGTTTTCCAAAACAGTTTTTTTCGGGTTAAGGCGCTGACAAAGAGAGCCAGAAGAATCGTTTCGATCACACTCCAGATGAAGGCGGTCCAGGGCGTGGAGAAAATGCCTGCCGCAAGGTTTTTAATACCGGTCAAATAAAGAATTGGCCAGATAAAATTGGCCATCCCCACATAGGCTATCATGGGATTCCGGCCGTTCAGAATGAGCAGGTTCACCCATTTCTGCTTTTTAAAACCATCAATCAACAGAGTAAAAAAGGTTAAAAGGTAAAAGGCCAGACCACTGGTCACGAAATAGTAGCTGAGGGTGGAATGATCCTTTTTGATCCCCCCTTCAAAAGGTTCAAACAATAAACCTAAAATCAGCCAGTAGCCTCCCCAGAGAACAAACTGTCTGATTAGCTTTTCCGTACTGCTTTGAGGTTTCAGTGTGATGCTTATGGCAGCAAGGGCAATGCCGGAACATATCAGGAACGTTAAAAACACATGTCTGGACTGGAGTCCTGCCAGGACCACCACCACACTGAGAATCATCAGGATGGCCAGGACTGCATACCGGCCTTTTCCCCGGGATAGTTCCCGGTCATCATGGGTTTGTTTCAGCCATTTCAGGATCAAATCGCCGGCGATGGTGCCGGGAATGACGATAAACAAATACTTCAGGAAATGAAATTGGTAGAGCCACGGGAAGGGTGAGTAATCCCACACCCGGATCATCCAGTTTTTAGTCTGATGAGTAAACAGAAAGAGGACGGATCCGATGTTCTGCGCCGGTTCGGCATGGGGACCCACAGCCTGCATAATATCCCACTGGGTGTGGACCAGCCTGAAAGCCAGATAAAATCCCAAAAGACCAAGCCGAAAAAGCATATTGTTTCGTGTCCCCAGCCAGATGAGCGCGCCAAAAACCGCCATATTCGTCAGGACGATGATGATAATATCGTTTCGTTGGACAGAAAAACCGCTGCCATCGTGATATTTCATAAAAACGAGCCAGAGGACCAGAGCGAGCCAGCCGGATATTTTAATGGTGCGTTTCAGACTGACAGGCCAGGATTCTGGAGGTCTGAGGTAGACGAGAAAGAGGATCATAAATCCTCCCAGGGCAGCAACCCATGTCCATCCTTCGGGAGAAGCACTCAATTGATGAGGGCGTATATGCATGACACACACGGCAAAAACCGCCAGCATAAAACCGCGTTCCACGATGGAGAGGATAATCCGGGAAATTGGTACACCCTTCTCGATTTTTTTGGAAAGAGCCAGGGGAAAAGCGGCGCCCATGGCAAAGAGGAAAAAGGGAAAAACCAGATCCACCCAGGTAATTCCCGGCAGGTTGGGGTTGAAAATATGATTCGGCGGCGGCACCTGGGCATGATACATCCAAGCGGGTAACACCCCCCAGGGAACGGTCCCTGACAGAACCATGGTCAGGATGGCAAATCCCCTGAGGGCATCCAGATTATTGGCACGTCTTTGAGAATTCAATTCGTTCATGATAACCTGCCTTAATGTTTCGGGGCAACAATCAACACGATGGCTTCATTCGGAAGCACCGATTTCAGTTCGATATCCACCAAAGCCTGGATTTGACTTTCTTCCACCAGGCCGGTCATATCGATGATTTTTCCGCCGATGAGAAGAAAAACATCAGGAACAAGAGCTCCTGCATCACCGAAAGTAGTGAGTTCACCTGTAAGTTCTTTTAAGGCTCCTTTAACGGTATCCGGTGTTTCCTGGCGAACCTTGCAATCATGTACCCTGAGTTTGATCACGCCTTCAAGATCCACAACCCGGGCCATGGTATGGTCATGGTTAAACAATCCGAAAAGATGTTTTGTTTTCTGATGAACCACAGCGGCGTAAAGATAATTTGTATGACCGGCAATGTCCACCGATTCCGGGTCGCTTCGCATGGAATCGGCGGCAATTTTCCGGATTTCGGCTTCAGATTTGGGCTTGATTTCCAGTTCACGGGTCCGCATTTCACTGGAACCGGACGCAGTGGCGATCACCCGTTTATTCCGGGAATCGATTTCGATGGTTACTTCAATGCTGTCCGGAGCGGCACCCATGGACTGAACCGCCTTAAAGGCTTCCTGGCGCAAGGCGATGATATCCGATTCTGTAGGATTGAGGATGGTTTTTTCCACCGAATCCTGAATGATGCCCAAGGCGGCACCAATCGCTGAAACGACTTCGGTGTTTTCAGAAATTTTATGTGGGACTCCCATAAATTTTGCCGTATAGGGTACGATAGCCGGTGCGCCGCCACCGCCACCGATAAATTCCAGAAAGCGCTCATCCAGTTTGTATTCCCGCGTAAGCTGTTTTACTATCGGTTTGATTTTTCTGGCAGATATCTCCAGTATTTTTTCAGCCAGTTGCTCCGGGGACATATCCAATTGTTTTCCCAGGGATTGAAAAACACTTTTTACTGCATCCGCATTAGCCCAACCGTGACCGGCATCTTTTACAAGTCCCAGAAAATACGAAGCGCCGGTTGGTGTGATGGTATAACTTTTATAATCAGCCTGGTTGATGATCTTTAAATAATCATCCGGATCTCCCTTTCGTGGACAGACCGTATCGAGGCGGATATTGGAAAAGTTTTTTTCCTTTGCAAAGGCTGTATATCCCAGTTCGGCAATATGGGCGCTTCGGGGACCCACATCGATAATTTTGTTCTCTTTAATCCGGGGGATGGAACCGCCGGCAATCCCCAGAGTCCGGACGTCGAGAGTCCGTAAATAAAGCCGGTTCCCGCCAATCTGGGCACTTTTCACCTGGGGTTTTCCGTTTTTGATGACCGATATATCGGTGGAAGTCCCTCCCACTTCGATAAAAATTCCATCTGAGACTTTGGCATACATCAGGGCGGCAGCCACGCCGGCGGCGGGACCTGAAAGCATGGTCAGGATAGGACGTTTGCGCATCTCTTCAATATCCATGATCCCGCCATCGGAACGCATAATCATGAGGGGTGCCTTAATGCCGCTTTCCCGGACCGCCTTTTCCGTCATATTGGCTGTTTCCAACATTTTGGGCATCATACTGGCATTGATCAGGGCAGTTCGAGTCCGGACCCGGAGGCCATAAAGTTTTGAAATGGAGCTGGCAGCCGTGGCCAGATATCCCATCTCTTTCACCATATCCCGGATCTGACTTTCCCGTTCGGGATGATCGACCCCGAAAATTTCAGTGGCCACAAAGACTTCAGCCCCTTCCCCGGACAATTTTTTCACCAGTTCATGAACGGTATCCTGCTGAAAGCCCTGGGACACATCGATGTAAGCAGGATATGTTTTCAAAAATTTCCCAGGCGCCAGTTCAATTCGGTCATTTTGAATCTGGCGGAATCCCAGGCGACCTTCCAACCCCTTTCCCATCACAAGCACCCCCACCGATGCCACATCCCCTTCCAGCAGGGCATTTGTGGCCTGGGTGGTAGAGTGGGCGATCAAAACCACTTCATCCGGGGCAATTCCCGCATCCCGGATCAGGTTTTTCATGGATTGGATCACTCCTAGTGCAACCCCTTCATCCGCTTTGTGGGTGGTCGGCACACAGGCTTTCCCCAACAGAGAATAATCGGCAATGTTCACAGCCACGGCGTGGGTGAAGGTCCCCCCCACATCAATTCCGATTTTTATTTTTCGTTTTGTCATAAATAATTGATCCGGATCAATAAAAAATTAATGAGGCGGCAATGAGTCCCACAACAGCCACCGACCAGGTATAGGGCAAGGTATTCCAGAGGACTTTTTGCACATCCTGCTGCATTTCATTGGCAAGCCACACATTGTGCGTATTGGTGGGATCGGAGATTCCCTGAACCTGTCCCACTGCTAAAAGTACACCCATCACGGCTCCGGCAGGCATGCCACTGGCCAGAAAGACTGCTGCAATGCCATACCCCATCCCCCACACATTCAGGGGACCCCGATACAGGGCCAGGGGAGCAGCCAAGGTAAAGATTAACACAAATCCCAGAGGCGTTTGGGGTGTAATGGCCATCATCAGGGGGCGGAGGACATTGAGAACCGGCCAGCCTTCAGGATGCATGGCATTCCATTCCCCGCCTGGACCGATAATGGCATTTAGGAGCATACCAATCCCCAGCATCATCACCAGGGCAGGCATGACTACGGCACCTCCTTCCAGGATGGATTTGATAAACACATTCAAACTTCCTTTTTTCCAGGTGGCCACCAGGGCGTAAATCAATCCGCAAATAAAGGCAGCGATAAAATCCATACTGTACAAAAGAATCAAAAAGAGGGGTAAAACCGGAGATAAAAAAGCGCTCCAGTGAACACTGGTATCCGGTGATTTTTTTCGAAACATGCGGATCACATTGTACAGGAATAATCCTCCCAAGAGGAGACCGATCCCGTATTTAAAGCCGGTGTTTAGCATGGACAAAATATGTTGAATTGCCGGTTTTTTCGTGAATCCCGAGCGATTTAAAAGGTAAAATAGTGCCAGGGCTAGTATGATAAAACCCATGCTGTAAGAAATAATTTTTTTCAGATTTAAATCATGACCGTCTTTATACAGTTGGACAGTAATATAGACGAGGGCTGTCATAAATGCCAGGGCGAACATCAAAAGGGCGAACGAACGGATTTCTTCCACAGGAAGTTTCATCACATCTACATACACGGCCCAGTTGCCTGCATTCAGGATTCCCCCGATACTCAAACCGAAAAGGAAAACGCCCACAACCGTCAGGGGCCCGATGCCCACCGATGTCATAATGGGTAAAACAATAGTCGCCACCATAATGATAGCCCCCAGTCCACCCAGGGTTGTAAAAAGAAGTGAAATCAGAAAAAGCATCATTACAGCAATGATCCAGGGATTATCCCCGGAGAGTTCAGCTCCCTTTTTAATCAGATTTTCCGCGACCTTTGTCTTTTGCATCAGCACGCTGAGCATACTTCCGAAAAGCATGACGGTATAGGCGCGATGGAGCCTTAAGGCACCCTGACCAATGAC
>LDZT01012772.1_pt1 | contig 17629 bp, 16 predicted proteins | sample 615521 | NCBI WGS metagenome assembly LDZT01 (sample SAMN03408292, study PRJNA278302) | terrestrial metagenome | isolation source: oil reservoir sample SB1 | place: USA: Alaska, North Slope, Schrader Bluff formation | collected 2011-09
TGTTCTCCCCGAAGTATAGGCGAAAAGCAATCTACAATCAAATCAGGACAGACATAGGAGAGATACTACGGACACTATGTCAATACAAAGGGATAGAGATACACGAAGGGCACCTGATGCCAGTCCATGCGTATCTCCTGATAAGCATACCGCCGAAATACAGTGTAGGGAGTGCGATTAATTGGGAAAATGGAGATTGTGGCTTTGTGAATTATTGAAAAAGGGAAAAATCCCTTGTAGCATTGTTCTTATTATGATATATTTTTACGTACATTGTTTGAATGACGCATTTATTCAGGGCATTCAGACAAATCATTTGTTCATTTTTACCAGAAAGTTTAACATAATAAAGTTTGACGGTTTCACATCTTTACAAGCACTGGAGAGCATATGAAATTTCCAAAAGCATTAATCCTAGTCGTTACTGTTGTTCTTATTTTTGGGGTGAGTTCGGTTCAGGCATACCTACCCGGCGAGTTCCCTGCCAAGGAACCCTGGACTGAAGATATTGTAGATTCAGTTGCCAGTGGCAGTGTGGGTGAGTATGCCTCGATTGCCCATCATCCAGTCTCGGGACGAATTTTATCAGCTATTATGATGCGACAGCGCAAGACTTAAGATTGACGTACCAAGTGGAGAAATTCGCTGGAAACTGCGGACCTGATAATTCATGGTACTGTGGCGTTGTGGATGAGACTGGGGATGTGGGCAAATATAGTTCCATCGACATTGCGTACGTGGAACGGGTTCCGCCATTACCTTCCTATTCGCTGATTGGCATTTCCTACTTTGATGAGACCAATGGCGCTTTAAAATACGCTCAACTGAAGACAAATCTCAAAGGCTGGACTTATCAGGTCGTTGATGACTCGTTGGAGGATTCGATCATAACAGGTCTATATACATCCATGAGATTTAGCCCAACTTTCGAACCGCGCATTGCCTATCACAAAAATATCAATGATGGTGAACAATTCGGCTCAGCAAATTATGCTGCCTACGTTGGTTGGGGAGATGGCAACTGTGGTCCAGGTAATGATTGGTATTGTATGGAAGTGGATGGCCGATCCAACGATCCAAATTATGGATCCTATACCTCTCTGGCGCTGAAAGACGATGGCTCGCCAAGAATTGCTTACTATGATTCGCTCGGTCATAACCTTTATTTTGCCAAGTACATTGGCATTGATCATGGCAATTGCGGCACAAATGACGGCTGGTCTTGTACTTTGGTGGATGACTCTGGAATAAGTGTGGTAGGTAAGTTTAGCTCCATTGAGGTGCTTGATTCAGCCAGGGACATGGTCGGAATCGCCTATTATGATGAGACAAACGGTACCCTTCGCTATGCAGAGCAAGTTAGCGGTGGTGGAAATTGCACTAGCAGTAAATTTAACTGCCTCAATGTTGATACCATTGGAGCGGGAATCCATCAGTTGGGGCTCTCGGTTGCTATAGATAAACAGCGCCACCCGATCATTGCCTATCTGGATGCCTCTAATGAGTTTGTTGCTACTAAGCTTAAAATCGCCAGGCCGGCTTTAGCTTACGATCAAGAAGTCGGTAACTGTGGAGAAATTCCAGCTGGAGCCATCGGTCCTGTATGGACTTGCAGCGTACTTGATGATGGCTACATGGATGTCATTCATGAAGCCGCCTTTGTTGACGTAGGTATTGCTCAGAGCGGCTTAGCTTCCGTGGCTTATTTTCAATGGGATAGTTACAACTTGGAAGGGCAATTAAAGGTTGCTAAGCAGCACTTCCAGATTAGCGTGCCTCTGATCATTGTTCGCTCGAGTTACTAAAAGCCTGCAAACATTACCAGGATGTGGAAAAGTTTATGCCCGAAAGTGCGAATTTTCGGGCATAATCTTCGATTTAGAATTCCATGAATCACGATTTGATGCAAGCACCCAGGCGCTTGCGATTACTCATACTTTAGCGCCGAAACCGGCACAAGCGTGGCAGCGTTGAGCGAAGGGTACAAGCCAGATATTAAACCAACAATCGTCGCAAAGACAATTGCGAAAATGGGAAGCCAGAAGGGTGTAACTGTTGCGAGCATCGTGTTTCCCATATAGCCTTGAGCGGAGGCTTGGTTGGCTAAATACGAGGCGGAAAAAATATTAATCAACTTGCTGACCCCCCATCCTAAAATGAAGCCACCCACACCTCCAACAAAACCAATTCCGCCAGCTTCTCCAAGGAAAATTGCCAAAATATTATTATTGGTTGCGCCGATAAGCAGCGAGTTCAGTTTCATCTAGCGCCTCGATTTCTACACCGTCCACATAAATCAAACCGGAGGTAGGCCAATCCAGACCGCCGATTAAGTTGAGCAGCGTGCTTTTCCCCGACCCAGATGGGCCCATGATGACTGCAAATGCCCCTTGAGGTATTTCAATACTGATACCATCCAGCGCTTTCACACCAATGGTGTTCATATGGTAATACTTCTTTAAATCTTGTGTTCGGATAAATCCTTTTTCCATATTTACGTCCATGTTAGAAGAAATAAAAGCCGCTTGAGGTTGAAAGACCGCTCAAAACTGAAGAAAGCAGTGTATGCACGCCCATAAGCAGTAACATGGTTAGGGCTGTGACCAAGGTGGCTTCGTTAGCTTTCGCTTTCGAAAGCCCTGAGAGAGGTATAGCACCTACCAACAGCAAAATTACATGCCAGACGTAATACAAATCGATATTTGCAAGAATGCCGCGAAGGAAAACACTAAAGCCTTCAGCATCAGCTGCAATCAATGAAGATAATCCCCGGTTTTCGATTAAACTATGCGTGGTTAGCACCACAATGATTTCCACCAACAAGCGTAAGGCAAGGGGAGTCATTGTCCAAGCTACCAGATTGCTGACTTGCTGGCGACTGCTGCGGCTTCCAAAAAGTGTGATGGAAAGGTGCAAGAGGCTGCTCATTAAGAACCAAATCAGCCAAAAGCCTGCAACTCGCATCAATGATGGGAAAACATAGAGAAAGAGCGGTGAGGTCTGCATGGCTTGCGATTGCATGAAGGCGTTTTGCTGTTCAACGGACCAGTATTGGAAGTTTTCGGGCAGCTCTGCTCCAGATTGGATCAGTACGCGCTGAATAGGCGCAGCAACCACAACCGCAATGATGACCAATAGAGTTATCAGCAGCAACGGCGTTTGCCAGTTAGCTCTTTCTTCGCCTCAGATTTTGGAAATGGTCTCACGCGGACGAATTAAATTTCCAAGCAACCAGTTCCAGCGTAAAAATCGAAATGGGCGTGCTTTTTTATCCTCCTGCGTATCTGCCATGGCACCTCCCATATGTGATGCAAGTTTATATTATTTAACGAATAAACTTGGTGCTTAGCTCCCTTTTTCACTTAAACAACGAAAAAAGGTAATCTATCTGGCAACTCTTCATCCGCTTGCTTAGCAGGTTCCGTGCGCTAGGAGGATAACACGCTTTCCTTGGTGGTATAGCCGGTTATATTCTCGGCAGGCTTCCGGCGTGCGCAAAACCACGAGTTTCACGCCTGCATCTTCAACCTCTTGCCGAGCTTTCTTGCCGATTTCAAGCGCGCCCTCGACGCCATTACCAATAATCAGCACCTCTGGCTTGAGCGACAGTGCGCGCTTTACCATGCCGGCTTTGAGCTTATGTCCTTTGCGCTCATACCAAGCGCTCACACCTTGCGGCGAAAGGAAAATGTCCTTGCCCACACCTGCTTCTGGGCTGTGTATTTGCCCGTTGATGGTAAAAGTTGCCCATTCAAAGCGGGTAATCGGTCCTTTAGGATCAGCAAACATTCTTACCTCTGCTTCCCTTGTTCTCTTTCAAGTGAATCGCTTTCCACTTCTTTTGTGGCACACAAACCGCATGTTTGCAGCAAATTTGTGGTCTATACTGTTTTCTTTATTATAATGGGGAAAGCAACTGCCCGATACGAAGGAGTACACAATGAAACCAGAACTTAAACACTATATCGATAAAACCATGGCTAAAGGCGCCACTTATGTGGATGCACGTTGGTATCCTTTTGAAGAATCCAACTCTTTAGTCATGTGGAATGGAAACCTTAAAGCCCTCAATGCATCTTCAGAGAGTGGGGTGGGTGTACGCGTGCTCTACCATGGTGCCTGGGGTTTTTCGGCTTCTTCCAGCTTAGACAACCTTGGCGATATCTTTGACAAAGCATTAGATAACGCCCGTGTAGCGGCAGAACGCGTAACTTTCCCCGTGCGGCTGGCAGAAAAAGATGCCTTGCAAGCTTCATTTTCCAGCCCCAACGCTATTGACCCGTTTACTGTCCCTATGGCTGATAAAGTCGCCTTCCTGCAGAAGATGGATACAGCTCTCAACCAACCTGGTGTGGTGCAGCGCATCACTGCAGTGGAATTTGTCAAAAAGAAAATTATTTTCCTTGATTCGGAAGGCAGCGAAATCGAAAAGACTATTATAGATGTCTTCCCCATGCTTATGGTGATGGGGGTGGATAAAGATGGCGGGATGCAAAGGCGTAAGTTCAGAGCCGGCCGGCTGGGCAAAACGCGCGGATGGGAAACGCTTGATACCGAGTTCTTTACTGCTCAGGCTGAGCGCATCACGCGCGAACTCAACGAGCTCCTGGTGGCGGAAGACTGCCCCAAAGATCAGCGCTCGGTGATCTTACTGCCTGGCATTATGTTTTTGCAGACACATGAGACCATTGGCCATGCTTTAGAGCTGGATCGCATCTTGGGGTATGAGCTGGCGTTTGCTGGTGGGTCATTTGTACGTTTGGAGGATTTTGGCAAGCTGCGCTATGGCTCGCCCAAATTGACGGTGCGAGCAGATGCTACACTGGAAAACTCCCCGGGTAGCTTTGGCTTCGATGACGACGGCGTGCCAGCCCAAAACAACCTGCTTATCGATAAGGGCATCCTTGTGGGTGCAATTACCGGTAGGCAAATGGTCGAAGAAGCCAATGCCAGAGCACGCCGGCGAATTTTCGAAGGAAGCTCGGGGGCTAACCGTGCAACTTCGTTCTACCGTGTGCCCATCGAGCGCATGACCAACATCAATATAGACCCAGGTACAGACGGAGACCTAGACGACATCGTGAAAAATACTGAGCGCGGCGTTATCCTGGATGGGGATAAGAGCTGGTCGATCGGCTCCAACCGTGAGCAATTTCACTTTGCCACCGACATTGGCTGGCTGGTGGAAGACGGCGAGGTAAAAGGCGTGCTCAAAAACACCACCTATAAAGGTGAAACGCTCAAGTTCTATAATTCGCTCACAGCCGTGGGCGACGAGCGCACGTGGCAAGTGGAATATGTAAACAACTGTGGCAAAGGACAGCCAAACCAGATTATGCAATTGGGGCATGGCGTGCCAGTTTGCCGCTTTGATGATGTGACTGTAGGAGAGTAGCCATGGAAAAAAATGTGATTAGCTTACTAAAAGAATTACGCGCTTATGCACTGCAAAAAGGCTTGCAGGCAGCTATTTTTTACCATGAGGAGGATAGCTACCTGATGCGATTTGCCAATTCAGCCATCTCCCTCAACACCAACGAGCATCTCATCCGCTTAGAAATAACCGTGTATGAAGAAAAGAAGCGCGCCACGTATTCCATGATCGCTGACCCAGAGAAGCTGGAACCAATCAAGAAGGGCATTGAAACCGCTGCTGAGATGGTGAAGCATGCGCAGCCGCTTACTTATACCCCAACACTTCCACGCTACGAGCAGGATGTGATTGATATGCAGGCATTTGACCCCTTCCTGGCAAGCCTGACGAATGCTGACCGCTTGGCATATTTCAACCAGGTGGCGCAAGGGTTGGAAAGCGAGGATGTGAAACTATCTGGCATTTTCTCTAATGGCATCACCACCACAGCGCAAATTAGCACCACCAGTGAACATACCCAATATTTTGCCTGCACCGATGCGCAAATTGAAGTGGTGTTGGCGCACCAACAGCTCAAATGGGAAGTGAATGCCCAACAATCCGCCCAAGCAAAAGTAGATTTGGCACCCGAGCGTTTGCACAATGATCTAGCCCTTATGCTGCAACATTACCAACACGACCAAGCGCTGCAACTGCCATTAGGCAAATATACGGTGGTCTTTGGTTCAGCGGCGGTGGGTGACCTTCTCGACTTTTTAGCGATGGTTGGACCTAATGGCGGCACTATGAAGCGCGGATATTCCTTCCTAAGTGAGGAAAAGTTAGGACAGAGAGTTTTTTCGCCGTCATTCACCTTGATTGATAACCCCGAACGCCGCGAGACATTCCCCCTCAGCTATGACATGATGGGCTTGCCGCGCAAGCCATTCCCCTTATTTGAAGATGGTATTTTCAAAGCCTTCTATTGGGAGCAGGATGATGCCGATGAATTTGGTGCCCAGCCAACCGGGCACTCGGTAGATCACCTCAATTTGACCATGGTTGGAGGGCAGCGGTCAATACCGGGTTTAGAAGCGCTGCTGGCGATGCCGCGCGATGAGGATATCCTTTATATTCCTTACCTGCACTATATGAACATCGTCAATCCTTCGGTGGGAATGATTACGGGCAGCTCACGCTTTGGCATCCTGCTGCTCAAGAAAGATGGCAGTGTGCAAGTACCATATAACGTTCGCATTACACAGACTTTCGAAGACCTCTTCGGTGAAAACGTGGAATGGCTGGCGTGCGAGCAGACCGTGCATAACACTTCCAGCAGCTACGGGAAGCGTAACCCCAGTGCGATCCTATTGCCACGCTTCTTGTGCGTCCGTGGGATCGAAATTTCTCACTCGAATAGTTCCTATTGAGAGGAATTAAAGAGCCACTCCAAGCGGGAAAATGTATAGAATATCGACTGCCTGGCACATGCTAGTAGAGTTGCCAGGCAGATTTAGTTAAGTGCTAGGCTTATCTACGTATAAGTCCTAAACTGAGAGTTGATTTCAAACTTGAATTTTTTCATAAAGAAACTGCCAGAATTCGTGAGAATAGTGTATAATACTATCACAGCAGAATATTTCCCGTATAGTCTCTTTTAACAAGCAGCATCATTAACAATTTCTCGTAAAGAAAAGGAGGATGCTTATTATAGAAGGACATAATAATTCTCTCCACCAGCATAAGGAATGGCTTTGCCAAGCCACACCTCGTGCATCGTATCCAGTTCGCATCACATTTTTACAAATTTGGAGGTAATCTTATGAAATCTAGAACAGTCAAAATATTAGCTATTTTTATAGCTCTTGCCATGATCGTTTCTCCAGTGAGTGCGGCGATTACGCCCACACCTGTTGAAGCACGTGGCAGCCTGCCCCCTCGGAACGATCTGGTTCCGACGGGCTCAACTTCCACCGATAAATTTACTGTTGAAGAAGCAACCAGCCTCGAACAATACGTCGTCAATAAAGACGGCACACTTGGATATATTGTCCTATTCGAGGGCGATTCATTGGTAAAAGTTAGCGGAGGAGCTAAGGGTTCGGCGATCAATAGTATTGAAAGCCAAAAATATTTAGCCAGCCTAGCAGAAAAACGGGAATCGATCCTTAGCCAAGCTGAAAAAACAATTGGACGATCCATCCAGGTTCACTACGTCTATGATGTGATCCTCAATGGCGTTTCTGTTGACCTTACCCCTGAGGAGGCGGAAGCCCTGCGCGGTGTGCCGGGCATCAAGAAAGTCCTTAAGGACACTATCCGTACTCTTGATACCGATGCCGGCCCAGCCTGGTTAGGTGCCCCAGAAATCTGGGATGGCACTGCTGTGCCCGGTGACCTTGGCACCCAGGGTGAAGGGGTTCTGGTTGGCATTCTCGATAGCGGTATCAATTTCGATCACCCCTCGTTTAGCGATGAGCCTGAAGATGAATTTGAATATACGTGGACGGGTAATTACCTCGGCGTATGCAATCCTGATGATGATGAAAACTACGATCCTGACTATATAGACGCCTGTAATGACAAAGTCGTTGGCGCTTACAGTTATACACATGATGCGCCTTCCGAAACTGTAACCCCAGAAGATAGCGACGGTCACGGTTCGCATACCGCCAGCACGGTGGCAGGCAACACGGTCACGTTGGATTACTACGGCACCGAAGTGACCATCTCCGGTATGGCGCCGCATGCCCAAATCATTTCTTACGATGTGTGCTACCCCACACCTTCTGGCGGTCAATGCGCCGGAAATGATTCAATTGCTGCAACACAGCAAGCCATCATAGATGGCGTGGACGTAATCAACTACTCCATTTCTGGTGGCGAAGATCCTTATAACGATGCTGTGGAATTGGCTTTCTTGGAAGCCACAGCGGCTGGCATTGTGGTTTCCACTTCTGCTGGGAATAGCGGCCCTGCCGCAGAAACCGTAGCGCATCGCTCCCCTTGGGTGCTCAGCACGGCGGCTTCCTCGCACAACCGCAAGTTCACGAGCATTGTCGACTTTTCCAACCCCTTATATCAAGGTATTTCAACTTTAGCAGGCGAGATTCCCTTTACAGAAGACTTAATCGATAAAGCGGTTATTTATTCTGGTGAAGATCCAGGAAACGATCTCGGTTGTGAACCATATCCAGAAAACTTTTTTGCTAATAGCATTGCTTTGATCAAGCGTGGTACCTGCACATTCACGTTGAAGATTTTGAATGCTGAAGCTGCTGGTGCAATTGGCGTGCTCATCTTTACCGATGATCGTGCTCCTGGTGCCATGAGCGTTTCTGGAACCCATATTCCAGGGGTAATGTTGGATATCCCAGGTACCTTGGGTGATGAGATCGCTGCTTGGGTGGCTGCTTCGACAGACGACACGGTAAGTATCTCTGCCTATGGCCGCTATGTTGATGATGTCTTTGGCGACATCATGGCAAATTTCAGTTCCCGTGGACCTAATACGACCTTTGACGTGCTTAAGCCGGACGTCAGTGCGCCGGGCTTAGAGATTTTGGCAGCCGTAGCGGATGGCACTATCGAGCCGGATGAGGAAGCAGAATATGACCTCTATCAAGGCACTTCAATGTCCAGCCCGCATGACGCCGGCGCAGCCGCTTTGCTCAAAGCGCTGCATCCTGATTGGACACCCGCTGAGATTAAGTCCGCCTTAATGTTGACTGCCTATGACGGCCTGCTTAAAGAAGATAAAACCACCCCAACTGACCCATTCGATATCGGTGCAGGCCGCATCAAACTGGAACTGGCTGGCTTGACCGGCTTAGTGATGGATGAAACCATTGCAAACTACGAAGCAGCTAACCCGGAGGAAGGCGGTGACCCCCGGTCGCTGAACCTCGCCAGCCTATATAACAGCGAGTGCGTGGGCGAGTGCTCTTGGACGCGTACTTTTACCAGTGTTTCTGACCTGCCCGCAACGTATACGGTGGTTGCTCCAGAATGGATTACCGTTGAACCAGCCACGTTCACCATTGCCCCGGGAGCTACACAGGAAATTACGATTACCGCCGATGTGACAGATTTGCCCACCGATGAGTGGCTGTTCGGGAATGTGGAATTCAACACCGATGATACACACCCGGGGATTGGCGATCCAGTAATACTCCTCCAGCAAGACTTTACTGATGAAACATTCCCACCTACCGATTGGGCAGTATACAACGTCGATGGAGCAGGATCCACGTGGGCCCGCGATACAGCACGGTTCTATAGCACCCCTGCTGCGGCCAAGCATGCTTACAGTTGTTTAGGCCCCCAAGAAGGTTGGTTGGTTACGCCACAAATATCCATACCTTCAAGTGGATTAACGACGTTAAGTTTCTTTGAGAATGGTAATTGGACGGATGATTTTGAATATCACGGGATTATGGTTTCTACGGGAAGTGAGGTTCCCGCCGATGGTGATTTCGTCGAAGTGGCAGCACTTTCTGCGCCGCCTGAAGATGCCTGGACAGCAACACCAACTTTAATCAATCTGAGCACTTATGCTGGGCAGAGTGTCTATGTCGCCTTTAAGTACACCGGTGATTGTGCTGATGATTGGTGGATTGACGATGTAATGGTATCCAATGTAGCTGCCGGTGCTCCCATCTCCGATGTGGCTATTCCTGTAGCGGTGTTACCAACCACGGGTAACCTGCCTGATTTTGCAAAGTTTGATTCACACCGCGATGCGGATAGCGGCACGCTGGTTGACCTGCAAGCTGTTGAAATTACCGACCTAACCGTGGATACCTACGGCTTCGTGAAAGGTGAGCTGCACCAGATACAGTTGGCACAAGACCCAACCAATGGCAGCCCCTACGATAATCTCGACCAAGTTTGGTTCACAGTCATTCCCATGGATGCGGGTGCTGCCCGCTTAGTGGCAGAAATTACCGCCACCACGGCGGTGGACCTTGACCTCTTTTGGGGCTTTGATTTGAATGGAGATGGAAAGCCTTCAGCAAATGAGGAATACGGAAACAGCGCCACGGCGACGGCTTATGAGTACTTGAGCGAGTGGGGTTTCCCCGCCCCGTTCTATGATGTCTGGATTTTGGTGCAAAACTGGCAAGGTTCGGGGGCACCGTTGGATGATATTACCCTCGCCATCGGCAATGTGCCTTATGAACCCGCTGACCCAGCTACGATGACGGTTATCGGACCGGAAACCAACCCCGCGGGTGAACCGTTCACACTCGATATCCTCTGGCACGACATTGACACCGAAGCAGGCGACCGCTTGTATGGCTTGATCGATGTGTATGCGGATGCTGAGTATGAAACCTCAATCGGCCTCACGCAGATAGATGTTAAACGTGGCGTGGATGATGTGGTGAAGACCGCGGATGTAGAAACGGCTACCGTAGGAGATGTGATTACCTATACCATCGAGATCACGAATTTTGCCACTGGTCCAACCGAATACATGATTAATGATGTGCTGCCAGAAGGCGTTACTTACGTACCTGATTCTACAACGGGCGGCGCGGTCTATGATCCTGTGACCAATGCAATCACCTGGACGGGCACGATCGAGCCGGCGCATTACGCCTACGACTGGACCACTAGTGGTGACGACCCAGCTTGTACGTTGGAAGTTGTGCCCGATGGAAACCCAGATGCCTATTTAGACTGGTACACAACCCAATTTGGATTTACTACCATACCGTCGATTTATGGTGATAGCCTCTGGTACTCGACCTTTGCTACCTATCCAGCCTTCAACTATTATGGCATTGACTATACCGGTATGCACTTTACCGATGACGGCTATGCGGGATTTGACTTTGAAGATGTAGATTACATCAATCAGGAAATCCCTGATCCAGCCGACCCCAATAACGTCTTGGCTGCATTCTGGGATGACCTCGTGGTGCAATATGACGCTGACACGAATAAAGGTGTAACCCTGGTTGGTGATGGCGAATCCTTTGCCGTAATCGAATACGATGATGTTTATTTCTGGGGTGGTGACCCAAGCGTAACCATGGACGTTGAAATTGGCTACTTCCTGCAGCCCGACGACGCCCCCGGAGCATACGAGATTGTCTTCGCTTTCGATAATATTCACCCCGATTTTCTCAGCGGTGCGACAGCTACCATCGGCGTGGAGAATGCTGATGGCACTGTGGGTACGTTGGTGAGCTACAACGATCCCTACTTGGCGATTGAAGACGGCTCCGCCATCTGCTTCGACTATGTATTGGTTCCGCCAGTGCACACGATTACCTTCCAGGTAGTGGTGAATGAAGACGCTATGACGGGTCCACTGACCAACGTGGCACTGCATAGCACCGATCGGCTTGGTACTGTCGAAGAAGCGGCAACCGCAGTTGTAGACCTGACAATTATCAAAAACATCTATCTGCCGATTATCAGTAGATAAGATTAGTTCACCACCTATTCAAGAGCCCGCCCAAAAAGCGGGCTCTTACTTTAACCTGGAAAACTCCATAATTTATTATGTTTTTGTTACCGATTTGTAACCCCCCTGTAATCCCCATATGTTAAAAATAGGTTACCAAGAAGTTAATCGAACAAGTTCATAAAAGGAGAGAGCATGCTTCTAATAGATAAAGTTGCAATCATCACGGGGGGAGCTGCCGGGATTGGTAAAGCCACGGCATTAAAGTTCATCAAGGAGGGCGCAAAGGTCATCATCTGTGATGTCAATGAACAGGCTGGAAATGCTTTTGTTGAGGAAACTGGTGGGGCAATCCGATTTGATAAAGTGGATGTTACTAACCGGCAGGCAGTCCAAGCTTGGGTTGATGATGTTGCGGCACAATTCGGTCATATCGATGTTTTAGTCAACAATGCTGGCATTACGCAGGACGCACAATTCGTCAAGTTTAAAGACGGCCAGATGGTTGGTCAAATGAGTGAAGAAGCTTTCGACCTGGTTGTCGCAGTCAATCTCAAGGGTGTTTTTAACTGCACGCAAGCCGTTGTGCCTTACATGATTAAAAACGGTGGCGGTGTGGTCTTGAACGCTTCTTCGGTGGTGGGTTTGTATGGCAACTTTGGGCAGACAAATTATGCTGCGACCAAATTTGGCGTCATCGGCATGACCAAAACCTGGGCACGCGAGCTGGGGAGGTACCAAATCCGTGTGAATGCGGTCTGCCCCGGCTTTATCCTCACCGAAATGGTTTTGAAGATGCCGGAAAATGTTCTCGCCGCAATGGCTGCAAAAACTCCATTAGGGCGCCTTGGAAAACCTGAAGAGATTGCGAATGTTTATGCTTGGTTAGCAAGCGATGAAGCTTCATACATTCACGGCGCTGCCATCAGCGTCGATGGTGGAGTGATCCCGTAGACTGAGTTGGAATTCCAATAAGGAGTTAATTTTATGACCCGTTATGCAACAATCATTGGTACCGGAAGGTACGTCCCAGAAAACGAAATCAGCAATGCTACTTTTGCCGAATGGATGGCTGCGGTTGACCCCAAATTGGCAGAAGTAGTCGGCAAATTCGAAGCCAGCACCGGAATCACCCGCCGCTTTTACGCTCCGGACGATTGGGCGACTTCGGACTTGGCCGTCGAAGCCGGCAAACAAGCGCTTGCCGACGCGGGGATAATGCCTGAGCAAGTGGATCTGATTATTTTAGGCACCGATAGCCCTGATTACATTACACCGGCGACATCAGTTGTGGTGCAATACAAGCTTGGCTGCGTCAATGCTGGCACCTGGGATGTTGGCTGTGCTTGTGCCTCATTCCCAACTGGTCTAACGCAAGCTGCAGGCATCATTGCGACCAATCCCAATATCAAGTACATTCTGGTCATTGGTGCTTATATGATGCATAAATTAGCTGACCCGCCGCATGATCTTACCTCCTTCTTTTACGGCGATGGAGCTGGAGCCGCTGTTGTGACTGGGTCCGATAAACCTGGTTTCATATCCAGCTCCATCAAAGCCGACGGTTCCTACCATAAGCATTGGGGGATTTATTCCGGTGGGACGTATGAACCAGCGACTTGTGAGAGCGTCGAAGCAGGGCGGACCAAAGTAAAGCTGCTAACTGCCTTCCCAGCCTCAGTGAATAATGACGGTTGGCCAGCCCGCACACGTGAATGCGCGGCGAATGGTAACTTTGCAGTGGAAGATATCGATTTCATGATTTTTACTCAGGTAAACCTCACTACGATTAAGTTGGTTATGGAAAATTTGGGCTTGCCTCTCGAGAAAACCCATTGGATTATGGATAAATGGGGCTACACAGGTTCAGCCTGCCTTCCTATGGCATTTGACGATGCCCGCAAACTGGGCAAGATTAAATCCGGCGATTTGGTTATGTTTGTTGGTTCCGGTGTGGGTTACAACCAAGCTGCTTCCGCATTCAGAATGCCTTAGGCAGAAAGAAAATATTCATGTCTGCAATAGAGGAATTCAACCGTAAGTTAGTCAGTCTGGAAGAGGCAATTTCGAAAATTAAATCGAACCAGACCGTGTGTGTTGCTATGGCTGGCGCAGAACCCCCGGGTTTACTCGAAGAATTAGGTCGGCAAGGCCGCCGTTTGGAGAATGTCACCACGTGGACTTGCCTGCCCATGCGCCCATACGAGGCTTTTCTGAATCCAGAAATGGATGGCCACATCTTTAATGAAAACTGGTTTTATTCCCTGGCTGATCGCAAAGTTCATTCGGAGGGGCGGGTCTCCTATGTACCGAATAATTTGCATTCAGCGGGCATGGATAAACTCTATGCCAATCATGGTTATGTGGATGTTTTTATTGGCACAGCTACACCACCGAATGAAGACGGTTTTATGTCACTCTCCTTGGGGAACGTCTATGAAAAGGACATGGTCGAAGCTGCCAGGCTTGTGATTTTAGAAGTCAACGAAAACTTACCGTGGACGAATGGAGACACACTGGTGCACATCTCCGATGTGGATTTTGTGGTAGAAAATCATGTCCCGCTTCCACAACTGCCAGGGGAAGAACCTACCGAGATCGAACGCATGATTGGTGAACACGTGGCAGATCTTATCAAAGATGGTGCGACCCTTCAGCTGGGCATCGGCGGTATCCCGAACGCGATTACCGCATTTCTGTTACACCGTCATGACATGGGAATTCATACGGAAATGTTCGTCGATGGGATGGTTGACCTTTATAACGCTGGCGTGATTACCAATCATAAAAAATCACTCAATCAAGGAAAAATGATAGCAGCCTTCGCACTTGGGACGCAAAAGCTCTATGATTTTATTGACCACAATCCCGATGTGGAAATTTTGCGGGGGAAATACGTCAACGATCCATATATCGTAGGCCAAAATTATAAGATGACCAGTATCAACACGGCTGTGCAGGTTGATATTCTTGGCCAAGTATGCTCGCAAAGTCTGGGTACTCGCCAGATTAGTGGAACCGGTGGTCAATCTGATACCCACCGTGGGGCGCAGCTTTCCGAAGGGGGGCGTGGCATTATTGCTTTACGCTCAACAGCAAAGAATGGCACAGTCTCGACCATCGTGCCAACCTTGGCACCTGGGGCAGGCGTAACAGTCCCTAGTCAAGATGTGGACACGATTGTGACCGAATATGGCATTGCTGAATTGCGTGGATTGAGCGTCAAGAGGCGTATGGAGGCCTTAATTAAGATCGCTCACCCCGATTTCCGTGACTGGATTCGCGAAGAAGCACACCGTTTGGGGATTGTTCCTGATAAACGCTATTTTTAGAGAAAGAAGGGTTAATACTATGAACGAAATATTAGGAAAGTGGGCACAAATTGAAGGGCAACCATATCCGGGCCTCTCTTTTACCTTTAACGAGGATGGAACTTATGAGTCAGCCTATGAGCCTATGGGGATTACCTCTAGTGGGACCTATAAGATTGAGGGCGATCTCATCGACATGTATCAAACAGAGCATACCTTCGGGTTACTAGGAGGCTTTGTGGGTCGCTTCGCTATTGAGGGAAAACAATTAAAGCTGAACTTGGTTGCTGAAGGGACGCATGAGCGGCCAACAGATCTCAGTGGCGCTGTAATTTACGAAAAAGTAGACTGAGGCAAAACAATATGACAGGAACAAAACTAGCGCGCAATGTAGCGGTTGTGGGTGTGGGGATGAGCAAGTTTGGTGTCTTCCCCGAGAAAACCTCTCGCGATTTGTTTGTGGAAGCTTACCGAGAATTGATTGGCTCTATCGAGAATGATTTTGCCCCAGAAGATATTCAAGCCTTTTTTATGGGCAATTTCACCTCTGATCAATTTGAGAAACAAGGTCATTTAGCCCCCATCGTTGCCAGTTGGATTGGACTTTCGCCGATTGCCAGTGTGCGCATCGAAGACGCCTGCGCCAGTGGCGGGGTGGCTCTGCACCAAGCTATCTTAGCGGTTGCCTCCGGACAATATGATGTTGTTTTGGTCGGTGGCGTAGAAAAGATGACTGATTTGCCTACAGCTGAAGTGACCAATGCTTTAGCTTCGGCTGCCGACACCCTCTTCGAAATCCCTGCTGGTTTTACTTTCCCTGGCCTCTATGCCACCATGGCAACCGCCTATCTAGATAGATACAATGCCGATCCGGATGCGCTTGCTCGAGTTGCGATTAAAAACCACGCAAACGGCGCCCTCAACGACAAAGCGCAGTTTAATCAAACTATCCAGGATGTCATGGCTGGTAAGAAAGCTAAAGCCATCAAAAAAGGCACCCTGGTTCCAACGTGGGAAAATGAAATGGAATTTATGCAGGATCCCAAAGCCAACCCGATGATTGCCTGGCCTTTGCGACTCTTCGATTGCTCTCCGATTTCGGATGGGGCTGCGGCGCTTTTGTTGGTGAGCGAAGATTTAGCTCCAAAATTCACGCAACATCCTATTTTTGTCGCTGGTGTTGGTCAGGCGAGTGATGGCGCGCTGGCTGAGCGCAACTCACTGACAGAGATTTCTTCTGCTTCGAAAGCTGCACAACAGGCGTACGAAATGGCTGGCATTAGCCCTGAACACATTGATTTTGCTGAGGTCCACGATTGCTTTACGATCGCTGAGATCATGGCAAGCGAAGACATAGGCTTCTTCCCGCGTGGTGAAGGTTGGAAAGCCGCCTTAGAGGGCAAAACTGCACGCACAGGTATGCATCCCATCAACACCAGTGGTGGTTTGAAATCTAAAGGACATCCTGTAGGCGCTTCCGGCATCGCTCAGGTTGTCGAAATTTGGAAGCAATTTCACGGTTTAGCTGGTGAACGTCAGCTGCCTGGGGAGCTGAAATATGCCCTGACCCACAATGTTGGCGGCACAGGACAGACAGCGGTTGTCCATATTTTTGAACAGAGGAACTGAAATGAGCGAATTAAAACTCGAGGCAAAATCATTCTTTGATTACATAGAAAACGGCGTCTTAGTTGGCTCCCGATGTTTGAATTGCGGTCATATCAGCTTACCGCAACGTTACATTTGCCCAAAATGCAAATCCGACCAGGCAGAACTGATCGAGTTCAGCGGAAAGGGTAAGCTTGCTGCTTTCACTGTTATCTATGTGCCGGCAACGGAAATGCTAGCCGCTGGTTACGATGCCAAACATCCTTATATGGTGGGCATTGTTGCCCTAGACGAGGGTCCCCGCATCAGCGCCCAAATTGTGGGCATGGATCTTTCAGATCCCCAAAAAATTATGATTGGAACACCGTTGAAGATGACTAGCCTTGATCGTGTGATGGGTGAAGCACAGAAGAAAGTTCTTGCTTTTGAGCCTGCAGAAATGGAATGATTAAAGATGCCAGAAGTCGTTGTCAATAACGTACGTCTGTATTACGAATTGCATGGCCCAGTTGATGGCGAGGTGTTGGTGCTCTCCAATGGAATTATGATGAGCACTGAGAGCTGGATCTACCAAACACGGGTGCTCTCAAAGTATATGCGTGTGCTGTTGTATGATTGCCGCGGGATGTGGCGCTCGGAGCATCCCGATGGACCCTACTCGATGGAGCAGCATGCGGATGACCTGGCAGCTTTGCTTGAAGCCCTGGATATCCCCAAAGCGCATATCGGCGGGATTTCGTATGGCTCAGAGATTAGCATGGTCTTTGCTCTAAAATATCCTGAGAAGACCAAAAGTTTGATCATCATCGATGGTGTTTCAGAAGTTCGACCATTTTTACGGGCGCAAACGTATCCTTGGAAATTGGCTGCAGAGCGAAAAGATCCCGAACTACTCTACTGGACTTCGGTAACGTTAAATTTTTCAGCCGAATATGTTGC
>LDZT01010976.1_pt1 | contig 17610 bp, 13 predicted proteins | sample 615521 | NCBI WGS metagenome assembly LDZT01 (sample SAMN03408292, study PRJNA278302) | terrestrial metagenome | isolation source: oil reservoir sample SB1 | place: USA: Alaska, North Slope, Schrader Bluff formation | collected 2011-09
AACCTACTTTAGCTGTAGTAGCCTTTGAAAATCACTCACAGGTCAATGTTCCGGATGTAGAGAATATGGGTATCCAGTTTCTGGAAAGCGCCATTGCCAATTCCGGGGTGTTTACTCTAGTAGATCGGCAAACCGTAGATAAAAACTTAGAGGAACTTGGGTTTAATGCGGCCTCCGGATTGGTTGATCCATCTTATTCTATCCAATTAGGCAAAATGCTGGGAGCTCAGTATATTGCTACAGGCAGTGTTGTGGATATCACTCGGAAAGTAACTGAATTTAAAGGTTATAATATTCGCACTAAGCGAGTTGCGATCTCAGTTACCACGGGACTGAGAGTCATCGATGCAGAAAGAGGTACCGTATTTTTTATAGATCAGGATGTTGCTGCCCAAGAAAACTTGCCTATTAATACCCAGAATGTAGACACGAGTGGCCAAACCTATAGTATCTACCAGACATTGATGAAACAATCCATATTAAAATCTGTGAATAGTTTAAATCAAAGGGCTATAAGGACTCGTCCGGAAACACCAACTGTCGCAAGAAAGATTCCCATTCCTATTGATTCTGAACCTGATGGAGCAGATGTAGAGATAAAGGGTATCTTTTATGGGAATACGCCCTGTGAAATACCTTTAGAAGAAGGAGCGGTCATAGAAATAAAGGTAAGCTTGGGAGGATATGAGCCCTGGATAAAAAGAGTAAACATATATGAAGGATTGGGAATCAAGGCAAAATTACATAAAAAACCTATTTCAGAATCTTCTAAATCTAATGTCAAGGTAAATGTGGGAGTCCAAACCAAAAAGTCTGATGAACCTGATGATATGATTCAGATGGAAAAAGTAGATTAGAAAGAGAGGTAAAGATGTTTAATAAAAAAAATATAATAATTTCTTTTTTGGTGATATTATTTTTCTTACTTAATAGTTTTCCCACTTTTTCTCAAGAACGTCCCGAAGTAGCTGTTGTAGCCATTACTTCCACTGCTTCAGGCTACTCCTGGCGAAGTGATTCTCCTTTATCAATTGCTGCTACCGATTTAATGATAAATGCACTGGTCAATAGTAATCGTTTTCGGTTATTTGAAAGAGCGAAATTAGATGCAATTATGCAGGAACAAAATTTCCAACACTTTTCAGGTATGGTCGATCAATCTACTGCCGTACAGTTAGGCAAAATGATTGGAGTGGGGGCAATTGTAACAGGTACCGTTACCAATGTCAGTGTCAGTTCGGGTAGCGGATTTCAGTTTGGCCCTATAAAGGTACGAAAAAGATCAGCCAAAGTAAACATGACTATCAGATTTATTGATGTAACTACCGGAGAGATTCTTTATTCGGCCTCTGAAAGTTGCAAAGACTCCGCTTCTTCTGTTTCAGCCAGATTACCTATTTCTATTCCCGGGGGAATCGGATTTTCCGAGGAATCAGCTGCCGATATCTTAACGGCAATTGAAGAGATCTGTGATAAAGTTGTAGCATCTTTCATCGAAAAGATGGATGAAAAGATTGCCCGAATTGAGGCTGCTCCCCTGGAAGGCTATGTAGTAAAAGTAAGTTCCACCTCTTCCGGTAATCTGATTCAAGTTTATATCAACCTGGGAGAGAGCTCAACTATCAAAGTAGGAGACAAAATACGAATCTACCGGGAAGGAGATGTCATCCGAGATCCAGCGGAAGATATTGTACAGGTTGTGCGATAAGAATATGTTTTAGAGTTTAGTTTTATTGCTCAAATATTTAATTAGTTAAAATTTAGTTGGCAAAGACAAGGGGAGTCACTATTTAAAAAGTGGGAAGCTAGTTAGTGGCAATCAGGACATATGAAAATATTTAATGGGTTTAGAATATTTTTTAAAGTAATATGTAAATTTGATTGTTTTTAGAGGTTTAAGCAAGTGGGGAAAATAAGAAAAAAATCATATAAAATTTCATTTCTAATTATTTTTTGTTTGACTGCTTATCTTTTTGCTTAATAGTAATGAGTTTATTAAATTTTGATACTGTATTTACATGAAAACTTGAAAAATAATTTATATTTCCAAGTACAATTAGCAAAAAAAACGATGATATATTATAGGTACAAGGCAAAGAAAATTTTAGGTAAGGAATAAAATGTTAATGATATTGATATCTAAGGACATTAAATCTATCAATTTTATTAGGAGGTAAAAGATTATGAAAGTATGGGAAGGTAATAAGCTAGTTGGGGTAGGACTATATTTTATGTTTATTTTGATTCTTCTAGTTATTCCTCTTAAAGGCTATGCAGTGCAAGATGAAAATGACAACAAAGAAATTAACAGTCCTGTAAATCTATATCCAAGAGTAGAAGAGCTTGCTGGAATAGGTGCTCAGATAGAACAGAACCGTGACCAATATTTGAGAGAAAGAGGATGGGAACTTGGTCAATCAAATGCTAACCCAGGAGGCGCTTACATTGGATGGGGAGTAGGGAGCATTAAGCTTGAACCTGATGATGTTAGATACGGACAGGCTCGTATTGCAGCTTTTTACAGAGCTATTGCAAGTGCGAAGGGAGATTTTACACGTTTCCGGCAGCAGGAGATTGTAACAGAAACGACAAGAGAGTTCTTTTTTGATGACTTTCCCGAACTTGAGCACGAAACGGACAAAACAAATTATTTGAAGGATCGTATTTCAATTATTGCAGAAAAGGCTATTGATCTTGGAGAGGCCCATCTTGACCGCCTACTGGTAGAGGTTAATGTTGACTCTGAAAAGTATGGTGAGGCTGATAGAAATGAAAAAGAAAGAATACTCAATGATGCTATCAGTCAAATGGTTACAAATAGAGCAATGTCCTCGCTATCAGGGGTTCGTGCTCTAGCTAATTTTGAAGATCTTAAATCAGTAGGTGTACTTATTATTTATAATGAACAGTCTGAACAAATTGCGCGACAGATTGCTCGGGGAGACGTAGTATCCCGCCGACCATCTGATATTGTTACCAGAACAATCTTAGATCAAATTGATACTCAGTTCAAAAGTGAAGAAGATTATATCCCGGTTCATGGTGTTCGTCTTATGGAGGATGAAACTGGAGAAAAAGTAGTTGTGGCTTTTGGGCAATGGTCGCCGGCAATAACAAAAAATACAAGCTCTACAATTCGTGAAGCCCGTGTTGAGGCTGCCCGCAGACAGGCCCGAAATAATGCTATTGCTGCATTAACAAACTTTATTAACAGCACTCTCGTGCTGGAGGATTTTAGTCAATTTAGGGAAAGTGAGGATGTAATGCGTATTACCACAAGTAAGAGAGTGGAAGAGGTGGAATCTTACGAAATTGGTGAGCGTGTAGAAGAGATTGTGAATCAATATGGGACAGCAAAACTGGAAGGGATTACAACAGTCAAGGAATGGGCTGCAAACGATCCCAAAACAGGTCATATTATTATCGGACATGTGGCTATGTGGAGTCCGGCTACCAGGGATGCTGCTCTAGGTATAGTCACTACTCAGGAGGAAGAAATGCCTGAAGGAGAAATCAAATACGATGAAGAGGTAAGGGAATCTCCGCCTCTCGACCATTTGGATCCTACCTTGCGTCAGTAAACTATTAACTTTTGGGGGGAGCAATGTGTATTAAAAAAATTGTTTTATATTTATTAGTGTTTTTCTTTATTGGAAGTAGTGTTGCTTTTGGTTCTATTCAGAGCGAGGAAGTCGTTATTACTTCAATCGGGAGAACACCGGATGAAGCCATTATTAACTGTTTGGTTGAGGCTATTCGACAGAAACGTGGGGTTGAAATTGATGAGATGAGTGAGATTCGCTTTTCCTTGGAAGACCTTTTCCATAGGGAGGGAGAAGAAGAATTCTACAGAGAAGAAATAAGAGACGAAGTGATAGAAAAAATATATATGCATACTAACGGGCTGATTGAAAGATATGAAGTTTTATCCTGTAATAAAAAGAATGACGGCAGCTGGAAGGCAAAGGTACGAGCGTTTGTGCCAGTTTACCGCAAAATTGACACAAATAAAAAGTCAACTTTGGCAGTAATGCCTGTCATTCCTATTCATGGATTAAAAGATGCAGATAACATCAATGTCAAGGAGATTAGCAGGCAAATAACTCAGCGGATAACTACTCAGTTAGTGCAGACCCGTCATTACAATATTCTTGATCGGGAATATGGTAATGAGTACAAGAAAGAGCGTCAGTTATTAATGTCAGGAGGATTCCCCATCCGTGAGATGGCTCGTTTAGAAGAACAATTGGGTGTTGATTATCTGCTTATTGGAACCCTGTCAGATATGAATAGCTCTATAAGTACCAGCGAGTGGTATGGTAAATATGTTACAAGATGTCAAATATTTTTGAGTGTGGATGTGCGGGCAGTGGAATTTGCAACCAGGCAGGTTCACAGGGCAGATACTGTAAACGTATCACTAGATGAAGTTATTGATATCGGGGGGACAGGTGGTAGAAACAGAGAAATACCCGGCAATTTAATTTCTGAGTTGATTGATGAGATCATCGTCAAATTAAACTCCGAATTTCTTGATATTTTGATGCCTGTCCGTGTGCTTGATATTCAAAACGATACAGTTTACCTGAACGAGGGTGGCACAAGAATTCAAGAAGGAGAAAAATTTAGCATTTTGGGACCACATCGTACTTTAACAGATCCCGGAAGTGGAGCCCTTATCCGGATTGAAGGGAATAAGTTTGCGGAGATTGTGGTCAAAGATGTGATGGAGGAATATTCAGTTGCAGATGTTATCTATGGAGACATAAACAAGGTAACAGTAGGGTTGCGCTGTAATAGGTTGGAATAAAGAGTATCGCAATCATTGAAAAAAATTTGGAAAGTCAATCAATTGTTTAAGGCAATGATAATGACCGTATATTAACATATGATTTTTTTGTCTTGTATTCTGTTGAATATTCAGTGTGTCTATTAATAAAAAATGTTATATCAGAAAGGAGTATTCTAAGATGAAGAAGTGTTTGATTATCTTGCTGGTTTTTGTCCTATATTGTTGCTTGATAACTACTGCCTTTTCCCAGGACAACGTACTATCCCAGAAGGTCAGTCAGCTGGCTGATAAGTTAGCCTTTGCCGTGGAAGGTGATGTGTTGGGCGTAAGTGAAGATACTGTTTACATCAATCTGGGTCAGGAATCAGGAATTGTGGAGGGCATTCAATTCGAAGTAGTCAGGCTGGACAAAGATCGTCCCTTTAAGATGGATGATCGAATTATTGGTTACCCGGAGACTGAAATCGGACTCATAGAGATCACCGCAGTCAGGAAGGAGATGTCCTTGGCCAAAATAACCGAAAAACTGATGGATATCCAGGAGGGCGACAAGGTCTACCAGCAGATGAAAAAGGTGACCCGGGTTGCCATCACCGAGTTTACTTACGCAGATGAGTATAACAGCTTTACCCGCAATGTCCAGGACATGCTTTATACCAGTCTCATCCAGAGGGGTATGACCGTGGTGGAACGGGAAAAGATGGAGCAGGTCATGGAGGAGCTGGCCCAGAGCTTCAGCGGGATGATTGATACGTCAACAGCAGCCGAGATCGGAAAGATGCTGGGAGTGGAAGCCGTCATCGTTGGCACTGTGGCTGATATGGGTAATTCCGTTGACCTGAGAGCCCGCCTGGTGGATGTAGAAAAAGGCACAGCCATAACGGCTGCCCAAGTTGCTGTTGTGAAAGACCCAATGATTTCAGATATCCTTAGTAGAGGTACAAGAAAAGCAAGTTTTAAGAAATCAGTTGTTGGAGTGTCTGAAGAGAGAGAAGAAGGAGAAGAAGTTCCATTAGATATATCCAAAACATGGACTTATTATAGTAAAGATCGTTGGAAAGCTAGTTTAGCATCTTATCAGTGGATAGAAGATAGTGCTTTAAAATTTAATATATTAATTGAAAATTTAGAGGATAGACCCTATCATTTTAAATTTAACTATGAAAGCAGTGATACTTATCTTCTTGATGAATTTGGTCATAAATATTTCAAACCAACTGGTGATCTTTCCAAGAATTTTGTACAGGTAATTCAGAATGTTCCATTAAAGAAATATGTAGAGTTTCAAAAAATAAATCCGGATGTCAGAACAGTATTTGTATATCTTAATTTTGACCTACAATATTCAAGTGGTTCTAGTAGTAAATCTATAACATTCCTTCTTGGTCCAGTACAAATAGAACAGATTAAATGATTTTAATTGGAAAGAGTAGGGAAAGTTATTTGTAATACTATATAGGACAATTCTATTTCAGATTTTTATATTTCTAATTAAAATAAGTTAGGAGGCATGCCTTGTATTCAAAAAATATATATAAATATTTTATTGTAATTTTTTTTCTAGTTATTTTTACTATTTTCCCTGGGTGTAAAAATATAACTACACCAAATTTACCATCAAATTCATTAGAAGCTAAAATTATATCCAGTACTACTTCAGGCAATGCTCCCTTAGAAATTACTTTTGATGCTTCCGAATCATCTTCTGTTCAGGGGATTAATATAGTAAGCTATGAATGGGATTTTGGAGATGGAAAGAATGGAGAAGGGCAAATAGTCCACCATGGTTTCGATACCCCAGGGAACTACACTGTCATATTAACTATTAGAGATAATAAAAGAGCTATAGATACTTCATCTATAATTATTAAAGTTTTGCAGCCTACAGAGACAACTATAGAACATAATTTTAATACACAGGATGGTGTAGAATTTGATACTAATAGTGGGCTAAAGATTATTATTCCACCGATTTCAAATGAAGGTCAGATGAATTTAGAAGTAAAATATGATTTAAGCCCTTCGCAATCTGCAAGTGATTATATAAATTTAAATTCTAATTACTCAGTTACTATAACTTCACAAAAAGGATTTAAAGAAAAAGAATCGATGACATCTGGAAGGAACAAAAATCAAGATCCCATAAAAGTATCTTTTATTTTTGATGTTCCCAAAGATGTAGATCCTCAATCTTTAGCAATTTTTGAGTGGACGGACGAAGGGTGGAGCTTAGCTGGTTCAGGTGATATAGAGACAATTGAGCAGTTAGGTGGCGTACTGAGTCAAGATGACAAATACATTTCGATCGAAGTACCTTTTGAGAATAGTCTTTCTACTCCTGCCGTCGTAAAGAATAAATTAAGTCTTGGCAATTTAGTTAGTAACTTAATGGATGCATCAATATGTCCTATGGAATCAGAAAATAGCCCTGAAAATAAGGATGGTTATATAGAAAAGAAAGTATTTTTTCAATCGCTAGAAGGTGAATTATTAGGATATGGTAGAGGAATATATTATAAAGTTGGAATCTTGAATAATAGCGTGAATTTATTTGATAATTCCAATTGGAATCAACCATATATATCTGATCTTAATACGATTTTAGCCCCAAATAAATGGTACCTTATACCCACAGATGATCCAGATAAAAGAGGAGTTTTAATATTAAAATTTGGAACTGAAGGAGGAAAATGTACTATATTCCTTGAAGCAGATAAATTTATGCTATTTAAGAAGTGGTTATTATATATAATTCCATATAGTAGTTTAGCTGATGCTACTTGGAGAAATCTTTGGGACATAGGTGAAGCATCCATTGAAAACATAATGAACCTTTTTGCAGGGAATCCAGTAGATGATAGCATATTATTTAAGGAAATAAAAGAAATGCAGTTTAAAGTAATAAAAGCACTAGCAGAAGAGGGGATTGGCGATCTCAATACATTAGCTTGGGCTATAACAACTGGAGTAGCAACTGGTGAATTAATTGCAAGTATTAGGACTTATATTGAAACGGTTTATAACCCCAAGAATCCTTGCTATTTTAAAAGTCCCGGATATTGGGAATGGGAAATAACCGTTCCCCCAATAAAAAACAATGCTCCTATAGCAAATGCAGGTTCTGACCAAACTTTACAAGTTGATAAATTGGTTACCCTAGATGGAACCGCAAGTTATGATGATGATGGAGATGCTTTGAGTTATGAATGGTCACAAATAGATGGACCTGAAACAGTTAATTTATCTGATTCTAAAATCTCTAAACCAGTATTTACACCTACTAAGGTAGGTATTTATGAATTTAAATTGATAGTAAATGATGGTGAAGTCAATAGTGAACCAGATAATGTATTAATAAATATTACTGAATCAGCTACAACCAAACCAAATCCCCCTAACCTTCTATCTCCTGGTTCCAGCTCTTCCCCAGGACCAACTATTTCAGATCTGACCCCAACTATGAGCTGGCAATCTGTATCCGATGCTGATTATTATGCCCTGGCCATTAGTGAATACCCCTATGGTACAAGCAACATTGTCTATAATCCTCAACAGGTATACGGAAGTTCAACTACTATTCCCAGTGGCGTATTAGAATCAGGAAAGAAGTATCGCTGGAATATGCAGGCTTACAACAATGCTGGCTGGAGTGGTATCTCTGAAACGCTCTATTTCCAGACAGAATCTTCCAATATTGCAGCCAGCATTAACAGCTACTCACCCAGCAGTAAAATTACTGTAGATACCGGGCAGTTCTTTACCATCAGTACCAGTTTTACCAATACTGGAAATACTGCTGCCTATTTCTATGCTGGGGCATCTATATGGAATTCGAGCGGAAGTGAGATATTTGATGACTGGAGCGGGAAAACCTATCTTGCTTCAGGACAGCAAAAAAGTGCAAGTTGGACACATACCATAAACACCCCAGGAGAATACTGGCTTCAATTCGGGGTTTGGGATGAGACAAAGAGCCAGTTATTTGATAAGGAACCCAGTCCTTCGCAGAATTTGATAAAGGTGGAGTCTACTGTTCAACCAGGTCCAGAAGTAACAGGAGTTGACCCATCACAACCAACAGTCAGTCCTTATAGACAATATATTGATGTTCTGGGAAATAATTTTTCAAGTACTTCTAATGTTACGCTAGAAATAGATTCATATGAGTACCCTATTCCTGATGATAGGACCTATTTTATTGAATCGACAAAGCTAAAAATATATGTTGGATTAACGGATGTTGGATACTGGACGGTATGGGTAACAAACCATGATGGTCAAAAGTCAAATGAATATGTTTTTTATGTAAAACAATAGAATCAATTGAGACTTTTCCCTATTTTATAAGAAGATCTTGAGTCTTCACATTTGACATAAAGCACAAAGTGAAAATACATATGCTTATGCCGAATTAAATAAAATTGGAAATAGTTGGAAGCTTTTTTAATTTTTTAGAAAGGAGAAAATAACAATGGGAACCTTTCTAAAAGTAGTAGGAGTTATTGTATTAATATTAGGTGTTATCTTTGCTGTAACAATACTTGGATTAGCGGTAGGTGTGTCGATGATAGTTAATGGTGTTGTTTTATTTGCACTAGGATCTATCTATGAAGATGTAAGAGATATTAAAGAAAAAATAAAAATGTGAAGAGTATATAATAAAATATTATATTTAAACAGGTATACTGTTAGTCCTTATTAAAAATTACGTATATTAAGAAAGGTAGTTGTAATATTTAATAAAGGCAAAGTTTCTGAAAGGGAAGGGCACATAGGCCTGGGCCTAAGATAAATTAATTATTTATTACGGTTGCCAGATTGTCTGAAACTATTCCCGGGGGAATCGGATTTTCCGAGGAATCAGCAGCTGATATCTTAACAGCAATTGAAGAGATTTGTGATAACGTTGTAGCATCCTTCATCGAAAAGATGGATGAAAAGATTGCCCGAATTGAGGCTGCTCCCCTGGAAGGCTATGTTGTAAAAGTAAGTTCCACCTCTTCCGGTAATCTGATTCAGGTTTATATCAACCTGGGTAAAAATTCTACCATTAAAGTAGGAGACAAAATACGAATCTACCGGGAAGGTGAGGTCATCCGAGATCCCAAGACCAACGAAGTATTGGATAGGGAACTAATAATCATTGCTACGGGAACGGTAAGAGTGGTTAAAGAGAAGTTATCAGAAGCCATGATTACCGAAAGGTTCAGCAGCAGGGAAATCAGACAAGAGGATATTGTACAGGTTGTACGATAAAAAAATTTTTAGAATTTAGCTTCCTTGCCGAAATATTTAATTAGCTAAAATATAATTTGCTAAAAATAAGTAGGAGCCACTATTTAAAAAGTGGGAAGCTAGTTAGTGGCAATCAGGACATATGAAAATATTTAATGGATGGGTAAGGACATCCTTTGTGCGCAAAGTACACCCGAATTTTGGTGTCTGCAGTCAAAAATGGCATGTTCGGACATTTCGCGTCCCTGGTCATAGGTCAGGGATAGCCGCGCATGCTGCGGCAACCGTTTCAGCTTACGGGCAAATTTCTTTCTGATCTCCTCAGCACTTTTCCCGCGCAATCTGATCAAAAGCCCAAGACGGCTTGTACGTTCAGTCAAGGTCCCCAATGCTGATTGCCGATTACGACCTATCATCAAATCACCCTCCCAGTGCCCGGGAATTATCCGGTCCTCCACCTCAGTTGGACGCTCATCAATACTAACCATATCCTTCAACGGTCTTGATTTTACTCACATCCTTACGCTTACGGTATCGCCTCTTATGGCTGCGCCTGAAACCACTGATCAGTTCTTTCTTCAGCGTTCCTTTTGGCAGGACATACACATAGGCATAAACCGCTTCGTGAGATATACGCATACTCATGTCTAAAGGATACCGTATTTCCATCCGCCTGGCAATCTGTTGTGGTGACCAGCAAAGACGTAACTTCTCCTGGACGTATTCTCTCAGCCGATTGTTCAAAAATATCTTACTCTTACCCAAACGACGTCTTCTTGCATTACGCCGTGACCGACGCTGGGCACGATCGGCACGATACGTCCAACGATTGCACCCTCCCCGTGTTACTTCACGGGCTATTGTCGAAACTGCTCGCCCAAGATGACTGGCAATTGTCTGAAATGATTCACCCTTTGCCAATTTACGACTAATCTCCTCACGCTCTTCTGGCATGAGCCTTCGATAATACCCTGTCTTGATAATCATAACCTAACGCCCTCCTTCAATATCCTCTATATAGAATACCAAATTGTTGCGTTAGATTATTGAACCCGCCTTAATTTAATTTCCATAATTTTTGAGGTAAGGGAAAGTACCCACAAGTTGTTGACACGAACTAGAAAAGAGTATTTTTTGACTTTAAAGTAAATAGTTGTTATAGTATTTCCTAATATAGTAAATTAATAGCTATGCAGAAGTGTACCTAGGGTTCCGTTTAATTGTAGTGATAAAGTCTGGACCAAGCGGTAACAAGCATTTAAGAAAATTTAAATGCCACACTTTTAGGATAAAAGCCTGAAGGATAGGTTCTGTATGAATATACAGTTCCTGTTTTTTGGGCTTTTTATATACAATAATTGACAAATTAATTACATTTATTATTAGAGGTATTAGAGGTATTTAGATGGGAAAAATATACTCATAAAAAATGTTTCTGTTAGCATTTGCAGCTAGATATATACCAGTAATATTTTATAGATTTACATTTATAATTACGAAGGAGAAGAGCATGTCCGTTGAGTTAAAATGCAATAATAATGAACAATGTATGGAAGTAATTAACAGAGACAAGGAAGTGATTGCACCATTTTCACGCATATCATACTATCCTTTTGCAATAAAAAGAGCATTTGGTTCGATTGTTGAGGATATGGATGGAAACAAGTTTATAGATTTTTTATCAAGTGCCGGTGCTCTGAATACCGGACATTGTCACCCAAAGGTAGTTAAAGCAATTAAAGACCAAACAGACCAGTTTATAATGTATACCCCCGCGTACATGTATCATAAACCATTGGTTGATCTCGCTCAAAAATTAATCAAGATTACTCCGGGTAGATTCCCCAAAAAAGTAGCATTTGGCCTTTCCGGCTCTGATGCCAATGATGGAGCCATTAAATTGGCTCGAGCTTATACCGGAAGATCCAAGATTATCTCTTTTATTCGTTCTTATCACGGCTCTACTTTTGGTGCTATAACTCTTTCGGGGATTAGCACTAATATGGTCAGGAAGATCGGACCTTTACTTCCCGAGATTTATCATATGCCTTTCCCTGACACTTACCGCAATCCTTTGGGAGGAGAGAATCAGGAGAATGTAAGCAGGGATTGCCTGAATTATCTAAAATATGCCTTTCAAAGTTACCTCCCTCCCGATGAGGTGGCTGCTGTTATAATTGAGCCCATTCAGGGAGATGCAGGATTAGTGGTGCCTCCTCTAGATTATATACAAGGATTATACAAGCTTTGCAAGGAAAATGGAATTCTATTTATATCCGAAGAAGTTCAACAGGGCATGGGAAGAACAGGGAAGTGGCTTGGGATAGACCATTTTAATATTGAACCTGACCTTGTAATACTGGCTAAAGCCATTGCCTCCGGATTACCATTATCAGCTTTAGTCGGAAAACAGGAAATTATGGAATCTTTAGATGCACCAGCCCATTTATTTACTACTGCTGGGAATCCGATATCCTGTGCAGCAGCCCTAGCGACTATTGAGGTTATTGAAGAAGAAAAATTAATGGAAAATGCCAGCAAGCTGTACAATATTGCCCTGGAACGTTTTAATGCTATGAAAAAGGAATATCCCATTATTGGAGATGTAAGAGGTATAGGGTTATCAATTGGAGTAGACTTAGTCAAAGATCGTATCAGCAAAGAAAGACATAAAGAGGCAGCTGCAAAAATATGTTATAGAGCCTGGCAAAGAGGCTTGTTGTTATCTTTTTTCAGTAATTCTGTATTAAGAATTCAGCCACCTTTAGTAATCACGGAGGATGAGTTCAACGAAGGCATCAACATAATTGAGAAAAGCATAATGGACCTGGGAAAAGGATTGCTTAGTGATGATATTTTAAGTATAACTAAGGGTTGGTAAAAATTGCCTTTAATTTGCAAAGTAACTATTTAATATTTTTTAAAGATAATTTATCTTTTATTTAGCCATAAAAAACCTCCTTTTTTGAAGGTGGTAATGGTTAAATAAAATGGTTTTACCATAAAGATAAAGCAAAGATAACTGAAATATTTATACATTAAATCCTAAGTAGATGAAAAATAGCATAAGAGTTATAATCAAAAGTTGTGGACAGGTAGATAAAAAAAGCATATCCTTTGGAAAGTACATTTAACAAAAAACTAACCAAATAAGAAAGGGATATGCTCATGAAACAGTATACACAAGAAAAGGACTTTTGTACAGAAAAAAGTGAAATCTGGTCCGTATTAGAACAGATAGCCCAAGAAGGAGCACGGAAGATGTTACAGCAAGCTTTGGAATTGGAAGTGGAAGAATATATTGAGGCTCACACCAAAGATACCCAGCCCTCGGGAAGGAAAACCGTGGTGCGTAACGGCTATCATCCCAGTCGATCGATTATCTCCGGAATAGGACCGCTTCCGATCAGACAACCACGGGTGGATGACCGCAAACAACCTACCCGCTTTGCCAGCACCATCCTACCCAAGTATCTGCGCCGGATGCCCAGTGTGGATAAGCTGATTCCCTATCTTTACCTGAAAGGAATCAGCAGCAATGATTTTCCCCAGGCCTTAACTGCTATCTTAGGAGAGGGAGCAAAGGGGCTCTCTCCTGCCAATATTGTACGGCTCAAGAAATGCTGGGAAGCAGAATATGAAAACTGGATCAAACGAGATCTATCCGATAAACACTATGTCTATATCTGGGCAGACGGCATCTATTTCCAGGTCCGCTTAGATGAGGCGCGCTCCTGTATCCTGGTAATTATGGGAGCGGATGCCCAGGGTAATAAAGAGCTCATCGCCATCTCTGACGGCTACCGGGAAAGTAAGATCGCCTGGCAGGAGATGCTCTTGGATCTTAAAGTCAGGGGTTTACAGAAGATGCCCAAACTAGCTATCGGTGATGGTGCCTTAGGATTCTGGGCAGCCCTGGCGGAGGTCTTTCCCCGAACCCGCAGGCAGCGCTGCTGGGTACATAAGACAGCCAATATCTTAGATAAACTGCCCAAGGCTATCCAGCCCAGGGCCAAGTCCCTGATTCATGAGATGTACCAGGCCCAAAGCAAGAAGAAGGCCTTAGGGGCTTATGATCATTTCCTTGCCGCCTATGGTGATAAATATCCCAAAGCGGTGGAGTGTCTGACTAAAGATTCAGAGGATTTATTTACCTTCTATGATTTTCCGGCCGCACACTGGATGCATATTCGTACCACCAATCCGATAGAATCGACCTTTGCCACCGTACGATTGAGAACCAAACGGACCAAAGGCTGTGGATCCCGGAAGGCAACCTTAACTATGGTCTTTAAATTGGCTCAGGAGGCGCAAAAGAACTGGCGGAGGCTTCGGGGATATAAAATGATTCCACTAGTCTTAGAGAATAAAAAATTCCGGGATGGAGAGCTGGTGGAGAAAGTGGCTTAACTGTTAAGATTTCAAAGGGTGTGAATTTATCCATCCACAACATTTGACAGTATCTCATAGCATAAAAAGGCTCTTTTAATAAATAGCTAAAAGATCAAGAGAAAAGATCAGAGATAACACTGTCTAATAAAAAACTAAGCCTCTTTTAGATAGAGGCTTCTTAAAAAGACACCCGCTATGTGGTGCGGGTGCGATATTTACTGTCATTGTTGTAAATCGTAGAACAGTATTAAAAATATTTATCAGGAGGACAAATGAAGGTTTTTATTTCAGCAGATATGGAAGGGATTACCGGGGTTGTTGATTTTAATCAGGTGGTTCCGGGAAAAGAGGGGTACAAAAAGAGTCAGGAGATGATGATAGGTGATGTTAATACAGCCATTGAAGGAGCATTAGAATCCGGGGCAAAAGAAATTATTGTAAATGATTCCCATAATGGGATGACCAATATTATTCTTTCCCAACTTAATCCTGCAGCCCGATTGATTTCAGGATATGATAAACCACTATGTATGTTGCAGGGTATTGAAGGCTGTGATGCAGCGTTTTTTGTTGGATATCATGCTAAAATCGGCACCTTAAATGCAATATTAGACCATACTTATTATAGTACCAGAGTATCTTGTGTGAAGCTAAATGGTATTGAAGTTGGAGAACCGGAAATAAATGTAGTCCTGGCGGGTTATTTTAATGTTCCTGTTGTATTTTTAAGTGGAGATGATACGGTTTGTCATGACGCCAAATCCTTTGTAGGAGAGCAGCTCGAAACTGCAGTGGTGAAAAAAGCTATTAGCCGTGCGGCAGCAGAGTGTCTTCACCCGGACAAATCTCATCAATTGATTCAAAAAGGAGTAAAAAAAGCACTTAATAACCTCTCAAGCGCAAAACCCTTTCAGGTTAGTTTTCCTGTCACATTTGAGGTAGAATTTTTTCTTACCCAGATGGCAGACCAGGCTTCCATCTATCCCTATGCAGAGAGGATAAACGGACGAACGGTCAAAGTAAAGGGAAGGACAGTTTTAGAAGGATATCAAGCATTCATGAATCTGTTGGAACTAGCCCGGATTTCATGAGATAAAAGGTAGGCTAACATAAATGAGAGTTTCTTGGTACCTATGAATTTTGCTTAAAAGTGCAGCAAATAAACCATAGAAAAGAAAAGGAAGGAGTTGATGGAATTAATATAAAGAAATCATTACTTGAACTTTCATGCTGACTATTTTTATTGAAAATTTTTTGAAAGGAACGTAGATAATAATGAAAAACAAATTACTTGTAATTATGTTAATAACCATAACACTGATATTGACAATAGTCGGAATTTCTTCTGCGCAAGATACTCTAGTATTTGCTACTAGCGGAGATGCCGCAAGATTGGACCCGGGAGATGTAACTGATAATGAATCAATGGAGAGAATGGATAATATTTTTGAATGTTTGGTGGAGTTTAAACCTGGGACTACTGAAATACAACCTTGTTTAGCAACTTCCTGGGATATTTCAGAGGATGGGAAGGAAATTATATTTAACCTGAGAAAAGGAGTCAAATTCCATGATGGGACTGATTTTAATGCTGACGCGGTAGTATTTTCCTTTGCCCGACAATATGATAATAATCATCCTTATAATCAATATGGTGAATGGGTTTTGTGGAAATTTATACTTGGAGATATAGAGAAAATAGAAAAGATTGATGATTATACAGTAAAGCTCGTTTTACACAGAAAAAATGCTGCTATAATGACCAGCCTTGCAATGATGTTTTCAGTTGCTATTGTAAGTCCAACTAATGCAGAGAAATATAAAGAAGATGCCTTTAAGCATCCCTGCGGCACTGGCCCGTTTAAGTTTGTGGAATGGGTGAAAGATGACCATATAACCTTAGAAGCTAATGAAGATTATTGGCGAGGCAGACCTGAGCTCAATAAATTAGTATTTAAAGTTATTTCCGATCCTTCTGCTCGCCTATTATCCTTGGAAGTAGGGGAAATTCATGGCATGGAATATCCTAATCCCTCTGATTTTGACAGGATAAGGGCAAATGATAATTTATCACTTATGACCGCACCGGGAATGAACATTGGTTATATGGCTATTAATACGGGATATGGTTATGTGGATGTTAATAAAAACGGAGTCAGGGATGATGATGAGCCATTAGAAAAGACCCCTGGCTATCTTGAACCACTAACCAAGAAGGAAGTTAGACAGGCTATTAATATGGCTATTGATAAGCAAGCTATCATCGACAGCATTTATATGGGGACAGCTGTTAAGGCCAAAAATGGTATACCTCCTTTTATGCTGGGTTATAATGATGAGATTGAAGACTATCCGTATGATCCGGAAAGAGCCAAAGAACTATTGGCTGAAGCGGGTTATCCCGATGGTTTTGAAGTAACTCTTTATGTAATGCCGGTTTCCAGAGCCTACATGTTTGATCCTCCAAAAATTGGAGAGGCAATTCAAAGTTATCTGGGAAATATTGGAATAGAAGTAAATTTCTATCAGGTCGACTGGGGAACCTATATCCAGGAAGTGCAAGCTGGAAATCATCAGATGTGTCTATTGGGTATTACTGGAGATACAGGGGATACTAACGACTTTATGAGTTATTGTTATGCACCAAATTCTGCTGCAATAGGATTAGCTTCGAATCAGGCATTTTATCTCAATGAGGAATTACAAGATTTAATTGATAATGCATTGCAGACTTATGATGAGGATGAAAGGGCAGATAATTATAAGAAAGCACAGGAATTAATACACGAAGATGCCCCATGGGTATATCTGGCTCATTCAAATCAGAATTTAGTTTTTAGCAAAAATGTACATGATTTTGTTCTTTATCCTACTTCGAGGATGTTCTTCTATCCGGCAAGAATTGAATAATACTTTATTAATTATTTATTGTCAGCCAGGAGTATTTTTATTCCCTGGCTGACAATAGAGAACAAAGGGGTCAGGTCTTCACATTTGACATTCACACTATAATATCCTAAAATTATTTCATGGCCAGACCACTGAGAATCAATTTTGAAAATGCCGTTTATCATATCATCACCAGAGGCAACAGAAAAGAGAAGATCTTTTATTCTGATGAAGATAAATTAATTTTCCAAAAGAAAATGAATAAGACCTTCCTAAAATATTCCTTCATCTGTTATGCCTAC
>LDZT01010721.1_pt1 | contig 17557 bp, 21 predicted proteins | sample 615521 | NCBI WGS metagenome assembly LDZT01 (sample SAMN03408292, study PRJNA278302) | terrestrial metagenome | isolation source: oil reservoir sample SB1 | place: USA: Alaska, North Slope, Schrader Bluff formation | collected 2011-09
CTACTAGAAAAAAGTGTAGAACCTTCAAATAGGTTCGAGTACATTTCTAGTTGAGGCAACGTATCAGCTTTCAAGTACATTTTTATGTGAGGCAACGGGATCCCTCGCCCTTACTAAACTTCTCTTTACTTCTACTAAGAAATACACTTTCTATTTCTTTTTCCCTCTTTTCTATTCGTTTATCTATATGCTTGGTAATTTTTTCTAATTTCTCCAATTTTTTAATCCTTTCCTTCAGCTTCTCTTGCTCTTTCATAACAAAACGAATAGCATCAGCAATAGGGTCAGGTAGTTTGCCATGCTCTAACGCTTGAATTTCCTTCGCACTAAATCCCAAACCAATCCTGCCAGGAACTCCTACTACTGTTGAATTAGGAGGAACATCAGTAACCACCACCGAACCCGCACCTATTCTTGCATTATCACCAATATTTATTGCACCTAGGACTATTGCTCCAGCACCAATTACAACATTATTTTCCAGAGTAGGATGGCGTTTCTTTTTTTCTAAACTTGTTCCACCTAAAACCACCCCTTGATACATCAGAACATCATCCCCAATTTCGCTTGTTTCACCTATCACCACACCCATACCATGGTCAATAAAAAATCTTCTTCCGATTTTGGCTCCGGAATGTATTTCAATATCAGTAAAAGACGATTAATATGCGAAATTATGCGCGCAATGGTATACATTTTCTTTCTGTAAAACCAGTGGGCAATTTGATGAAACCATACTGCATGAAGCCCAGGATAACAAAGAACTACTTCTAATGTGTTCTTCGCTGCCGGATCTTTAGCAAATATATTTTGAATATCTTCTTTTAAAGTCTTAAACATTAATAATGAACCTCCATTGCCCTTAACGGACAGGCAGGTAGACATAATTCACATGCAATACATTTATTTTCGTAAAAATGAACTTTTCGGGTATGCGAGTCAAGAATAAGAGCTTGGGTCGGACAAACTGTTATACAAGCACCACAATGGGTACATCTGGTACTATTTCGGATAATACCTTGTGACAGTGATTGAACTATTACCCCTAATTTTTTGAGATAATTTATTCCCTTATTATAGTTTTCCTCTTCTCCAGAAAGGCCTAATATAAGAAGCTCTTCTTCTTTAGGTACAATATATGCTTTTAGAATATTAAATTCCAGATCAAAGTACTTTGCCAGCTTACAAACAATTGGCTGGTCAACTAATCTGTGAGGAAATTTCAGAACAATTCTTTTTGAAATCATTTACTTCTCCTATCCCAAGATGTAGGGCTATTATTAGGAAAACAACTTTTCCTTATAGCCCTACATCCTTTTTACTGGTTATTCAATCGGTCTTTCTTCCAGTAATTTAAATGTCAGCCCTGACTCCGGTCCAGGCAGTGATGCCACAGGCTCAGTTAATAAAAACTGTCCCCACTCAGCCCCCAAGAAATATCTTAGTTCCAAGTCCAATAGTCTTATATAGATGTATATCTTTAATATTTGTATGATAGTATTATTGGAAAAGTTCAGTAGAAAGATAACGGTCACCTAAATCAGGAAGAATAACAACAATAAGTTTACCCTTGTTTTCTTTCCGTTTAGCTACTTCTATTGCTGCCCATACTGCTGCTCCTGAAGAAATACCTGCAAATATCCCTTCTTCTTTAGTAAGTCGCCTAGCACAAATCATAGCATCCTCATTAGTTACCTTGATTATCTCATCGATAATGTCCCTGTTTAAAACGTCTGGTACAAAGCCAGCACCAATCCCTTGAATCTTATGTGAACCAGGTTCCCCTCCAGAAAGAACAGGAGAATTGGTAGGTTCAACAGCAATAGCTTTAAACGATGGTTTTCTCTTTTTAATTACTTCAGCTATACCTGTAATTGTCCCACCAGCCCCTACTCCAGAAACAAGAATATCCACTTTACCATCTGTATCTTTCCAGATTTCTAAAGCTGTGGTTTTCCGATGAACCTCAGGATTAGCAGGATTTTTAAATTGTTGAGGCATAAATGCTTTACAATTATTTTTCACAATTTCTTCTGCCTTTTTAATTGCTCCTTTCATTCCTTCACTACCCGGAGTTAAAACTATTTCAGCGCCAAATGCCTCAAGCATTTTTCTTCGCTCAATACTCATTGTATCAGGCATCGTGAGAATTAATCTATACCCCTTAACCGCACAAACAAAGGCTAAGGCAATGCCCGTATTTCCACTCGTTGGCTCAACAACTACAGAATCTTTTTTCAGAAGACCTTTTTTTTCTGCTTCTGTAATCATGCTTACTCCAATTCGGTCTTTTACACTTCCACAGGGATTAAAAAATTCAAGTTTTCCGGCAATCTTTGCCTCTACATTCTTTGCTATCTTATTCAATTTTACTAAGGGAGTATTTCCAATTAACTCAGTTACATCATTTACAATTTTAGTCATTTTATTCTCTCCTTTTTCCTTTTAGTCACCAAACTTTCAATCAAATGTAATACATTCGAGCTTTTGGCTTAGACAATTTCTTCTTTTGCATTTTAACCATATCTTCCAAAGTCACTGAATCAAAGACTTCTAACATTGCTTTTTTTAGTTTCTTCCAAATCTCGTAAGTGACACAGGTCCTTTTCCATAGTGTAGTGCTAAATCCAACATTTATGGGAGATAAACTTATACAGTAAATGTATAAGACTATTTCCCCCCCCACGAGTAGAATAGAGAAGAACCCTTATCTTATATGTAAGAGCATCTGCTGTAACAAGAAATTCATATTCCGACAAACCTTGCGTAGAGGGAGCGAGCCACCTTCTCATCGTCCGTTCCCTTTATGAGCACCCTCCCATCCTTGAATAGCGATATTTCCTTATCTCTTTCCTTAAAAACCAGTATAAAATTGTTGAACCTTACTTCACCCAATCGTTTCAATCTTTCTGCGAGTGGCTTGAAGGAGATGTCTACAGGTTTTGCTGGGGTTATCTGGATGGCATTCCTTCCACAGAGCGAAGTTATGATCTCTTCCTTTGCCGCATTCAAGAAATCGAACTTGCGCTCAACACAGCACCTGCATCTCTTATCTCGCATCTCAGTAACCTTCTCGAAAGTGTTGCTCCAGACATCGTAAAATATTAAATTGCTCTCCGCATTTGTAGTCATCTTCTCTTTAAGCAGTATCTTTATCGCTTCTGTGCTCTCGATCGATGCAATAATAGCCGGTATTGTGTTAAGCACCCCAGCCGTATCGCAGGTTGGAAGTGAGCCAGGCTCTGGTACATCGGGCAATAAGCACCTGAAGCAAGGTGTCCTCCCTGGTACGATGGTCATCATCATCCCATAAGTTCCAACTGCAGCCGTATATATCCAGGGAATCTTGCTCTTCACACAGACATCGTTGATTAAAAATCTTGTTTGCATGTTGTCCGTCCCATCCAATATAAGATCCATACCTCTTATGATTTTCTCAGCGTTCATATGGTTTAAATCCTTAACCATTGCCTCTATCTCCACATCAGAATTCACCCTCTTCAGCTTTTCAGCAGCGGCAACCGCCTTCGGAATACCTATGTCATCTTCGTCGAAGAGTATCTGCCGCTGGAGATTGTTTAACTCGACAAAATCTCGGTCTATAATTAATATTTTGCCCACTCCTGCCCGAACAAGATTATTTGCCACAACCGTTCCAAGAGCACCGCATCCGATGATGGCTATCTTACTTTTTAAAAGTGTTTTCTGCCCTTCTTCCCCGATATTCGGTAATATCACCTGTCTCGAGTATCTATCCTGCATATCCTCTCCCTATTCGTATATATATTCATTCTTCTTCCTCTCACAAACCCAATAGTCGTTAAACCCGTCTTCTCCGCAATCTCTATCGCCAAACTCGTTGTAGCACCTCTCGATGCAATAATAGGAATGCTCGCGACCGAACACTTCAGTGCCATATCGAATGATATTCTTCCTGTGCATACCACAAAAGTCATCTTAAAATCGACATTTTTGATTAATCCATAACCTATGACTTTATCAAGAGCGTTATGCCTCCCTATATCCTCTGATATGCATATTACAGCTTTTTTACGAAATAACCCAACTATATGCACCCCTCCCGTCACCCTATGCAAATCAGAATTTAGGAGAGATTTTAAACCACCAAATATATCACCAGCATCAATTTTCAAGTTAGAGCTTATCTTTGGTAGTTTCAATTCATCCAAGAAGGAAGATTCACCACCGCATCCGCTTACTATTAGTTTTTTTACTGATAACACTTTTAAAGGAATGCTAATTATCACCTTTGCGATATTCTTCTCTATCTGCAAAGATTCTATCTCCTCAATATTTTTTATAACTTTTTCTGAGAATAGATACCCTATAACAAACTCCCTTACCATTTGAGGGCTTATCATCGCGGTTACAAAATACCTTCCATTGATAAAAATGGATAGCGGTAATTCTTCCACGACCTCGTGTCTCGATTTGATGAAATTATTCGCATTAAATTTGAGGCAGTTGAACTTTTTTAACACTTCGCAATCTCCTTAACCGTCTCCAGAAACGTATCAACCTCCTCTTCTGTGTTGTATAGATAAAAAGAAACCCTGACCGCCCCCTCTTTAAGTCCAAAATATTTCATCAGTGGCATACAACAATGATGCCCGGAACGAACCATTATGTTAGAAGCTTCATCGAGCATTAATGCAACATCGTGTGGATTCAGGCTTTTAATATTAAAAGACACTACACCAATCCTCTCCTTTAAATTCAAGGAGCCATAGATCTCTACTCTCCTAATCTCTAATAGTCCTTCTAATAACCTCTCTGTCAACTTCGCTTCATGGTCTTTTATTTTGTCCATACCTATCTTTTTCAGATAATCAATAGCTCTCCCAAACCCGATTACACCTGCAATATTCGGTGTTCCACCTTCAAATCGCTCATAACCTTTCGTCAGTTTATAACTATTTAGAGAGACATCATCGATCATTCCGCCACCAAAACTGAGTGGTTCAAGCCTATCAAGAAAATCTTCTTTCATCCAAAGAATACCAGTTCCCGTTGGTCCCAGCATTTTATGACCTGAAAAACAAAAAAAATTACATCCTAACTTTCTTACATCCACATGAATATGAGGAACGGACTGTGCACCATCGACAAGTAATAAAGCATTCTTCTTCTTACAAATCGCGGATATCTCTTCTATTGGAGTTATCGTTCCTAAAACATTTGAGACATGCGTTACCGCAACCAATCTCGTTTTATCGTCTATCACCTCTTCAAAGTCTGATACATTAAATTCTCCATCTTTATCTGGCTTTACGATATCCAACGCAACTCCAAAACTTTTTAATCTCAACCAGGGAAGAAAATTAGAATGGTGCTCAAGAAGAGTCGTCACCACTTTATCTCCTGTTTTCCATTTCAATCCACTGGCAACCGTGTTTATCGCTTCAGTCGTGTTCTTCGTGAATATGACCTCTTCTTCATTCGCGCCGATGAAATCTGCTACTTTCCTGTGCGCATCCTTATATTTCTGCGATGCAACCTGAGATAAACGATGAACGCCTCGTCCCACGTTTGCATTATATTCTCTATAATATTTTGAAACTACATTTAGAACAGGCTCTGGAGTTAAACTCGTAGAAGCACTATCCATATAGATTATGTCATTCAGAATTGGGAAATCTGTCTTTATCTCAGCAAAATTCATATAGAGATCCCTCCAATCAGATATTTTTTGAATTCTTCTTTAATCGGTTCAATAATAAACCTATTGCTTTAATCATAATGCCTCATCCATACTCCCAGATCTGTATCCTTCCAAATCCAATGTAATGTATTTGAAGCCGACTATTTTAAATCTTCTTACTATTTCTTTTCTAAAATTAATAGCCTTTTCTATTTCCTCTTTTTCTACTTCTATCCTTGCAACGTCTTTATGACACCTTACTCTTACCTGTCTTAATCCTAAAGATAGAATAAATGATTCTGCTTCCTCGATCCTTTTCAATTTTTCTGTGGTTATTTCTTCTCCATACGAAATTCTGGATGACAGGCAAGTCGTGGAAGGCACATCATAATTTGACAATCCTAAAAACTTTGCTATTACCTTGATATCTGATTTTTTAACTCCTGCCTCAACTAAAGGATGGATAATATCTTCTTCATCCAATGCCTTTATGCCTGGCCTATGCTCATCAAAATCAGATAGATTTACGCCATCCGCGATATATTCTATTCTATTTTCATTTGCTATCCTTTTTAAAACTATAGCCTCCTCTTTCTTGCAATAGTAACATCTATTCTCGGGGTTCTTAACGAACGCTTCATTGCCAAGTTCTGATGATTTTACAATCATATGATGCACGCCAATCTCTTTTGCAATCTTTTTTGCATTTTCCAATTCTCTCTTAGAAAAAGTATCTGAGGTCAAAGTTACTGCCAGAGCCTTTTCATCCAATACATCATATGCAATCTTTGCAACCAATGAACTATCCATCCCTCCTGAAAATGCAATTATCAAACTATCCTTCTCTTTTATAATCTCTTTTAAATGTTTAAGTTTTTCTTTCATTTTTATATCCTTTTTTCTATCATTCCACCACCAACTACTATATCTCCATCATAAAAAACTACCGCCTGCCCCGGAGTAATTGCTATTTGCGGTTCTCTAAATTTTACACGGATGTTCTCTTTATCCAGAGGAATTACTTCTACTTCCGCCTCCCTATGGAGGTATCTTATCTTCGCCTTTACTTTAATAGGTTTTTTTAATTCCTTCATAGATATCCAGTTTAGATTATTAGCTATAAGCTCTTCTCCAAACAACTCCTCTTTTCTTCCTACCACAATGGTATTCTTCTTTTGGTCAATATCAGTTACATATAACCGCTCCCCGCTTGATATTTTCAAGCCTTTACGCTGACCTATGGTATAAAATGGGATTCCTCGGTGCTTACCAAGAATCTCTCCCTGTTTATTCAGTATAGGTCCCGGCTGGGTTGACGACTTAAAGAAGGAAGAATAGCCTCCGGCAATGAAATTCTGACTCTCTGGTTTATCGTTAATATTGAATCCTAATGAATGTGCTATCGTTCTTACCTCTTCTTTGGTGTAATTGCCAAGGGGAAACAGAGAGTATCTGAGTTGCTCCTGTGATAAGGAATAAAGGAAATAAGTTTGGTCTTTTCTTGGGTCCCTGGCCTTTTTGAGGAGATACCGATACTGTATCTTATCATATTCTACTCGGGTATAATGACCAGTAGCGAAATAATCAAACTCAATCCCACTGTCATAGATTTTTTTAACCATAGCACCGAATTTTACCCGCTGGTTACACAGAATACAGGGGTTGGGGGTCCTCCCGGAGAGGTACTCGTGAGAAAAGTAATCCAAAACAAAAGTTTTATACTCCTGTTTCAGATTAAAAATATAGAAAGGGATCCCCAATATTTGTGCTACTTTTTGAGCATCTTTAATATCTTCTTCCTCACCCGGACCATAACAGGCGTGATGAGCACCTTCTTTGGAAATAGTCCCTCCATCCCATATTTTCATAGTCACCCCTATAACCTCATAGCCTTCTTCTTTGAGTAGAGCAGCGGCGACAGATGAATCCACTCCACCACTCATTCCTACAATAACTTTATCTTTAAACATATTTCAGCATCGCCATTAATGCCTTTTGAGCAGATTCAATAATTCCTTCTGGCAGTTCGATGGCGTAGCGTTCCTCCTTTAGCGAAAAGTATACATCATTTAGAGTAGTTAACTTCATGTTTCGGCACATCTTAGCTGTACCAGCGGTATAAAACTCCTTCTCTGGATTTTCCTTTTTTAATCGATAGATGAGACCTTCCTCTGTTCCTATAAGAAATCTCTTTTTATCCGATTTTTTCGCAAAGTTCAACATACCACTGGTCGATAACACCTCATCAGCAAGGACAATAACTGATGGATTACACTCTGGATGAACAAGAAGAAGAGCATCAGGAAATTTTTCCTTGGCCAAACGAACCTCTTCTTTCCTTATTTTTTCATGAACATAGCAGTAACCGTTCCAGGGAATTATCTCTTTATCTACAAATCTCTGACAGTATGCGGCAAGGTTTTTATCTGGAGCAAAGATTATCATTTCTGCCTTAACATTTCTTACCACTTCTATTGCATTTGCCGAGGTACAGCAAATATCCGATTCAGCCTTTACATCTGCATTAGTATTTACATAGGAAACCACTTTAGCATCAGTATGTTTTTCTTTTAATTTCCTCAAGTCCTCAGCAGTTATCATATCTGCCATCGGACATCCCGCTTCCTTCCTGGGTAGGAGAACCATCTTTTTGGGTGAAAGTATCTTTGCAGTCTCTGCCATAAAACGGACACCACAGAAGACTATTATCCGTGCATCTGTTTTTGCAGCTTCCCTTGCAAGTCCCAGGGAATCGCCGAGGGAATCTGCAATCTCCTGAATCTCTGGTCTTTGATAATTATGTACCAGAATGATGGCATTTTTTTCTTTTTTTAGTTTATTAATTTCTTCCACAATGTTCATTTTTCTTTAACCTGTTTATTTTGCTAAATTAAAAAAGTATTTATAACTGTAGTACCACCGGACATTCTAACAAAAGAACTTTCTTTTACAGTAAATAATTCGTCATCTTATAAATTAAATCATCCAGTCATTTTAAAACCCTTGTAGAATTTAATATTGCCAACAATGCAACACCCACGTCAGCAAATACAGCCTCCCACATAGTTGCCATTCCAAGGGCGCCCATGGTCAAGAATATCCCTTTAACTACCAATGCAAAACCGATGTTCTGCCAGACTATACCCCTGGTTCTTTTCGCAATTTTAACAGCCTCATGAAGCCTTGAGGGTTCATCGGTCATTAAAACTATATCCGCCGCCTCTATCGCAGCATCTGACCCCAATGCTCCCATAGCTACACCAATGTCTGAACGCATTAATACGGGAGCATCGTTTATACCATCACCCACAAACGCTATTAGGTCGTTATTATTTACCTTCTTTTTCATCAGTTCTTCAATCTTTTCTACCTTTTGTTGTGGCAATAATTCTGCAAAGTACTCTTCCAATCCCAGTTTTTGAGAAACTGCTTTTGCTACCTCTTGACTGTCTCCTGTAAGCATAACCTGCCTTTTTACTCCAATATCTTTAAGTCTTTGAATGGCTATCCTAGTATCCTCTTTGATTTCATCAGAGATGATGATATAACCAGTATATTTATAATCAATCACTACATGAACCACGGTTCCTTCAACATTGCAGGTATCGTGCTCAATATTCTCTCTGTGGAGTAATTTATCATTTCCAACTAAAACATGATGACCCTCTACTCTTGCCTTTATGCCATACCCAGAAATTTCCTCGTAACTTTCTATTTTCCTCTCATCTATCTTTCTATTAAAGGCTTCAAGTATTGATTGAGCAATAGGGTGATTGGATTGACTCTCTGCCTCTGCAGCAAATTTTAAGATTTCATCTCTGGAAAAATTATTTTTAGTGACAATTTTAGTAACTCTGAAAACCCCTTTTGTTAAAGTCCCGGTTTTATCCCACACAATGGTATGAAGATTATTCAACCCCTCCAAATAATTTGAACCTTTTACCAGAATCCCTCGTTTGGAGGCTGCACCTATCCCTCCAAAAAATCCTAAAGGAATCGAAATCACTAAGGCGCATGGACAGGATATCACTAAAAATGTAAGTGCTTTGTATATCCATTCTGAGAAGGTTTCTTCATGAGCAAACATGGGGGTAAATGCTGGAATATGGTAAAGTATCACTGGTATTATAGCAAGGGTAAAAGCGCCAAAGACTACTGCTGGAGTGTAATATTTTGCGAATTTGGTGATAAATTTCTCAGTAGGAGCCTTTTTACTGGCAGCATTTTCCACTAAATCTAATATTTTAGATACAGTAGATTCGCTGAATTTTTTTGTTACTTGAACAGTTAAAAGCCCTGTTTTATTTATCATTCCCGAAAGAATTTCATCTTTTGCTTTCACCTTTCTTGGCACCGATTCCCCAGTTAAAGCAGATGTATCCACCAGCGAGGAACCATTTAAAACAATCCCATCAAGCGGAACCCTTTCACCAGGTTTTACCATGATTACATCGCCAACATTAACCTCATCAGGGTCTACTTTCTTTGTTTCTCCGTCTATCTTTAAATTTGCATAATCCGGTCTTATCTCCATTAGAGATTTAATTGATTTTCGCGATCGATTTAAAGCTATATCCTGAAACAATTCACCAACTTTAAAAAATAGCATCACTGCCACTGCTTCTGGAAATTCCTTTATTGCAAAGGCTCCCAATGTAGCCACAGTTAATAAAAAGTTCTCGTCAAAAACCCGTCCATGAAATACATTTCTAATAGCCTTCCAGACTATATCTCTCGCGACGATAATGTAACTCAATAAAAATAAAGAAAGTTCTCCCCAGAAAGATAACTCGAATATCATAGCTCCAATATATATGAATGCTCCTAATCCAATTATTATAATTTCTTTTCTCATGCTAAATGTGTCTCCCTCCTCTGCTAAATGTGTCTCCCTCCTCTGGATAGGAACACACTTCATTGCAGACTTGACTTGAATTCTTCATGTCTGGGTTATGTGTAGACTTATTCAATATATTATTCTCCTCTGTATCTGCTAAAAATTTAATCTAACTTTGGGATAATCGCTTCTTTTATGTTTTTCTCCTTATTTTCTAACTTCTTGACTTATAGTTAAATTAAATATTAAATCTTTCCCTTTTAATTTAATCCTGTAAATCAGGTATTAGATTAGGTATTTGGAACACTTCTATTTCAACATATAAGTTAATTCTTGCATCCGGTACCTAAGGATCATTTGAATAAATATGGATATGTTTTTCATCTTTTCCCACATAATCAGTAGTATCATAGGACACTTTAAGTTCAGCTGACTCTCCTTGTTTAATGCGAGTAGTAGAAATTGAAGCCTCTATACAGGGACAAGATTCTTTTACCCCTTCAATAATTAAATCTCCTTCTCCCCCATTTTTTACAATAAAAATATGGGTGGGCTTTTCGCCTTGGGTCACCTTCCCAAAATCCCATTCTTCTTCTGAAACTAGAATCCTTGGTTGAAGTCCAGAATTATTTTGGTAGTACTAAATACTAAAATACCTCCCAATATAGCTATAACTCCTATAAGAAAAAAAATTATTGTATTTTTACTCATTGTTTTCACCTCCTTTTCTCTTTCTTTTTAAAAATAAATCTATATCAAATTTCATATCCCAGACCCCTTACAGAATATCGCTTCAATTTGAGACTTCTCATCCATAAAACCGCCTCTTATCGTAATTTCCCTCAACACCTCCAGCTTTCTGATCCGCTCTTCCACATCATTTTGTCGCTTCAAAACAAGACGGACCACCTCTGCAACCGGATCCGGCAACTTTCCATGCTCCAAATCAACAACTGCCTTTCGATGTTCATCTATAACCTTTCCAGGTATTCCAACGACCGTAGCCCCTTTTGGAACGGATTTTACAACGACCGAGCCAGCTCCGATCTTTGCACCATCCCCAACCTCTATATCACCGAGTAATGTAGCTCCAGTCCCAATCACAACTCTATTGCCAATTGTTGGGTGTCTCTTCTCCTTCCGCAGGCTCGTTCCACCAAGAACCACGCCCTGATATAGTAAAACATCATTTCCGATCTCCGTAGTCTCCCCGACAACGACACCCATTCCGTGATCGATGAAGAACCGTCTTCCGATCTTAGCACCCGGATGTATCTCAATGCCGGTCAGGAAACGGTTGATATGAGAGAGCAGGCGACCAAAAAAGAGAATTTTATGCTTCCAGAACCAGTGTGCGATTCGATGGAACCAGAGGGCATGGAGTCCCGGATAGCAGAAGATTACCTCAAGTGAGCTCTTTGCGGCTGGATCCTTTGCAAATACTGTCTTTATATCCTCCTTTACCCTTTTAAACATAACTTCCCTCCTTACCTTATGAAGAAACTTTCGTATTTACTATAAATTTCCTAAAAAATCCATTTCATACTGAAATATCGCTCGCCTGTATCCGGAAGGATTGCAACAATCATCTTCCCCTTGCTCTCCTCTCGCCTTGCAACCTCGATTGCAGCCCATACCGCTGCCCCAGAGGAGATACCCGCGAGTATCCCTTCTTCTCTTGCTAGTCTTTTCATCATATTTCCAGCATCCTCGTCCTTTACCCGGATGACCTCATCAACTAAATCCATTCTGAGTACATTAGGGATGAATCCAGCACCAATTCCCTGAATCTTATGTGGCCCGGGCTTCCCTCCGGATAAAATAGGAGAGGATACAGGTTCAACTGCAATCGCCTTGAATTCCGATTTTCGTTGCTTTATCACTTCTGCAACTCCGGTGATCGTACCGCCGGTGCCGACACCCGAGATGAGAATGTCAGCTTTTCCGCCCGTATCTTTCCATATCTCCTCTGCTGTCGTCTCCTTATGAATCTTCGGATTTGCGAGATTATTAAACTGCTGCGGCATGAATGCATTTGGTATCTCATTTACAAGCTCCTCAGCCTTCTTTACCGCTCCGGGCATCCCCTCCTTACCTGGCGTCAGTATGATCTCAGCACCAAAGAACGCCAAAAGTTGCCTCCGTTCCACAGACATCGTATCAGGCATCGTGAGGATCAACTTGTAACCCTTCGCCGCGGCAACAAATGCGAGCGCGATGCCGGTATTTCCGCTCGTCGGTTCAATTAATATGGTATCCTTCTTTATGAACCCTGTCTCTTCTCCAACCTCGATCATCGATACGCCGATTCTGTCCTTCACGCTACTCAGAGGATTGAAAGATTCGAGCTTTGCAAGGACTTCTGCTTCCAATCCCTCCGCTATTTTATTCAGCCTCACTAGGGGTGTATTTCCGATAAGTTCGGTTACATCTCTCGCGATCCCTCTCTTCAATTTAAGCATTCTTACCATTTTTTTCACCTCATTAGTCTTATTATATAAATACTACTAATTAAATTCTATTTGTAGTGATTAAATTAAAAAATAAATTTACTCCTCTTTCTTATATACTATATACTTCTTGTATATTCTCTACATGCAATGAATTAATCTCCAGAACTAAATACCATTCTTTATTCATCTATATCCAAATATATCCTAAACTAACAACATCCATGTTGTGGTGGCTGATGTTTATCTGATTTCTTAATATATTTTTCTGGATTATCATCAAATTGTTTTTTACATCCTGCAGAACAAAAATATAAAATTTTATCATTGTATGCGCTTTTAAATTTTGCTGTCAATTTATTCACTTCCATCTTACATACCGGATCGATAGCCATATTTGTTACCTCCTTCTTATATTATAATTTTCTTCACCGGCGGGACATATTTTTTTAACATCAAAGAAAGGCTTACCACGGTTACAGAGCTCATAGCCATAGCTAATCCTGCAAGTTCAGGTCTAAAGGTAATTTTAAAAAATGGATATAATATCCCTGCCGCTACCGGAATAAGAGCAGTATTATAAGCAAAAGCCCAAAATATATTTTGCTTAATTCTCGATATTACTTTTTTACTTAATTGTACAGCTGCCACTGCATCCAAAAGATTATCCTTTATAAGTACTATATCTCCGGTTTCTATTGCTACATCTGTACCACTGCCTATAGCAATACCCACATCTGACTGAGCAAGGGCTGGTGCATCATTAATCCCATCTCCCACGAAGGCAACTACCTCTCCTTTCTCTTGAAGTTTTTTTACTTCATTTGCTTTATCTTGAGGTAAAACTTCTGCTAACACATTTACAATTCCAGCTTGTTTAGCAATTGCCTTGGCAGTTCTAATATTATCACCGGTAATCATGAAAATATTAAACTTCATATCTTTAAATTCTTTAATTGCATCTTTGCTTGTTTCTTTTAATGTATCGGTAATAGCTATTATACCAGCTACCTTATTATTAAAAGCAATCAACATTGCTGTCTTTCCTTCGTTTTCAAGGTAAAAAATATTTTTTTTAACCCCTTCAGGTAATGAAATATTTTTCTCTTTTAAAAGGATTCTGTTGCCTATGAGTATTTCTTTTCCTTCTACTTTTGCTATTACACCTTTCCCTCTAAAAGTGTTAAAATTTTCGCTGCTGAGAAGTTTAATCCCACTCTCAACTGATTTTTTTACGATTGCCTCAGCAAGAGGATGTTTTGAATTCTTTTCCACGCTTGCCGTAAGTTTTAACAATGTTTTATCTTCAATTCCAATACCGATTATATCTGTAACTTCCGGTTTCCCTTTGGTAAGAGTTCCGGTTTTATCAAATATTATAGTGGTCAATTTCTCAGATCTTTCCAGTGCCTCTCCATTTTTAATAAGAACACCAAGTTCAGCTCCCCGGCCCACTCCTACCGTCACAGCAGTAGGAGTAGCCAGGCCAAGTGCGCACGGGCAAGCTATAACTAAAACTGAAATCAAATTAGTTAACCCGAAAAGAAAACTGTTATCAAGAATTAAAAACCAGACCACAAAAGAAAGAAGGGCAATTGTTAATACTATAGGAATAAAATAATTTACTGCCTTATCTGCAATTCTTTGAATGGGTGGCTTTGAGCTCTGAGCTTCTTCTATAAGTTTTATGATTTGAGATAGCATGGTATCTTTTCCTATTTTAGTTGCTTTAAATCTTATTACACCATTTTTATTAATGGTTCCTCCAACGACCTTGTCACCTTTTTCTTTCAATGATGGAATGGACTCTCCTGTAATCATTGATTCATCTACATAACTCTCACCATCAATAACTTCACCATCTACAGGGATTTTTTCTCCTGGTTTAACTATTAATATATCGTTTGTTGCAACCTTTTCTATAGATATTTCCTGCTCTTCAAAAATTGAGAGCAATTTACTAATCAACATATCTTTAGGTGAATATCCATAATTCCTATTATTATAATTGTAAACTCTGCAGATAAATAATTTATTTACCTTTCCTTCTATGTCTCTTTTATTCATTAAAATAGTTGGTGATCCGTAAAAGGAATAATCTTTAAAATTCTCTTTAGTTACTTCAGTTGATTTAATAGGAACAGAAATGTTTAACTCCATAAGAGCATTTTTTATCTGTTCTACTGATTTATTATAGTTCGGGCAATCTCTAAAATATAAAATTTCTATATCTATATTTTTGGGCCTTAAAATGCCAGCGGTCTTTGGTTGTAAGCCCATTAATTTTTTAATCGCTTCTGAAGTCTTCCCTTTTGCCCTTGATTCCAAATATCGCCCCATGGTAAGAAAGGTAGCTAAAAAAATTGCTGTCTCATAAAATAAAAATCTACTGGAAAGTATAAAATTAAAAGTAGCCAAAAGACTTGCTACAAAAGCAACCCCTATCCCCATAGAATACATTACATCCATATTTAAACTCTTATTTTTTAAAGAACGATAAGCAGCAGTAAAAATAGGATGGCTTATATAAATAAAAGCAGGAGTTGAAATAAGCAACATTGAATAAGCCATTGAAATAGGTAAATTAATAGGAATATACATAAGAATCATCAAAAAAGTACCGGTAGTGAATCCTACAATAATTCGGTTGCGTTTTTCTTTTAAATCCTTCTCCCTTGCAATTTTTTCAAAATCTTCTGTTTTTTCTCCTTCCATACCTAAAAATTGATATCCGGTTTTTTCAATGGTGCTTTTCATATCTGTTTTTGTAACCATATTTTCATTATAAGTTACATAGACTTTTTCATCAGCAAGATTAACATTAACCTCTACGATCCCACTCAAGTTTTGTAGTGAATTTTCTATTGTTTTTACGCAAGAAGCACAAGTCATCCCTCCAATTTTTAGAACAACTTTTTCGTTTATTATTTGGTAACCTGCGTCCTTTATGGCTTTGTCTAAATCAGTAAACTTTAGCTTTGAAAAGTCATATTCTACTGCTACGCTCTCGTTTCCAAGATTCACTTGCGCATTGATGACACCATTCAGATTAGTCAATGACTTCTCAATTGTTGTAGCACACATCGCACAAGTCATTCCAGAAATCTTAAGTTCAATTTTTTTTCTGTGGTCCAAAGCCATAATTTTCCCCTTAAACAACTAAATTTTATTTTTCAAATACAACTTTTTATGGCGGACATTTGCCGCATATTGACCTGAATAAGTTAGTGCTTAAATATCTATCTCCCCGATCAGGTAAAATTACTACGATTATTCCAGAATCCATCTTTTTGGCTATGTGCAAGGCTCCTACAATTGCTGCACCACTGGACATGCCTACAAAAATACCTTCTTTGGTGGCAAGCAATCTGGTTACCTCATAAGCCGGGTCATCCTCAACGATAATTTTCTCATCTAATTTTTCTGAATGGTATATCTTGGGGACAATTGATTCCTGCATATTTTTAAGCCCCTGGATTTTATGTCCTACTGTAGGTTCAACTCCTACAATTTTAATTTCTGGTTTCTTTTCCTTGAGATATTTACCCGTCCCCATTAGAGTTCCTCCGGTCCCCATGCCCGCTACAAAAACATCTATTTTCCCTTTGGTTTGAGAAAATATTTCTGGCCCGGTGGTCTCATAATGAGCAAGAACATTATTCTCATTTTCAAATTGATTGGGCATATAGTATTTGTCCGGCTCTTCGGTAATGAACTGATGAGCTTTTCTAATAGCACCATCTGTAGTTTCATTTGCAGGAGTGAGTACAACTTCAGCACCAAATGCCTCAATAATACTACGCCTTTCTAAACTCACACATTCAGGCATACAAAGTTTTACTTTATATCCCTTGGCTGCTCCTATCATTGCCAGGGCAATTCCAGTATTTCCTGAAGTAGGTTCAAGTATTGTTTTTCCTCTGATAAGTTCTCCTGACTCCTCTGCTTTTTTGAGCATATAATAGGCAGGACGATCTTTAACTGAACCACCAGGATTACTTCCTTCAAGCTTGCCGAAAATTCTTACCTTTGAATTTCCATTTAGATTATTTAACTCAATAAGCGGCGTACTGCCGATAGCTGACAATAGGTTCATAGTTTTCTCCTAAACATCTTTTTATTACATAATTTTTTATAACTATTTTATATCCCGTATAAGAAATTAATTAACCTTTCAAAGCTTTTTTCATTTTTTCAAATTCTTCTTCGGTAATCTCTCCCTTTGCAAATCGTTCTTTGATAATACCTAAGGAAGTTTCGCTAAATCCCCCAGTATATCTATTAGATTTTGTATTGGTGATAATAAAATAAATTATTAATCCAATAACAATTGCAAATATGAACATCATAAAGATTCCTCCTCCATGTCCAAAATTCATCATTTGATTCCACCCCCATGTAAATCCACAGCCCTCTACATCAGCAAATGCAAGAACCGGAAACATAAATAATATTACAAAAACCATAATCAATACTCTCATAAATTTCACCTCTTTTATATATTTAATAGTGCCTTTCAGAAAACTCTGAAACCCTTGTCTTGCAAGGATTTTAGAGTACTTCTATTTTATTCTTCACCTCCACCCCTTTAAACCCTTATCAGATAAG
>LDZT01000048.1_pt1 | contig 17504 bp, 12 predicted proteins | sample 615521 | NCBI WGS metagenome assembly LDZT01 (sample SAMN03408292, study PRJNA278302) | terrestrial metagenome | isolation source: oil reservoir sample SB1 | place: USA: Alaska, North Slope, Schrader Bluff formation | collected 2011-09
CGATAGAGCCGCTGCTCTCGGCGTATCTATTTCAATCCACGTGCCTGCGTGAGGCACGACGAAAACCCCTGAGCGGTGCACCGTCATCGTCGGATTTCAATCCACGTGCCTGCGTGAGGCACGACAAGACGTAGGCGGTCCGCTGCGGGACCGGGAAGGGATTTCAATCCACGTGCCTGCGTGAGGCACGACGGCGACCGGAGCGCCCTTGAGCGTGCCCGCGTATTTCAATCCACGTGCCTGCGTGAGGCACGACGCGATCTGGAGCGGGTGGCGCAGGATAGTCCAATTTCAATCCACGTGCCTGCGTGAGGCACGACCCAGGGGGCCGTAGACGTCGGGGTCGAGGATATTTCAATCCACGTGCCTGCGTGAGGCACGACATCTGGATGAGGTGGGATCCGGGCTTCCGGATATTTCAATCCACGTGCCTGCGTGAGGCACGACTGGGAGCCGGTCGAGACGAAGATCACCTCCAATTTCAATCCACGTGCCTGCGTGAGGCACGACGGAGCGGCCGGACTCCCCTGTAGTAGGGTATGACATTTCAATCCACGTGCCTGCGTGAGGCACGACTACTGGACGGCCACTCTGATGTGGCTAGGGGAATTTCAATCCACGTGCCTGCGTGAGGCACGACCTTCCGCCAGCGTGGCGTTCGCGCCGGAGTTCGGATTTCAATCCACGTGCCTGCGTGAGGCACGACCCCGGCCCCCGGCGGGGAGCGCCACGAGGCCCGCATTTCAATCCACGTGCCTGCGTGAGGCACGACACTCGACAGCCTATATATTGGAGATTTAGTGACATTTCAATCCACGTGCCTGCGTGAGGCACGACTCGGTCGCGGTCGAGAGGAGCTGCGACGAAGTTATTTCAATCCACGTGCCTGCGTGAGGCACGACGTGCAGGTGATTTGATGCTTGTAAGTCAGGGACATTTCAATCCACGTGCCTGCGTGAGGCACGACCTGATTGCGACGATGGTTGGGATGGTTGTGTGATTTCAATCCACGTGCCTGCGTGAGGCACGACGAGCAGCGAGCCCGCCACCGCGAGCCCATCGTTAATTTCAATCCACGTGCCTGCGTGAGGCACGACATCGAGGGAGAGTGGTTCGCGGCTGACTTCGAGATTTCAATCCACGTGCCTGCGTGAGGCACGACGTCGGGCCGCCCGGATCGGGGCGAGCCTGATGATTTCAATCCACGTGCCTGCGTGAGGCACGACTGTCGAGGTCTTCGAGTACCTCCATACCGAGGATATTTCAATCCACGTGCCTGCGTGAGGCACGACAGCAGCCCGACAGCGTCAACATCGACGACTTCGAATTTCAATCCACGTGCCTGCGTGAGGCACGACACAACTCCACCACTGTCTTTAACAACGCCTCCGTATTTCAATCCACGTGCCTGCGTGAGGCACGACGGGCGTTCTGGTGCGCTTTCTGGAGGTTCTCCAGGATTTCAATCCACGTGCCTGCGTGAGGCACGACACAGGCGAAGGGGAGATCACCGTTGATGATGTTATTTCAATCCACGTGCCTGCGTGAGGCACGACGTATGACCCCGCCGGACGAGACTCTGATCACGGTATTTCAATCCACGTGCCTGCGTGAGGCACGACTCTTCGGAGAGGGGAGTCCCACAGTGCGAGCAATTTCAATCCACGTGCCTGCGTGAGGCACGACACCAGTCCCCGCCCCCATAAATATCCTGAGTGTCATTTCAATCCACGTGCCTGCGTGAGGCACGACGCTCACGATCTGAGCGTAGTCCGGGATGCCCTTATTTCAATCCACGTGCCTGCGTGAGGCACGACCGCAAGCAGAGCCCCGCCCCGGCAGCCGTCGAGGATTTCAATCCACGTGCCTGCGTGAGGCACGACTTCCTCCCGTGGTTCGGTATAGTGATGCACAGATTTCAATCCACGTGCCTGCGTGAGGCACGACGGTGCCCGTGGTGTGGAGCTCTCCTCCACAAATTTCAATCCACGTGCCTGCGTGAGGCACGACCAGAGGAGGCATATCTTCTGGCAGACCATACTATTTCAATCCACGTGCCTGCGTGAGGCACGACCGATGATGTGCGGGTAGTAGCGCGAGCGGTCGGATTTCAATCCACGTGCCTGCGTGAGGCACGACTAGGTGCCGTCCAGGTAGGTATTCGCACCGATGATATTTCAATCCACGTGCCTGCGTGAGGCACGACCTGCAGGGGGAGATCGTCGGCGCTCACCTCAATAAGATTTCAATCCACGTGCCTGCGTGAGGCACGACCTCCATGCGTTGCTGTCACAGACGGTGAGGGGATTTCAATCCACGTGCCTGCGTGAGGCACGACCCCGAAGTCCCTCCACGCGGCGCTCCGGGCAGGATTTCAATCCACGTGCCTGCGTGAGGCACGACGTAGGCGGGGAGGCAGTAGGCGACACCTGCCGGATTTCAATCCACGTGCCTGCGTGAGGCACGACCGAAACCAAGCGCTGCACCAAGTGCGGCGAGGAATTTCAATCCACGTGCCTGCGTGAGGCACGACCGCGCTCGATGATTGCTGCGAGGTCGAGGTCAAGATTTCAATCCACGTGCCTGCGTGAGGCACGACGACGAGGTGCTCAAATTGATCGCCGCCTGCGGATTTCAATCCACGTGCCTGCGTGAGGCACGACCTCCCTGCGGGGTGCATCCCGCTCGCGGTGCTGATTTCAATCCACGTGCCTGCGTGAGGCACGACCAAAACGCTTTGTAAACTTTGCATGGGGGGAGCAATTTCAATCCACGTGCCTGCGTGAGGCACGACCGTCGGGTTCGACTCATCGCCCGAAGAGGATCTCCATTTCAATCCACGTGCCTGCGTGAGGCACGACGCGCCGCGAGCAGGGACTCCAGCCCGGCGGGGGAATTTCAATCCACGTGCCTGCGTGAGGCACGACACTGGAGATCTGCCAGTATTTTGTGTTGTAGAGGTATTTCAATCCACGTGCCTGCGTGAGGCACGACCTATTGACATCCGCACCGCCCTTCCGTGGCATATTTCAATCCACGTGCCTGCGTGAGGCACGACTTCCCGGCAGCGGTCTCGACGATCATGCCGTCATTTCAATCCACGTGCCTGCGTGAGGCACGACGACTGCGGAGATCGCGCCGTTCGTGGGCGCGACATTTCAATCCACGTGCCTGCGTGAGGCACGACACGGTGCGGCAGGCGTTCGCAGGCGTCCAGGAATTTCAATCCACGTGCCTGCGTGAGGCACGACCGCAGTGCGTCCTGATTACCTGCCCGATCTGCGATTTCAATCCACGTGCCTGCGTGAGGCACGACAAGGCTCCTGCACCACAACCGGCCCCGGAACCGGCATTTCAATCCACGTGCCTGCGTGAGGCACGACTCTACCTGCCGTGCTCCGGGCAGACTTCGGGTTGGCCTGCGGATTTCAATCCACGTGCCTGCGTGAGGCACGACGGCGCTCCTGCGGAACCACGAAACAGGCGTGGTATTTCAATCCACGTGCCTGCGTGAGGCACGACCGACGACAACGCGATCCTCTGCCCCGTCAAGGATATTTCAATCCACGTGCCTGCGTGAGGCACGACCAAGCAGAGCCCCGCCCCGGCAGCCGTCGAGGATTTCAATCCACGTGCCTGCGTGAGGCACGACCGCCGACCCGGATCATCCGGTATTGTTGCAGCATTTCAATCCACGTGCCTGCGTGAGGCACGACGGTACACCCGTCGCGGGCGTAGATTTCGCGGAGATTTCAATCCACGTGCCTGCGTGAGGCACGACATCCGGCACCTTGTCGAGCGGCGTCGAGGTGATCATTTCAATCCACGTGCCTGCGTGAGGCACGACTGGCGACGCAGGAGTTCTCCTGCACTGACGATGGATTTCAATCCACGTGCCTGCGTGAGGCACGACTCTACACTATATATCGGAGGACAAATATCATATTTGCCCCAACGCCGCAGTATTGCCATCATATCCAATTACAAGCATAAGCAACACAGAACAGCACCCCGGAACACGAAAACAGCGCGTCACACCACCAGCCGCCTCCGCCATGCCGGGGTACACTTCAGAAATGCGAGAGAAATGCTCCGTATTGACAAACAGCCAGGATTTGCCCGACCGCGAACCCCCCCGGAAAAACATGGGCACTTCACCTTCGCAACACCCAAAAGACATCACTACAAAATCAGCACGTCCTCGACGTTCAACCCCGGCTTTGCCCCCACATGCTCCACGTGATCACGACCATGCTTCCCGAGATTATAATACCGTACACTATCAATCTCCGGATCAATGACCTCACCGATCCTCGCCTTCATCTCCATCAGTTGAACGGAATCGACCACACACTCAAAGACCGAGTTCTGCACGCGCGTACCGTAATTCGTGCAGATCCTCGCGACCGTGCGCAGTCTGCGCCGCCCTTCCGGGGTCTCGGTATTTACATCATATGTCACCAGAACGAACACCACGCTCACCTCACCACGAACGGCGGATATCCATCGATATCCCCCCGCAGGTGCCGGGCCAGCAGCATCGCCTGCGCATACGGCAGAAGGCCAACCGAGATCCGCTCATCCAGGTATCCGTGCATGACCTCTTCAGTCTTCCGTCGCTGCCACGCCGCAAGAACTGTCTTCCGCCCTGCATCCGTCAGGAGCACCGCCCCGTTCTCCTTTACCTGGAAATCATCCGCCGTAACGACCCGATTGTTGATCAGGCTCAACACAAACCGGTCTCCGAGATACGGCCGGAACTCCTCCATCAGATCCAGCGCAAGGCTCATCCGTCCCGGCCGGGCGCGGTGGAGAAACCCCACCTGCGGATCAAGCCCCACGGACTCAAGGGCCGAAGCGCAATCCACCGCAATCAGCGTATAGATAAACGACAATAGAGCATTCACCCGGTTCAGCGGAGGCCTTCTGCTCCTGAACTCGAACGCAAACGCAGGATCTTGCGACAGAATCAGATCGTCGAAACAATCAAAGTAACACTTCGACAGAATCCCTTCACGGCCCCGGAGTTCGTTCAGTGTATCGGATGGCGACTCCCTCAGCTGGCGAATACCCTCCGTCAGCCATTGAAGACGCTCTGAATATGCAGGCGATGTCTTCTCAGGATAGTCGCGGCCAAACCGGAGGAGGACGCTCCGACAGTTCAGCATCTTTCCGAGCACGCAGTTCATCGCAATCCGCGCCGCGGCCCCCTCATCGTCCGAAAGAAGATACTGCCGCTTACGAAGCAGCACGTTCCCGGACACACGGCCTGAAACACGTCCGAGAAACTTCCCGTACGGCGATACGAATGCAAGGCCCACGTGGTGAGATGCGCATAACTCCATGACGCCCGGACTCGCTCCCATAAACCCAAAACAGATGACCCCCTCCAGGTTGTGAATGGGGATCCGTCCTATCTCCTTGTGCTCAACAGAAACGACGATATTTTCCCCATCTTTCGAGAGATAGGAGTCGGGATTGGTAACGTACAGAACGTTCAGGAGTTTTCTCATGCATCATCCCCCCGGACACGGGCGGCAAGATAGCGATCTACCGACCGCCTGCGGGATGAGATGGCCGGCATACAGAGATCGATAAGAGAGCAGTTCTTGCAATGCGGCAGCAGGACCGCCGGGGGAGTGGTGCCCGCATCGTAGAGTGCATACATACCGGCGACCAACTCCGCCACCCGGTTGCGAAGTTCATCGTCGAGGGTGACCTCAGTCCGCCGCCGGGTCTTGCCGTAATACAGATACCCGTATTCAATCCGCGTCCGGTACATCTCCTCAAGACAGATCGCCTGAGCGCACAGTTGCACCTCGTCGCGGTCGTCCGGCTTCCGCTTTCCTGCCTTGTACTCCACCGGCACGACGGTCCAGCACCCCTCCCGTCCGGGGATCACAACCCCCGAGTCCGAAAGGTGATACTCCACCACATCCGCCAAACCGTATATCTTCAGCGCGTGGGAGACCAGAGGCACGCTCCGCGAGATCAACACATCGCCCCGGCTCTCCGTGAAGAAAGGATCGTCCGCATTCCTGTGCATCTGCCTGCCGCCGAAGGTGAGCACGTTCTCTTTCCACAGCTGTTCGATGTGGATGAGCGCCCACTGTCGCGTACAGAACGCGAAATGCTGGATGCCGCTGAGCAGGAGGTAGTCGTCAGGGTCCATGGAAGTCCTGATCCCGATAAGGCATTATTATAAGTTGTATCATAAGAATCTATCAATGGACGTGACCGCTCATGTACCTTGCTCGCTACGATTCTGAAACCAATAGAGAGCAGACACTGCTGGAGCACGGTTCAACCGTCTCCGCCCTCTGCAAAACCTACGGCGGGGCGATCGGGTGCCCCCACCTTGGAGAACTCTGCGGCCTGATCCACGATGCAGGAAAAGCAAAACAGGAGTTCCAGGCGTATCTCCTCTCGGGCGACACACGCCTCCGGGGAAAGATCAATCACACCTCCGCAGGAGCCAGGTACATCTTTGAAAAATACGGGAAGTCACCGGATGTCTACCAGGCCTGCACGGCCCAGGTGGTCGCCCTTGCAGTCTGCTCCCATCACAGCGGCCTCATCGACTGTATCGACACCAGCGGACTTGACCGGTTTCATTCCCGCCTGTACCCGGACAAGGACATCGGATACGACGAGAGCATAACGAACTTTGAGTCCGAATGTATCGAAGCAGAGACCCTCGATGCTCTCTTTCAGAAAGCCGTCGAGGAGACAAGGCAGATTCTCGAACCGATTCTCCGGCGAGATGACCTCAAACTGGAAAAACCCTTTTATTTTGCTCTTCTGGCACGATACCTTCTCAGCTGCGTCATCGACGCCGATCGATACGATGCCTACTGTTTTGATGCAGGACTGCAGACGCGGGACCCGGACTACGAACTCGAAATAACCTGGCAGGAACTTGCAGACAACCTCGAACGGTATCTCAGCACGGAAATGCGCAAAGACCGGGAGATCGATCGCCTCCGCGCAGGCATCTCGGATACCTGCAGGCAGGCTGCCGTGCATCCCGGGGGGATCTACCGGCTCTGCGTCCCGACCGGCGGGGGAAAAACGCTTGCAAGCCTCCGCTACGCCCTGCGGCACGCGAACCTCCACAAAAAGCGCAGGATCATCTATGCAATCCCATTCACCACCATCATCGATCAGAACGCAGACGTTATCCGCAAGAGTCTCAAAAATGACCAGGTCATCCTCGAACACCACTCCAACCTGATCCAGGAGCCCGCAGACGAAGGCCTTGCCGAGCCCGACGAAGGGGACCGGCGCAGCCTGCTCACCGAACGGTGGGATGTGCCGATCATCCTGACGACGACGGTGCAGCTCCTGAACACGCTGTTTCTCGGGAAGACCCAGTCCGTCCGGAGGATGCATAACCTTGCAGGCAGCATCATCATCTTCGACGAGGTCCAGACGATCCCGATCAAGTGTCTTGATATGTTCAACGCCGCGCTGAACTTTCTTGCCGAGGTATGCGGCGCGACAATCATCCTCTGTACCGCAACCCAGCCCGGCTCAAACGTCGGGGTGCCCGTTAGATGCTCCCCACCGGAGAACCTTGTCCCGGACTATGAAGAGATGTTCGGAAAGTTCCGGCGAACGACCATCTGCGATGCCCGGATTCCCGGCGGCTACTCAGCATCGGCGCTTGCAGATTTTGTCCTTGAGAAGCAGCGGACCAATACAAGTGTTCTGGTCGTTATGAACACCAAGAAGGCGGCAAAGGGCCTGTATGCCGCGCTCAAGCGCCGGTATCCTATCTGCTCCCTCCATTACCTGAGCACCGCACTCTGTCCGGCACACCGCAGGGAAAAACTTGCACAACTGAACGATGAACTCGAAGACCGAAAACCCGTGATCTGCGTCAGCACCCAGCTCATCGAAGCAGGAATCGACATCTCGTTTGACTGTGTGATCCGCTCCCTTGCAGGGCTTGACAGCATCGCCCAGGCGGCCGGGAGATGCAACCGGCACGGCGAGGATGCGCGTCGTGATGTGTTTATCGTCAACAGTTCCGAGGAGAACCTCTCCCGGCTGCCCGAGATCAGGAGAGGCCAGTCGCAGACGGAGCGGGTTCTGCGTGAGTATGCAGAGGAACCCGCACAGTTTGACTGCGATCTCCTCTCGCCGAGGGCACTGGCGAGGTATTACCTCTACTACTACGAGGTGCAGAAGAAAGAGATGCAGTATCCGGTATCGAAGAGGAACTCCGGGTTTGCAACCGATGTCACGCTCTTCGATCTCCTTTCCCTGAACTGGGCAGGAGTGAAGGCATATATAGGCCGTTTCGAGCAACGCCCCGGGTATCCGTTCTGCCAGGCATTCGCCTCAAGCGGGGATCTGTTTGCGGTGATCGATCAGGATACAGAAAGCGTTCTCGTGCCGTATGGAAGAGGCAAGGAGATCATTCAGAATCTGGCAACAACATCCCACCTCCCTGCAACAGCCGAACTGCTGAAGGAGGCGCAACAATATTCGGTAAATCTTTATAAAAATGAAGTTCAATCACTGGATAACGGGATATATTCAATCGGGGATACCGGCGTTCTAGCACTTGCTGATCTATATTATTCTTCTGAATACGGAATCACCCTAATAACAGATAATGAACCCGTTATCTTCTAAAGAAAAAAAGGAGGGTGGCAAAAGAACGTGGAGTATCCAAACAGCGTTGAGTTCCAGGTTTTCGGGAAATTCGCTCTATTCACCGATCCGCTGACCCGGATCGGCGGCGAGAAGTTCAGTTACCAGATTCCCACGTATCAGGCGCTGAAGGGGGTTCTGGAGAGTGTCTACTGGAAGCCGACGATCCTTTGGGTGATCGACTCCGTCAGGGTGATGAAGATGATTCAGACCCAGTCGAAGGGAATACGCCCGATCAGGTATCATGGCGGAAATGATCTCTCGATCTACACCTACCTCGCGGACGTGGAGTATCAGGTGAAGGCCCACTTTGAGTGGAACCCGCACCGGCCCGAACTTGCGTGCGACCGGAACGAAAACAAGCATTACGCCATGGCAACGCGGATGATTGCCCGGGGAGGGAGACGGGATATCTTTCTTGGGACACGCGAGTGCCAGGGGTATGTCGAGCCCTGTGCATGGAGGGAGGGAGAAGGCGCCTATGATGACTGCCCAGAACTTGCGTTCGGACTGATGTTTCACGGGTTCACCTATCCGGATGAGAGCGGTGACGGGAAACTCTCCGCCCGCATGTGGTATCCGGTGATGCGACACGGTATCGTCGAGTTCATCCGCCCGGAGGAGTGTCCGGTCATCCGCGAGATCAAATCCCAACACCCGAAGAAATTTGTTCCAGGAGAAAATCTCGGTCTTGCCGAGGAGGGGATGGAGTGAGCTGGATCTCCCGACTCTGCGAGACGTATGACAACTGCAGTGCCGGTGTGCTGAAAGCAGAGACGGAGAAGAGTCTGCTCCCGATCGGGCACACGACGCAGTATGCCCAGATCGAGATTGTCCTCGATACAGACGGCAACTTCCTGTCGGCACGGGCATTGGACAACAACAGGGCCAATGATGAAAACGAGGCTTTTACGATCATCCCCTGCACCGAGGACTCAGCGAACAGGACAAGCGGACTTGAGCCGCATCCATTGTTTGACAAACTTCAATACGTGGCAGGAGACTATTCCACGTATGTTCCGGGCAAGGAAAGTGGATTCGATGCATACGTAAACAATCTGCAACGGTGGTGCGACTCGCCGTATTCCCATCCCATGATCCACGCGGTGCTGTCGTACGTTTTGAAGAGAACGATGATAGCCGATCTGGTTTCGGAGAAGGTGCTTTATTTCTCCGAGTCCGGCGGAATTCTGGAGAAGTGGACCGGCACTGATGAAGAGAAGCCGTTGCTGTTCCGGCAGACTGCTCATCCGGCCGATGCATTTGTCAGGTTTTGCGTTGAGATTCCTGGTATGCCCGACTCCCGTGTCTGGATAAACGAAGAGGTTCGGGAGCGGTTCATCGCGTATTACACGCATGCGTTTCCGAATACCGGTACCTGCTACGTTACCGGGAAGACGGATGTTCCGGTCTCCCGCAAAAGTGCAGGAAAGATCCGGAATGCGGGTGACCGGGCAAAGATCATCTCTTCCAACGACAATACAGGATTTACGTTCAGAGGGAGGTTCGCCTTGCCTGATCAGGCCGTAACGTTGAGTTACGAGGCGTCCCAGAAGTCAGTAAATGCATTGAAATGGCTGGTTGCAAAGCAGGGCTACCGCAACGGGGATCAGGTGGTCGTTGCCTGGGGTACGAGGGGCGAACCACTCCCGCCTGTTTTGGGGGATGGTGTTGATCTCTGGCACGAGCAGTTGTCCGAACCAGATGCACCCTCCGACACCAGGGAAGAGTTTGCATCCCGCCTGAACAAGGCGATCGCAGGCTACTCGGCGGAGCTGGACGACAGTTCCAGCGTGGTGGTCATGGGCCTCGATTCCACAAACGGGCTGCAGGGGCGTCTATCCCTTACCTTTTACCGCGAACTGACGGGATCGGAGTTCATGAAACGGATCCTGCGGTGGCACACGACATGCGCCTGGTATCCGCTTTATCGGTATTACCAAGACAGCGATGAAAAGGGTAGATCGATCCGGTTTCGTGGCGCTCCGTCCCCTGTCGACATCGCAGTTGCAGCATATGGTCCCGGACTGAACGACAAACTCAAAAAAGCGACGGTGGAGCGGTTGCTTCCCTGTATTGTCGATGGTAAACCCCTGCCCAGGGATCTTGTGGAAGCAGCTTCGATGCGGGCTTCACGCCCGTTTGCGATGGGGAAGTGGGAGTTCAATCGAACTCTCGGAGTCGCCTGTGCGTTAATCCGGAAGTATTACAACGATGCGATGAACGATCGAACGAGTCTGGAAGAATATAGAGAGGTGTGGAGCGTGGAGCTGGATTTAACAAACACTGACCGTAGTTATCTGTTCGGCCGGTTGCTTGCCTATGCAAGAAAGATTGAGGAATATTCGTTATATCTGGGCGGAGCGGATGCACGGCAGACGAACGCAGAGCGTTTTATGCTGCAGTTCCGAAAACATCCCGATAAGACGTGGGATCTGTTGTATCAGAAACTTCTTCCGTATCTGAGCAGGTTCAGAACCAAAAGTCCGGAATCTTTCGGAAACCGATGCGAGGCAGGTATGAACGCTGTGATGGATGCATTGCGGAGCTCCGGCGGGTTTACCGGCGAACCGCTTGGTCCCACGTATCTTCTTGGATACCAGAGTCAGATGAACCAGTTCGAGACGGAATATCAGATACTGAAGGCAAAGAAGGCGGAGAGCGCAAAGAGCAATGGAGTGTTAGAACCATGACGAACCTTGAGAACAAGATCGATTTCGCAGTTGTTGTGTCGGTGAAGAACGCCAACCCAAACGGAGATCCGTTGAACGGGAACAGACCGCGTGAAAACTATGACGGGTGCGGCGAGATATCAGACGTGTGTCTGAAGCGGAAGATCCGGAACCGAATGCAGGATATGGGGCAACCCGTTTTTGTGAAATCCGATGATCGCAGTGATGACGGGTTTAAGAGTTTGAAGGAGCGGGCGGATGCCTGCAAACCGTTTGCCGACGCGGTCAAGAAGAAGGATGCGGAGAAGGCAAAGGCGATTGCCTGCAGTGAGTGGCTCGACGTCCGGAGTTTCGGCCAGTTGTTCGCATTTAAGGGCGATGATGCGTCCATCGGCATCCGCGGCCCGGTCTCAATTCATCCGGCATTCAGTGTGGACACCATCGACGTGACGGCCACACAAATAACGAAGAGCGTGAACAGCGTACCGGGCACGAAAAAGGCATCAGATACAATGGGCATGAAGTACCGCGTGGACTTCGGGATGTACGTGTTTTACGGGAGCATCAACTGCCAGCTCGCGGAAAAGACCGGATTTTCAACAGAGGATGCAGAGAGCATCCGTAAGGCTCTCACCACCTTATTCGAGAACGACAGTTCATCGGCCCGCCCGGAAGGCAGTATGGAGGTGTGTAAGGTGTTCTGGTGGAAGCATAATTCCAAGAACGGGCAGTACTCTTCAGCGAAGGTCCACCGGACATTGCATGTGCAGCCGAAGACAGATACGCCGAAGTCCATCGAGGACTACGAGATTACACTAGATGCGCTGGAAAGTCTTGAACCGGAGACCTATGAGGGGACATAACGAAGTCCTGCGGTGAGAGCCGCCGGTGCAGACGTCCCTACCGCCGGGACAACAGATCAGTGAAAACCAGTTCGATCGCTCTTGATCGAGATGAGGAAGCGGGAGAGACCCCCCCTCACCGCCGGCCGAGCCAGACCGCGAGGCCCAGAAGCGCCGTGAGCGGCATCATCCACCCGGCCGCCGCCTGCGTCGGCACCGTGGAAGGCTCCGTGGTCGTGCTCTCCGCCTGAGCCCGGATCCACTCGACCGCATACGCGAGCTGGACATCCTCCCCGGCCATCGCCCGCGCCAGGGTCTCCTCATCAAGCGGCACCCGGACCGTCGGGGCGACCCCGCCGACCAGCGATGCGTTGCTGTCCACCTGAATTTGGCCGCTCTCATCGAGCGACGCGCCCGTCGGGAAGGCGGTCTGGATCCCGAGGGGGAGCACCGGCCCCATCGACTCCATGCCGAACGCCCCGTTCGTCCCGTACCACGAGACGATCGCGCCCGTTCCGGATTCAGCAAAGACCTTCGGGAGCCCCTCGCCCGAACTGATGGTATAGGGGCTGACGAGGAGGGCGACCGGGCCCGTGTAGCGGCCGGGCCGGGGCGCCGTCCAGGACTCCCAGAGGACCGCGGGCTCCCCGGTGCCGGGGTCGTACGAGGTGCCGTACTCGTAGAAGACCGGCCGGTCCACGAACCACCCGGCGTAGGCGGCGGCCAGGTTGTCGTCCCCTCCCCGGTTGAACCGGAGATCGACGACGGTGCCGGGCGCGTCTCTCGCGATCGCGTCCTTCACCGCCGCCCTGAAGGGCTGGTAGACGTCATAGGACTCTTCGTAGACAGCGATGTAGGCGATCCCTCCGGGGAGGGTCCGGGAAGTTATGGTCTCGTTCGAGATCGTCGCTTTGAGTTCCGCCGACGAGCCGGCCTTTCCGTCGTTTGCCTCGCGGCCGAGGAAGATGCTCGTCCGGGCGAGGGTCTCGTAGCCATCTTCCGCCGCGGTCAGGTTGACCGTGCGGAGGACCGAATTCTCCGGAGAGGCAATTTCGATGGTTGCCGGAGTGCCGACGGGTGCCCGGGTCAGGAACCGCTGCTTATGGAGGAGGATCCCCTCTCCGGTCGAGGGCTTGACCGGGGCCCAGATGATCGAGGTCGCGTCGATCGCCTCACCGATGGGCCGGCCGTTCCAGGAGACGACCACGTCGCCGAACCGGACCCCCGCCCGTTCAGCCTCGCTTTCGTCTGCGATATAGGTCACGATCACCTCACCGGAATCGAGCCTTGCGACAGCGAGCCCGTAACCCCCGCCGATATCGGCGTACTTCGCCCCGAAATCATCGGGAGCGAGGACCATGACGTGCCCGTCCGGGATGGCGCCGGTGAACTCCCGGAGCGCCCGGTAGTACGCGGCCCTGTCCCCGTTCTTCTCGGCATCCGCGATCTTCGGCGCGTAGGTCGCATAAAGCGAATCCCAGTCGACGCCGCGCCACTCCGTGAAGGCGTAGCGCTCCTCCATGTAGGCGCAGGTCTCGCGGAAGGCATCACCCCAGGACATGTTGCTCAAGTCGGGCGGCCCCTCGGTCAGGTTCGCCGCAATCGGCGCGAAAGATGCGAACAACTCCTCGTTGTAGGCCGTCTCGTTGTTCCGCTCGAACGGGATGCAGGCATCCTCCCAGACCATCCCGCACGACTCGGTGTAGAGCCCGGCGGATACCGGCAGCGGTATGGAGAAGAGGAACAGAACCAACAGGACCAGTCCTGCTCTTATCACGCGTAAATTTCTTGAATGCACGATCATCTACCTTAAATCTCAATTCTGTGCAGCGTGATTTGAACTTTGTGGTTTCTTGCGGCAGTTTGTAGCCAGCGTCCGGAAAGATTGCCGGAAGAGGAGGTCCGGTAATCTTCCTTTGGATTTATCCGCCGGGATCCCGGCAGCGATCCACAGCCGCGATCACTCCCGTATCCCCGGGGCAACCTATTTACAGCACTATGAACAAGCATATACATCAAAGCGCATACCTGCTGCGCGGAGTCCCCCCATGCCGAACTGCACCACATTTCTCGACGCTACGCCGTCCGCGACGCAGGGGCTGCCGCCGTCATCACCGATGCGGAGGGTGCGGCCCTCGTCGGCCGCATCCGGGACCGGGCACCGACGCTCAGGCAGGTCGTCGCCGTCGGGACAGCGATCGCGGGCGCCACCCCCTGGTCGGACCTCCTCCGTGCGTCTCCGGACCTCCGCGCCGCCCACTGCCGGTTCGACGACCTCTGCCAGATCCAGTACACCTCCGGCACCACCGGGAAACCGAAGGGTGCCATGCTCACCCACGGGAACTGGATAGCGGCCATGGACGCCGAACGCGACGTTCTCGGGATCACCGAGAGCGACGTCTACCTCGGGATCTACCCGATGGGGCACGTCGGCATCAGCTGGGGCATCGCCACGCTCCGGGCCGGCGGGACTTACGTCGTCATGGAGCGGTTCGATCTCGCCCGTTACCTCGATCTCGCCCGTGACTACCGGGCCACGATCGTCGCCGGCATGCCGCCGGTGATCCACTCCCTCCTCCAGACCCCGCCGGGGACTGAAGCGGCGCTCGCCACCGCCCGGGTGATGATCAGCGGCGGCGGGCCCCTGACGCCCGGCGTCTGGAAACCCTTCCACGAGCGGTTCGGTATCCCGATCGTCAACGCCTACGGCCTCTCCGAGACGGTCGTCGTCGGGACCGGGACCGCGATCCGCCCCGAGCACTACGCGACCGCCGACGAGTTTAAGAGCGTCGGCACTCCGGTCGGATTCTCGGAGGTGAAGATCGTCGCCGCAGACGACCCCGGCCGGGAACTTGGACCCGGTGAGGACGGCGAGATCGCCCTCCGGGGGCCGGCGGTGGCGCTCGGCTACTGGCAGATGCCGGAGGAGACCGGCGCCGCCTTCCTCCCCGACGGGTGGTTCCTGACCGGCGACGTCGGCCACCTGGATGAGACCGGGATGCTCTATATCACCGACCGGAAGAAGGACATGATCGTCATGTCGGGCTGGAAGGTCTACCCGACGGAGGTCGAGGATGTGCTCGTCCAGCACCCGGGTGTCCGCGACGCGGCGGTCTTCGGGTGCACCGACGAGCACCGGGGCGAGGTGCCGGTGGCCGTGGTGGTCCCTTCCGGCGAGGGCGTCACACCCGGGGAGATCATCGCCTTCGCCCGCGAGCGGCTTGCGGGCTACAAGGTCCCCCGCCGGGTCATCTTTGCCGGCGAGATCCCCCGGGTGAACGGGTGGAAACTCATGCGGAAGCGCCTCCGGGAAGAGTACTGTGCTTCAGGCGGGGCATAAGGCTGTACCTGACGGGTAGTATTAAGAAAAGGGCGGCGCATAGATACCCTTGAGGACCCCCTGGAAGTATAGGCATGACAGACACCACCAGACGTTCGACAGGAATCGCGGGCCTGAATCTTGCGCTCGACGGAGGATTTCCACCGGGCACCCGCATCGTCATCTCAGGATCTCCCTTGAGCGGCCTTGAACTCCTCTCACAGCAGTTCTGGCGGGCGGGAGGAGCAGGTGCTTACCTGATGCTCGATGCCGTGCCGCTGGAGGGGATGGTCGACGCACGGGGTATGGATCCCGCGGCGCTGGCCGGGGCCATGCAGGGCGAGAGGATCGTCGTAGACTCGCTCTCCACGCTGATCGCCGCCTGGGGAATAGACGCAGCCACCAGGTTCGTCCTCGAGGACACCCGCGGGATCATCGAAGGGGGGGCAAACATCGTCTACCTCCTCTACACCGGCCTCCACAACCCCCTCGAGGAGGCGCGGATGATGCGTGCCGCCGACATCTACATGACCCTCAGGCACCAGGTCCACGGCAACGAGCTCGAGCGGACGCTCGCCATTGAGAAACTCAAAGATGCAAACGTGCCGCAGCGGGTGATCCCCTACCATATCATCGCGAAGGGCCTTGAGCTCTCGACGACGAGCAGGGTGGTCTAGTCCGTATATTCGGCCCGGACCAGTCCTGCTGCAACAACCATATTCTTCAGTTTTCCAGACGCCGCTTCCCGCGACTGCATCCGCAGGCCGCAGTCGGGGTCTATGAGCATGGCATCGGGTGAAAATACGTCTATCCCTGCTTCTATCCGCTTTTTGATGGTCTCGACGCTCTCGACGCCGGGGTCGGCCGAGTCCACGCACCCGTAGCCGATCATCCGTCCCCGCAGATCCTTGCCCGAGAGCACCTCAAGGTTCCCCGGGTTGTTCGCGAACTCGAAGTCGAATACGGCAACATTCGTCCGGAGGACGTCGTCCACGACATCCAAAAGGTTCCCGCAGACATGGAGGCATACCGGCACCCGGAGCCTCCCGACGATCGCGTTCACCGCCTCGCGGCCGATGGCTATGTTTGCAGCCCCTGTGGAGAAGATGGGCTCATCGATCTGGAGGAGGGTGACGCCGGCATTCTGGAGGTAGTCCGCCTCGACCGCGAGCGCCTGGGCGAGGTCCAGAACCAGTTCGTCCTTGTTCCGGTAAAACGGGGTCTCCAGAGCGAGGCCGTGCGCGAGCGTGCTCGGGCCGGTGAGGATCCCCTTCACCTTCGGGTGCCGGGAGAGGGCATATTTCGTATCCGCGAGCGTGATGGGCCGTGCGGCCGGCTGGACCTTCCCGACGACCGCAGACCCGCGGATGCCGGGGAGGTGGGAGGTGAAGGCGTGGATCATGTCGCCCCGGACCTGGCCGTCGGAGATGATATCGATCCCGGCGGCTATCTGGTCGGCGACCGCTACCTCCACCGCGTGCTTCAGCGGGTCCATGCGGGCGAGAAGCCCCGAGCCTTTCACCACCGGGTAGCTCCCGACCACGGTGGTCGGGAGACACATGCTTGTCAGGGTCATGGGGTCAGTCTGTGCCGGTCACGCGGGAAGAGCACCGCTTCGCGGATGTTTGCGAGGCCGAGCATCGTCATCACCAGGCGCTCGATGCCGAGCCCCCATCCTGCGTGCGGGGGCATGCCGTAACGGAACGCCTTCAAGTAGAACTCGAAACTCTCGGGGGAGAGACCCTTGGCGCGGATCCGCTCCACGAGGGCGTCGTGGTCGTGGATACGCTGGGCGCCGGAGGAGAGTTCCATCCGGGGGTGCATCAGGTCGAACGCCTTGCAAAACTCGGGCCTCTCCGGGTAGGGCATCGCGTAGTAGGGCCTGATATCCGTCGGCCAGTCCACGATGAAGTAGTGTTGCCCGATCACGTCCCCGATCGCCCGCTCGCCCGCCGGGGAGAGATCGTCGCCGAAGGCGAGCTTCTCCTCGATGGTGCGGTTCGCGATCTC
>LDZT01005150.1_pt3 | contig 17444 bp, 14 predicted proteins | sample 615521 | NCBI WGS metagenome assembly LDZT01 (sample SAMN03408292, study PRJNA278302) | terrestrial metagenome | isolation source: oil reservoir sample SB1 | place: USA: Alaska, North Slope, Schrader Bluff formation | collected 2011-09
GCCGCTCCCCGATCTCGAAGTCGTTGGGGTCGTGAGCGGGCGTCACCTTGACGGCCCCCGTGCCGAACGAGGGGTCCACGTACTCGTCGGCCACGATGGGGATCTCGCGACCCAGCAGCGGCAGCACGATGGTCGCTCCGACAAGCTCACGATACCGCTCGTCATCGGGGTGCACCGCCACGCACGTGTCTCCCAGCATCGTCTCGGGCCTCGTGGTGGCTACCACGACATGGTCGCGACCGGCGACCGGCTCCTTGAGGGGGTAGCGCAGATGCCAGAGGTGGCTGTCCAGCTCCTCGTGCTCGACCTCGATATCGGACAAGGCGGTCGAACACCGCGGGCACCAGTTGATGATCCGCTTGCCGCGGTAGATGAGCCCCTTTTCGTACCACTCCACGAAGACCTTGCGTACGGCGCGCTGATATCCCTCGTCCATCGTGAAGTGCTCGTCGGAGTAGTCGCAGCTGCACCCCATGCGCTTGAGCTGCTCGATGATCACGCTGCCGTGCTCTTCTCGCCACTCCCAGCACATCTCGACGAACCGCTCCCTGCCCACGTCGTGGCGCGACAGCCCCTGAGCCGCGAGCTTCTGCTCCACCTTGTTCTGGGTGGCTATGCCTGCGTGGTCGGTTCCCAGCACCCACCTGGTGGGCTGACCTGTCATGCGCGACCTGCGGATCACCACGTCCTGGATGGTGTTGTTCAGCGCGTGGCCCATGTGGAGCGAACCGGTGACGTTGGGAGGAGGTATCACCACGGTGAACGGACTCTCCCCTTCCGCCGATTGCTCGAAGAGGCGACCGGAGACCCATCGGTCGAACACGGGCGACTCGACGGCGTCGGGATCGTACGCAGGAGAGAGCTGCTTCATGGGTGTGGTTCGTCCTTCCGTGACGGTGATTCCGTGGATTCTACGATATACCAGCCCGCCGATGGTGTCCCGTTCGCCACCCGGGACTGACCGCTGACGGAAATCCATACCCCCGTCCGTATAGGCGCGCGCTAACGAAGTGACGATATACTACCCAGAGTCCTCAAGTGGAAGGTTGTGACGCCGATGGCCGACTGCGAGTGCCTCCCCACATGTCCGTTCTTCAACGACCAGATGGCGGAGATGCCGTCCATGGCTGAGATCATCAAGCAGCGCTACTGTCGTGGCAGCAACGTGCACTGCGCCCGCCACATGGTCTTCCGGACGCTTGGCCGTCCGGCGATCCCCAAGGACCTCTACCCGAGCCAGGTGGAGCGTGCAGAGGAGATCATCGACGCCGCCAGATAGGATCGGACGCCAGCAACAGCCGAAACGGGCCCCACGGGGCCCGTTTCGCGTTCACTGCGCTGCACCGACCGATCATCCGACCGGCGGCACCGAGTCGATCTATGCGCTCGCGTCACGTGCTCCGGAGAGCGTGAGGACCGGCGATGCCGCTCCCCGCACGACCTCCTCGGTGACGGTGACCCGCTCCACGTCGTCGCGGCCCGGCAGGTCGTACATGGTGTCGAGGAGCAGCGATTCGAGGATCGATCGCAGCCCCCGTGCGCCCGTCTGTCGCTGGATGGCCTGACGCGCGACCTCGGTGAGGGCCTCATCGGTGAACGCGAGCTCCACGCCCTCCATCCGGAAGAGCCGCTCGTACTGGCGCACCAGCGCATTCTTCGGTTCGGTGAGGATGCGCACGAGTTCGGCCTCGTCCAGCTCCTCAACATGCGCGGTCACCGGTATGCGACCCACGAACTCGGGGATCAGACCGAACCTGTGCAGGTCCTCGGGCAGCACTTTGGCAAGAAGCGCGCCGGTATCATGCTGACGCGCGTCATGCATCTCGGCACCGAAGCCGACGCCCTTGGTGCCGATGCGGTCGGCGATAAGCTTCTCGAGTCCTACGAACGCCCCGCCGAGGATGAACAGGATGTTGGTGGTGTCGATGCGGATCAGGTCCTGTTGAGGATGCTTCCGCCCTCCCTGGGGCGGGACCGCCGCTTCCGTGCCTTCCACGATCTTGAGCAGCGCCTGCTGCACTCCCTCGCCCGACACGTCGCGGGTGATGGAAAGGTTCTCGGCCTTGCGTGCGATCTTGTCGATCTCATCGATGTAGATGATGCCGACCTGCGCCCGCTCGACATCGAAGTCGGCAGCGGTGATGAGCTTGAGGAGGATGTTCTCGACATCCTCGCCCACGTAGCCCGCCTCCGTGAGCGTGGTGGCGTCGGCGATCGCGAACGGCACCTTCAGGATGCGCGCCAACGTCTGCGCGAGCAGGGTCTTCCCACAACCGGTCGGCCCGAGCAGCAGGATGTTGCTCTTTGCGATCTCGACCTCGTCCTCGCCGACGTCTTCGGTGCGGATGCGCTTGTAGTGGTTGTACACGGCCACGGCAAGGGTCTTCTTGGCCAGATCCTGCCCCACCACGTAGTCGTCGAGCCGCGCGAGGATCTCCTTTGGCGTGGGCAGTTCCTCGTCTTCCGCGTGCACGGCCATCGCGTCGGCCTGCTCTTCTTCGACGATCTCGTTGCACAGGTCGATGCACTCGTCGCAGATGTAGACGCCGGGGCCCGCCACCAGCTTGCGCACCTGGTGTTGCGGCTTGCCGCAGAACGAACACACTAGCCGCTGGTTGTCGTCGTGACGCTCCATCAGGTGGTTCAGTCCTCCTTGGGTGACCGCTGCGTGAACACGGCGTCGATGAGACCATACGCCTTGGCTTCCTCGGCGGTCATGATGTTGTCCCGCTCGGTGTCAGCGTGGATCTTCTCCATCGGCTGACCGGTGTGGTGCGCAAGGATGCGATCGAGCGCCTCGCGCATCCGCAGCATCTCCCGGGCCTGGATCTCGATGTCGCTCACCTGGCCCTGCGTGCCGCCCCACGGCTGGTGTATGAGCACGCGGCTGTTGGGCAGCGCGAAACGCTTGCCGGCAGCGCCGGCGGCAAGAAGCACTGCGGCTGCCGACGCACACTGACCGATACAGATCGTGCTCACGTCGGACCGGATGTACTGCATCGTGTCGTACATCGCCAGCGCCGCGGTGACCGAGCCGCCGGGCGAGTTGATGTACAGGTTGATGTCCTTCTCGGGATCCTCGCTCTCGAGGTGCAGCAGCTGCGCGATCACGAGGTTCGAGACCACGTCGTCGATCTCGGTGCCGAGGAACACGACCCGCTCGTTCAACAGCCGCGAGAAGATGTCGAAGCTGCGCTCTCCACGCGAGGTCTGCTCTACCACGATCGGCACGAGCGAACTCGCAACAGGCTCCTTTGCCGTCATCACTGCTCCTCCTCGATCACTTCGGCGGTGTCCATCAGCCACTTCAGGGCCTTGCGGTGCATGATCTGCTCGCGGACGAGCGGGAGCGCTCCATTCCGCTCAAGGTCCTTGCCGAGCTCCTCGGCGGCCTCCGTGTCCTCGCCCGCGATCTCGCGGACGGTGTCGGCGAGATCGCTCTCTGAAACGCTCATACCCTGCGCGACGAACAGCGCCTCGAGAGCGAGCTCCTCGCGCACACGGCGGTCCGCCTGCTCGCGGAGGTCGGTCTGGAGCTGCTCGGGGCTCGTCCCGGTCATCTGCAGGTACTCCTGGGGCGCGATCCCCCGCTGCTCGAGATTCTCGAAGAACTCGCGCATCATCGACGCGGCCCGGATATCGACCATCTCCTCCGGGACGTCTCCGTCCAGGCGGCCGACAAGCTCGGTGAGCACCGCTCCCTCCACCTCCCGTGCGTGACCGGTCGCCTTCGCGGAGTCGAGCTTCTCGCGCACGTCGGCTCGATACTCGTCGAACGTGTCGAAGCCGCCTGCCGTGGCCGCGAACTCGTCATCGAGCTCCGGGAGCACCTTCGTCTTGACCTCGTGCACCTCGATCTCGAAGCGGGCTTGCTTGCCCGCGAACTCCTCGTTGGAGGTGGTCTCGGGGATCTCGAACTCCGCCACGGCGCTGCCGCCGGGCGTCGTGCCCACGAGCGCGGCATCGAACTCGGGCGGCATCATGCCGCGACCCAGTTCGTACATGTACTTGTCCACCACGTTGCCCTCGTACGCCTCACCGTCAACGGTGCCCACGAACGAGATCAGCGCGAAGTCGTCCTCGCCGACCGGTGCATCCACCGACTCCAGCGTGGCGAACCGCTCCCTCACATGCTCGATCTGCGCATCGACCTCACGGTCGGAGGCCTTCTGCGCGGGGACCGTGACCGTGAACGCGTCCGCACTCGAGAGGGTGAGCTCGGGACGCAAGGTCACCTCGGCGGTGTACGTGTAGTCGCTGCCCGGCTCGATCATGTCGAGCTCGCCGACATCAGGACGTCCCACGGTGCGTATGTCCTCCCGCGAGACGGCCCGGCCATACGAGTCGGACACGATGTCGTCCTGCGCGTCAGCCAGGACCGCTTCACGGCCGACGTGGGTGTCGATCACCGGGCGCGGCGCCTTGCCCGGACGGAAGCCTGGGATGCGCAGCTTCGCACCGATGGCCGCATACGCATCCGCGATGGCCTTGTCCACATCCGCCGCGGGTACCGTGACCGTGATCTTCGCACGGCCGTCTTCGAGACGCTCAACGCTCGTCTGCAAGGATCCTCCTCAGAATGTCGTCCTGCCGGGGCGCCTGCGACGCTCCGTGATGGCTCGGTGTGGTGCGGGCGAGAGGACTCGAACCTCCACGAGTTTCCCCACTGGAACCTAAATCCAGCGCGTCTGCCAGTTCCGCCACGCCCGCATGAAGCCGGATTGCTAAGTGTAGCAAACGCGATACCCCCTCACCAGAAGAGCCGGCCCTATGGGCCGGCTCTCGTGAGGTGTGTATGGTGGGCCGTATAGGGATCGAACCTATGACCTTGGGATTAAGAGTCCCCTGCTCTACCAGCTGAGCTAACGGCCCGAGTGCTCGCATATTGTAACCGCTCGGCTCACGAATGCAAATCCCGTGGAACGACGCGCGTGTGACCTCCCGAGGAACGTTCCAGGCGGGCGAGTTCAGCCGCTCGGCCACGCTCTACGAGAGCCCCGTGACGTTCCCCTCGACATCGATGTCGATGTGTTCGCCCGCCGGCTTGCCCGGCAGACCAGGCATCGTGGTGATGTCGCCGCAGAGCGCGTACACGAAACCCGCTCCCGCCGAGATACGCACGTCGCGAACGGGCAAGCGCCAGCCCACCGGCGCTCCCTTGAGCTTCGGGTCGTGCGACAGCGAGAGGTGCGTCTTGGCCATACAGACCGGGAAGTCGCACAGCCCCTCGGCGCTGATCCGCTCCATCGCTTTCGATGCTCCGAAGGAGAAGTCGACGCCGGAGGCGCCGTAGATCCGCGTTGCGATCGCCGCGATCTTCTCCCGCATCGGCAGGTCGTCGGAGTAGGTGAACTGGAGGCTGGAGGGTTCCTCGCAGGCCCTGGCAACGGCGTCAGCGAGGTCCAGCCCGCCCTTTCCACCGTCGGCGTGCAAGGTGTGCGCCACCACATCGAAAGCACCCGCCTCGCGAGCCCGCTCCATGATGAGCGCGTGCTCCGCGGGCGTGTCGGTGGGGAACGTGTTGACCGCGACGACGACGGGGATGCCGAACGACCGCACGTTCTCGATCTGGCGCACCAGGTTGGGCATGCCTTCTTCGAGCGCATCCAGGTCTTCGACGGTCATGGCAGGGTCCAGAGGCCGGCCCGGCTTGACCTCGAAGCGGCCCGAGTGGGCCTTCAACGCGCGGACCGTGCAGACCATCACCGCGGCGTCGGGCTCCAGGCCGGACGCACGGCACTTCATGTTCACGAACTTCTCCGCGCCCATGTCGGCGCCGAAGCCAGCCTCCGTGACCACGTAATCCGCGAGCTTGAGCGCGATCCGGTCCGCCACGATCGAGCTGTTGCCCTGTGCGATGTTCGCGAAGGGGCCGGCATGCACGAACACGGGACCACCCTCCAGGTCCTGCATCAGGTTCGGCTTGATCGTGTCCTTCATCAACACGGTCATCGCACCGGCGACCTTGAGGTCCTCGGCGGTGACCGGCTCCCCCGAACGGGTACGCGCCACGATCACGCGCCCGATGCGTGTCCGCAGGTCGTGGATGTCCTCGGCGAGCGCAAGGATCGCCATGAGCTCGCTTGCCACGGTGATCTCGAAGTGCGTCTCGCGCGGATCGCCGTCGGTGCGACCGCCCAGCCCGATCACCACGTTGCGGAGCGACCGGTCTGAGATGTCCATCACCCGCGGCCACGAGACCGCATGGGTGTCGATATCGAGCGGATTGCCATGGAAGATCGAGTTGTCTATGAAGGCCGCGCATAGATTGTGGGCCGCAGTGATCGCGTGGACGTCGCCGGTGAGGTGCAGGTTGATGTCCTCCATCGGGACCACCTGGGAGTACCCGCCGCCCGCCGCGCCTCCCTTGATGCCGAACACCGGTCCGAGCGACGGCTGCCGGATGCACGAGAACGCCGAGCGACCGGCGGCGCGAAGCGCCTGGCCGAGCCCCACGGTGGTGAGCGTCTTGCCCTCGCCGAGCGGCGTGGGTGTGATAGCGGTGACAAGCACGTACCGGCCGTTCGGCCGTTCGGCGAGGCGCTCGAGCACCTTGAGGCTGACCTTCGCCTTGGTGCGGCCGTTCGGCTCCACCTCGTCGGGCTCGAGGCCGATCTCCTCGGCTATATCGCGTACCGGCCGCACCGTTGCGGCATGGGCGATCTCGATGTCTGAGAGCATCGTCGGCTCCTCGCTCCTTGTCCTGTGAGTGCGCATGACCCACCACATCAAGTGTAGCCGAGAGAGCGAGGTGGATAACATACGACGACCCGCGCAAGGCGGGTCGCCACAGAGATGCTTGGGGTGGGTAACGGGACTTGAACCCGCGGCCTCCGGAGCCACAGTCCGGCGCTCTAACCAACTGAGCTACACCCACCATGTGAGTTGCTGGCACGCCCGGAGGGATTCGAACCCCCGACCTAGAGATTAGAAGTCTCCCGCTCTATCCAGCTGAGCTACGGGCGCATTTGCGAGCGCCTCCGAAGTGCCGAGTGCAAACGGTACTTGGCGCGCCCTGTGTTGTCAATCGGCACACCTGGGGTGTGCCGGAGGCCGATCTATGGAGCGGCGGACGGGACTCGAACCCGCAACAATCAGCTTGGAAGGCTGAGGCTCTACCAATTGAACTACCGCCGCACGTGGTCGGGCCGGCGGGATTCGAACCCACGACCCTCTGCTCCCAAAGCAGATGCGCTACCAAACTGCGCTACGGCCCGACCTCGAACCCGAGTGAGGCCCTCGCGGACCCTGTGCTCGAGAGCATCGCTTAGTATAGGGGGGCGCCGTCCACCGGGCAAATCATTCCCGCCCGGTCGCCCGGGGCGCATCGCCGGCCCGCATCACCAGCCGCGCCGACCGCTACTCCGCCAGTACGCCCCGCAATGCGCGCAACGCCGCGCCGCGGTGACTGATCGCGTTCTTCTCGGCCATCCCCAGGTCTGCCATCGTGCGACCGGGCGCCTGCGATGGCAGGAAGATGGGGTCGTACCCGAATCCACCGGATCCGTGCGCCTCGAACCCGATCGAGCCCTCGCACGCCCCATCGACGACGGTCTCGGCGCCGTCCGCGTCGATGTACACGATCACACTGCGGAAGCGCGCTCCCCGCTGCCCGGCGGGAACGCCCTCGAGCGCCGCCAGCAGTTTGGCGTTGTTGTCAGCGTCGGTGGCGTCCAGGCCCGCGTACCGGGACGAGTAGACGCCCGGCTCGCCGCCGAGCGCATCCACCTCGAGGCCGGAGTCGTCGGCGAGCGCGGGTAGACCGAACGTCTCGTGATAGGCCTGCGCCTTCAGCCGCGCGTTCTCCTCGAAGGTGCTTCCCGTCTCCTCGACATCGAGCGTCGACGACCCGAGGTCCGGCGCGGTGACGAACTCCCAGCCGGACAGGTCGAGGGCCGAGCGGATCTCCTCCAGCTTGCCGCGGTTGCCTGTGGCCACGATCACGCGAGGCATGTCACGCTCCGTCCCGGTACGTCTCGAGATCCTCGGCGATCATGCGTCGCTGCAGCTCCACGAGGCGTGTCGTGCCGATCGCGGCCAGGTCGAGCAGCGAGTCGAGACGAGCCCTGTCGAACGGCGTCCGCTCCCCCGTGCCCTGCACCTCGATAAAGCGGCCCTTGCCGTCACAGACGACGTTCATATCCACCTCGGCCACACTGTCTTCGCTGTAATCCAGATCCAGACACGCAACGCCATCGATCACGCCCACCGATGTGGCCGCCACGTTGTCGAGCACGGGAACGTCGCTGATCCGGCCAGCCTCGACCCACGTTGCGAACGCGTCCATCATCGCGATGTACGCCCCCGTGATGGCCGCCGTGCGCGTGCCTCCGTCGGCCTGCAGGACGTCGCAGTCCAGGTTGAGCGTGACCTCGCCGCCCATCGACCGCATGTCCACCACCGTGCGAAGGGAGCGCCCGATCAGGCGCTGGATCTCGTGTGTCCGGCCGCTCGGCGCCCCGGCCGCCACCTCGCGACGCGTGCGGGTGTGTGTGGAGGCGGGCAAGAGCGAGTACTCGGCGGTGACCCATCCCTTGCCGCTCCCCCTCCGCCAGCCGGCGACGGTCTCGGAGAAGGTGGCGGCGCACAGCACCTTGGTGTCACCCAGCTCGAACAGGCATGAACCGTGCGCGTGCTTCAGGTATCTCCGCGTCACGGTGACGGGTCGGAGCGCATCAGGTGCGCGACCGTACGATCGGGCCACGGACGGCCTCCTTGTCAGTCGATGTCCAGAGCAGTGAGTTCGTGTGCCACGATAACACGCCCCCCGAACGCCCCACGTGCCTGCCGCCCGGCCTCATCCCGGTCGATCGTGGGCCACAGATGCGTGAGGACGAGGGTGTGGGCGCCGGATGCCGAGGCAAGCGCGCCGGCCTCGGCAGGCGTCATATGCGGGGCCCGTCCGGCGTACTCCGCGGGGAGCGTGGCCTCAGCGAGCAGTACCTGCGCGCCGCGTGCCGCTGTCTCCACGGCCGGGCCGTACGCCGTGTCGGAGGTGTAGCACACCCGGGCGTCACCCGCCTCCACGACGAACGAAAACGCGGGATCCACGTGGTCGGCAGGGTGCGGCACCAGCGTCACGTCGCCCACGACCACGGGAACGTTCACCTCGAGCGTTCGCAGCTCGAACGCCTCTGCCAGCTCGCGGGCTCCCCGCTCACCGAGCAGCGCCTCCATGCGCGGACGGAGGCCGGAGGGGAGCCACAAGGGGATCGGAGGCACCGGACCCGTGGGGGCGTACCGCAGCGCCGCTTGAAGGGCGAAGACGTCGGCGAAGTGATCCACGTGCCCGTGTGACACGAGCACGGCATCCAGGTGCGTGGGGTCCATCGCGTGGCCGAGGTTCGACAGGACGCCGCTGCCGCAGTCGAGCAGCACGGCGGTCGAGGACGTCTGCACGAGGTGTCCCGCGCACGCGCGGCCGGCGTCGGGATACGAGGCTGCGCTTCCGAGCACCGTCAGCCGCATGTCTCGTCCGCCTCGTGCTCCCGCAGGCGCTCCGCCATCGTGTGGTCGAACAGCGCCTCGAGCTCGGCCACGTCCACGTGCTTCACCGTCCCGAGTCCACGACCTATGATGCGCGCCCCCAGGGCCCCGAACTCGTCGGGGTCGCCCGTGGTCGCGTAGACCTCGGCGCGCGTGGCCGACGCTCCGGCACGGTGCCCCCGCAACGTGAGCGTCTCCGCCACCTCACGCGCGGTCTCCTCGGCAGAGGAGATCAGCCGGACGCGGGACCCCATCACCTGCTGGATGGCGGTTTCCAGCAGCGGGAAGTGCGTGCAACCGAGCACGAGCGTATCCACACCGCTTCGCTTGAGCGGGTCGAGGTAATCGCGCGCCATCTCGTAGAACGCCGGCCTGACGTAGACGCTCCCCATCTGCGAGAGGAGGTCCTCAAGGGTGCCCTCACCAAGACGCAGGCCCTGCTCCACAAGGTCCACGAAGCGCGGGGCGGGCGTGGAGAACACGGTCACCCCGGCATCGATCGCGCGTGCGGCCTGGCTGTAGGCCCCTGACTCGATAGTGCCCACGGTGCCGATCACGCCCACCCTCCGGTTCACTGTGGCCTTCACCGCCGCCCGCGCGCCCGGCTCCACGACTCCGATCACCGGCACGTCGAACGCCTGCTGCGCCAGCGGCAATCCGGCGGCGGTCGCCGTGTTGCAGGCGACCACGATCAGCTTCACTTCTCGCGCGGAAAGCCACCTGCCGATCTGCAGCACGAAGCGCCGCACATCGTTCTGGGAGCGGGGGCCGTACGGGCATCGCGCCGTATCACCCAGGTAGATGATGCTCTCGTCCGGAAGGGCGCGCATGATCTCACCCGCAACGGTCAGCCCGCCGAGCCCCGAATCGAATATGCCGATGGGTAGGTCTCGCATGGTGTCGAGTATAGGCGTAGCGCCCGCCTCAGGCATCGCCGAGCAGACCCTCGATGGCGCCAGCGATCTCGTGCACCGGCAGGACGGCCCGTGCCGCGCCCAGGTCGATCGCGGCTTTGGGCATGCCCCATACCGTGGACGTGGCCTCGTCCTGGCAGATCGTGGGAGCCCCGCGATCGTGCAGCGCCTTCAGACCCCGCGCGCCGTCGGCGCCCATCCCGGTGAGCAGCACGCCGACCGCCTTCTTCGCATAGCTCACCGCCACCGATTCGAAGAGCGTGTCCGCCGAGGGGATATACAGCTGGCCGGGCTGCGGCTTGGTGAACCGCAGTCTCCGTCCGTCGACCTCCATGTTGGTGCCGGTCGCAGCCAGGTACGCGACTCCCGGCTGGAGCACGTCCCCCTCGGCGGCGGCGGCCACCGTGATCTTGCACGCAGCGTCCAGCCACGTTGCGAGCCCGGGGACGAACCCGTCCGCGATATGCTGCGCGACCACCACAGGCAGCGGGAAGTCGTGCGGAAGACGCGCAAGCACTTCTAGGAGCGCCGTGGGTCCGCCTGTGGACGAGCCGATGGCCACGATTCGCAGTCCGTCGCCCCCCACGTCCGGCGACTCCACAGGAGGCACGCCCGTGTGCACAGGCGCACGACGCCCACGTATGTGGGTGATCACCTTCACCCGGGAGAGGATCTTCACGGTGCGGATGATCTGGCGCCCGATGGCTTCGAGGTCGGCCCAGTCCTTCGGCTCCGGCTTCTTCATGACCTCCAGAGCGCCGACGGCGAGCGCGTCGAACGCGCGCCCCATCCCCTCGCCGTACACGGATGAGGAGACCACCAGGATCGGCGTGGGCGTGAACGCCATGATCCGCTCGGTGGCCTCGAGGCCGTCCATCTTGGGCATGTGGATGTCCATCGTGACCAGGTCGGGGCGAAGGCGGGCGACGAGGTCGACCGCCTCCTCGCCGTTGGTGGCGGTGCCCACCACCTCGATCACAGGATCGCTCGCCAGGATCTGCGCGAGCATCTCTCTGGCCACTATGGAGTCGTCGGCTATGACGACCCGGATACGCTGCCCCTCAGCGGTTCCCGGCACGTGTTCCCCCAGTGTCTAGCGGATGAGACGTTCTACCGTGTCGAGCAGCGTGTCCTGATTAAAGACCGACTTGGTGATGTAGGCGTCGGCGCCTGCATTGATGCCTTCGGCCTTCTCCTCGTCCCGCTCCAACGATGTCACGATGATGACCGGGATGTGCTGCAGCATGTCGTCCGACTTGATGGCTTTGGTGAGCTCGAAGCCTGTCATGTTGGGCATCTGGACGTCGGTGACGACCGCATCGGGATCGAGGCCCTCACGGAGACGCGCCAGCCCCATCGCGCCGTCGGTGGCGGTCTCCACTTCGTACCCGGCCGCTTCGAAGATGGACCGCTCGAGCTCGCGAGTGGTGAAGGAGTCCTCGCAGATGAGGATCCGGCTCGGACCTGCCGCCTTCTCCTTCACAGCGGTGCTCCTGCGCACCCTCACGCCGGTGATCTGTCGGCCGTTCGTCATGAGGTCGGGCACGTTGAGGATGGGCACCACCTCACCCGCCCCGAGGATCGTGACGCCCGCCACGTTGTCCACCCGCTTGAGGTGCGTCCCCAGGGTCTTAATCACGATCTGCTGCTCGCCCACGAACGCGTCCACGATCAGGCCGAGGCGATGGCCCGAGAAGGAAAGCGTGGCGATGGGGATCTTCCCGCCGTTGGACTCATCGGCAACCGCATCGAGGCCAAGGATGTCGCGGAGGTGCACCAGTGGCACCGTGCGTCTCTGGCGCCTGATCACCTCGTGGCCCTCGACCTTGATGACCTCCGAGGGCTCCACCCTCGCCGTTTCTTCAACAGATGAGGTGGGCAACGCGAACGTCTGACCGCTCACGCGCAACAGAAGCGCTCTGATGATCGCGAGAGTGAGAGGGATGGTGAGCCGGAACGTGGAGCCCTCGCCGAGCTCCGATTCCACGTCGAGCGAACCTTTCAGCCGTTCGACCACGAACTCGCGCACCACATCCATCCCCACGCCGCGCCCGGAGATCTCGGTGATGATGGCGGCGGTGGAGAAGCCCTTCTCGAAGATGAGGTACCGCGCCTCGCGGTCGCTCATCGATTTCGCTTCGGACTCGCTGAGGTAGCCCTTGCGGATAGCGGCAGCCTTCACACGCTCCGGGTCTATACCGGCGCCATCGTCGGCGATCTCGATGACGATATGGTCGCCCTCCTGACGGGCCGAGAGCCGGATGGTGCCCTTCGCCGGCTTACCGAGTGCGACCCGCTCTGCCGCCGGCTCGATGCCGTGGTCCACCGCGTTCCGCATGATGTGTACGAGCGGGTCGTTGATCTCCTCGAGCACCTTCTTGTCGAGCTCGGTGTCTCCGCCTTCGATCACAAGCTCGACGTCCTTCTTGAACTGCCGGGCGAGATCGCGCATCGCCCGCGGGAAGGTGTTGAAGACCGTGCTCACCGGGAGCATCCGGAGCTCCATCGCCTGCTCCTGCAGGTCCGAGACGACCGCGGATGTCCGAGAGGTGTCGTCGGCATAGGTCTTGGCAAGCGCGCTGATAGCGTTGCGCTGCTCGGAGATCGTCTCGTCGAGGAGACGCATGTCGGCCGTGAGCACGCCCTGCTCCTCGGCGGGCAGCATCGCCAGGAGCGACTTCAGGCGCGACCAGAGTTGCTGGACCTCGGTTGTGACCGACGCGGCGTTCCTCAGGTCTCGTACGCGCTGCTCATCCTTGATCTGCGAGATGACGACCTCGCTCACCAGGTTGAGGAGGCGGTCCACCTGGCTCGTCTTGATCCGTACCGTCGCCTGTGTCTTGGTCTGCAGCTGTTCCTGTCGGGCAGCAGGCTTCGCATCCTCGTCACCGTGGTCGGCGGGCTCATCCTCGTCTGCGACGTCATCATCCGTATCGTCGACGGCATCGTCGGACTCCTCGGTCGCAGCGGCGGCCTCAGCGGCAATCGCCACGGGCTCCGCGGGCTCCGGCGGCGCCTGCACCTCACCGGTCTCGGCCAGGGCGGCCAGACGGCCCGTGAGCGATTCGACATCCAGATCACCCGCGGCGGGCTTGCCCGCGTTCTCGGCAAGGAAGACCACCGCGTCGAGCGCCTCGAAGAAGCTGTCGGTCATGTCGCCGGTGTACGGCATGTCGCCGTCGCGCACCTTCACCATGATGTCTTCCATGCGGTGCGCGATGTCGGAGATCTCCATGAGGCCGACCATCCGCGACGAGCCCTTGAGCGTGTGGGCATCGCGGAGCCACTGGTCTATCAGCGGCCGGTTCGAAGGGTCCGCCTCCAGCGTGATGATGCCCTCGTTGAGGCGCTGGAGGAGGTCGGTGGCCTCCTCCTGGAACTTCGCGATGAACGCCGAACGGTCGAACTCGACCATCTCGTCTCCTTCGTGCGGTCGACCGAACGGCTAATTCACGATGGTGAACGCCGAACCGATCTGCTTCGACTCGTTCGCCAGGCTCGACAACTGCTCCGCCGCACCCGCCACCTGCCGGGACGCCGCCGCCGTCTGCTGTGCCACCGACGCGACCTCCCGCATAGCCTTCACGACCTGCTCGGTCGCGCTCCTCTGCTGCTGCGTCGCCGCCGAGATCTCCTTGGCCGCGGCCGTGGTCTGCTCGATGGTGTCGAGGATCGACTCGAAGCTCTCGCCGGTGGCATGCGCCAGATCCACGCCGCCCTCCACCTGCTTGAGCTCCTGCTCGGTGGAGATCACCAGCTCGTTGGCGGCGCTCTGGATCTCGGTCATGATCGTCTCGATCTCACCGGTGGACTGCACCACCGACTCGGCGAGCTTGCGGATCTCCACGGCCACCACGCTGAAGCCCTTGCCCGCCTCGCCGGCGCGCGCGGCTTCGATGGCGGCGTTGAGCGCGAGTATCTTCGTCTGGTCGGCGATGCTGTTGATCATCACCAACACCTGGCCGATCTGCTGGCTGCGCTCTCCCAGCTGCAGGATCTTCGACGCCGAGGTCTGCGCGCGCGTCTTGATCTGCTCCATCGACCCGAGCGTGCTCATGACGGACTGCTGGCCGTTCTCGGCATTACCGAGCGACGCCTCCGCCATCTTGACGACCTGGTTCGCGTTCTCGGCGATCTGCCGGTACGTGGCGGCAAGCTCCTCCATCGTGGCCGTGGTCTGGCTGATGGACGCCGCCTGCTCCGCCGCGCCGGAGGCCTGCTGCTCGGTGGCCGAGAGGATCTCCGTAGAGGTCCCGGCGAGCCGCGACGACGATTCCTGCATCTGGCTCAACAGGTAGATGATGAGGTCGAGCAGCTGGTTGTAGGACCGCGACAACACGCCGAACTCATCCTCCGAGTCGGCGGTGACCTTGTGCCCGATCTCGCTCTGGCACGCTCGCTTGATGCTGTCGACCACCGAGGTGAGCGGCGCCATCATCTTCCGGCCGATGGCCGATTGGACGATGGCAAGCAACACCAGCACCGCAACGAAGATCGCCACGATGGCGGCGACCCTCCAGATGACCCCCTGTGTCAGCTGGAGCTCACTGCCGAGGATCAGCCATGCGGCGATGAGCTGCACGGCGGTGGCGATGGCCACCGTGACCAGGCTCATCAGCGTGTACTTGGCGAGGAAGCTCCCGCGCGTCTTCTGCAGCCAGCCTTTGATCATCATGCTCTCCCGTCACGAGACTCACCGATGGGTTCGAGTATCTTCTCCACGTTCACGATGCCGATGAGCAGCCCGTCGATGTACACCGAGCCGCTCATGTACTCCGCCTGTGCTTTGTCCAGCGTGGACAAAGGTGGCTCCAGCGCACCGGTCAGCACGTCCACGATGTCGCCGATCTCATCCACCACGATCGCCGAGACGCACTCGCCGGTCGAGACGATGATGGCGGATGGCAGCTCCTGCTCGATGTCCAGCTCGGACCGGCTCGGCACCCGGATGAGAGTACCGAGGTCGGTGACCGAGACGATCTCACCGCGCACGTTGATGACGCCGAGCACGAAGTCGGGTACACGCGGGATGCGCGTGACCTCGTACTCGTTGTAGATCTCGCGCACAGCGTCGATCGTGACCGCGTACCACTCCTCGCCCAGCCGGAACATCAACAGCCCGACCGTCTCGTCCGATGCCGCTTCCTCCTGTACCTGCGCGAGCGACTCGGCACGGCGCCTGAGGATGTCGTTCATCTGTGAGGAGACGAGTGCGTTGTTCGCAGCGATCTCGTGCGTGCTCACGCCTCTCCTCCTTCGTCCTCAGGAACCACGTCGAACGCCCGCGCCGGCACCAGCCGGTCGATGTCGAGCAGGACCGTGATCCCCTGGGCGAGCCGAACCGTGCCGAGCATCCGGTCTGCGAGCGTGTAGACCGACGACGGAGGCTGGACGCCGCCCGGAGGCAGGTCGACCACATCCTCGACACTGTCGACGATCAGGCACACGACATGCCCCCGCGTGCGACAGAACACCATCGGTGTCTCAAGCGTGTAGTCGGCATCCTCCAGTTTGAGAAGCGCACGCAGATCGAGCACCGGAACGACCGATCCCCTGATCTCGATAAGCCCCACCAACGCAGGGTCATCATCCGGGAGCGGCAGCAGCTCGGCCAGTTGCTGCACCTCCTGAACGACCGCGATCGGCAGACCGTAGAGCTGTCCTGCCAACCTGAACGTCACCGCCCGGTCCACGGCAGCATCAGACGCCGCCTCGTTCAGCGCGATCTCCTCCTCGAACGGCGAGGACACCGCGTCATCGGTCACAGCGTCCGTTGCGACGGGTCCGTTGGTGTCGGTCTTCTTGGTGCGGGGCACGTGCCGCTCCTTCACTCGGTGAAGCGCAGGACTCTGTTCAGTTCGTCGGCACTCACGTCTCCGGCCTTGACCCTTGCGAGGCCTGCGATCACCAGCGGACGCATCCCGGCGGCCGTGGCCGCCGCTGAGATCTCCGCGGCGCTCCTGGCCCGCCCCACGACCGCGCGCACCGGCTCGGTGAACGGGAGCACCTCATGTATGGCCGTGGCTCCCCTGAAGCCGGTCTTCCCGCAGTTGGGACAACCGGTACCCGCCCGGTCACGCAATCCTGCCGGGGCGCCGGGGATACGCGACGCCAGGGCGCCATCGGTCTCCATCGAACAGTTGGGACAGTTCAGCCGCACGAGACGCTGGCCTACGCCGAGCGTCAGCGCAGCCGCGAGGCTGTGCGGCTCGGCGCCGATCTCGAGCATGCGCCACACGCCCGAAGCGATATCGGCCGCAGGGAACGTGGCCACCACGAGCTTGCCCATGCCGGCCGCCTCGACAGCGAGATGCACGTCCTCCACGGTACGGAGCCCGTCCACCGCGATGACGTCGGTATCCTGACGCATGCCCGCAGCGATATAAGCAGCCGACGAGAGGCCGCCGGGCTCGATCATCACCTGGGCCACGGCCGGGATCTCGTGCTCGATCGATTGCTCCACCGAGTACACCGTCTTGCCCACCGATGCGGCGTGCCCGAGCAGTGCGTAATACGTGGCGCTCGCGCCACCCGCCACGGGGGCGCAGACGAGAAGGATGCCCCTGCCACGCTCCACCATCGCGTGCAACGCGCGCGATTCCGCGTCGGACACGCCGAGCTCCACGAGGGTGCGCGGCTGCCGCAACGCGGAGAGCGTGACCACGAGCCGCTGGCCCGAGATGGTGGGCACCACCGACGTGGTGAGGACGAGGTCCTTGTCGGCGATGTGGGTGTGCATCCTGCCCAACGCGGGGCGGCTCGACGGCACCGCACCGAGACGGGTGTACTGCTTGAAGCCGTCGACCAGCGCGCCTTGCATCGAGAGCGGCGCAGAAGCGATCTTCTCGAGACCGCCCTTGACCCGGTACACGAGGAAGAAGTCGTCCTTGTAAGGCAGCAGGTGGATCCTGCTGGCGCCACGGGCGACAGCGTGCTCGAGGATATCCGAGACGAGCACGGCCACCTTGCGGGTGTCGGCGACGGCGAGGACATCGAGGTCGATCGTCTGGCCCTCTGTCTGCGCAGGCGCGCCTGCGGCCATGC
>LDZT01011583.1_pt1 | contig 17444 bp, 18 predicted proteins | sample 615521 | NCBI WGS metagenome assembly LDZT01 (sample SAMN03408292, study PRJNA278302) | terrestrial metagenome | isolation source: oil reservoir sample SB1 | place: USA: Alaska, North Slope, Schrader Bluff formation | collected 2011-09
ATAGTCTCAAAATCATAATCCCCACTCAACGCCATGTAGGATTCCACTTCTTCTCCGACCATATCGGTCATCTTTTCCAGCCCTACCACCAGCACACAATCCGCTATGCCGGAGCGCACCGCCAGATATCCCATGTGCAGTGCCGCCGCGCCGGATGCTTCCCCGGCTTCCACCGTGGTTCCTTCCACGCCCTGTAATCCTGCCGCTTCACAAACCAGCGCGCCCAAGTTCGCCTGGTGGGAAATGGAAGATGCCATCAAGTTCCCGATATAGACCGTATCAGGCTGTGGATTGCCCGCATCTTGCAGAGCAGCACGAATAGCAGCCGTGCTGAGACCGCTGAGAGCCTTATCCCAGTGCTCGCCGACCGGAACCTGCCCGATACCGCTGATCAAAACGTTGTTCATGAGATACCCTATTTCATCGCGATCTTGCCACGGTAGCGGGCATAGGTCGCATAATCGATCTCAATACGGCGTGCAATATACTGCTGCGTGGTGGGCGCCTTGGCACGGCGCCCTTCGATCAGGTCAGTCACCTGCAGGTCGAAGGCATCCGAACCCGCGCCGGAGCCGTAAGAGACCATCAGAATACGATCGCCAGGCTTGGCAATATCCAACACGGCGGTCAGACCCACCAGTGCGGCGCCCGCATAGGTATTGCCGATAACAGGGGTAAGCAGACCAGTCTTGATCTGGTCAGTGCTGAAACCCAGATTTTTGGCGATGCGCTGCGGAAATTTGGCGTTGGGTTGATGAAAGACAGCATAGGTATAATCCGCAGCGCTGGTGCCGAGCTGCGATAGCATGGTCTGTGCCGCAGTAGAAACATGTTTGAAATAAGCAGGTTCGCCCGTGAAGCGCTGCCCATGTTCGGGATATTTCTGATATTGGCGACGCCAGAAATCAGGCGTATCCGTCACATAGGAATAACAGGCATTGATGTGCACCAGCGCGTTTTCTGCCGGACCAATCACAAAGGCAGCCCCCCCTGAACTTGCAGTAAATTCAAGTGCATCCCCCGGTTTGCCCTGGGCAGTATCCGCACCAACCGCCAGTGCATAATTACCCATGCCGGAACCGACCAGCCCGATAGCTGCCACCATGGCTTCAGTGCCAGCCTTGCAGGCAAATTCCAGATCGGCTGCTTGAATATGAGGGGAAGCACCAATGGCTTCCGCCACAATGGTGGAGCTGGGTTTAACCGCATAGGGATGTGATTCCGAACCGATCCAAACCGCGCGTAGCTCCTCAGGATCAACGCCGGCTCGAGCAAGCGCGTTGCGAGCGGCTTCGATCGAAATAGTGACGGTATCCTCATCCAGCCCCGCCACCGCTTTTTCTTTAATGGGCGTACCACCTTCCTCACCCTGCCAGATACGCAATATTTCGGTTGCCGGCAGGCGGTATTGGGGAATATAAGCGCCGTAACCAACAATGCCTACATCCCGCGCCGGTCTCAAAAGTAAATCTTCTTTTTCGTTCACTTGTCGCTCCATTCGCTCAAAATTGCGATCGCGCGTTCAATGCGGATATTCTTTTCGTTTACAAGCTGGGCAGCCACGGCAGCCGCTTTTTCATGAGGAACTCCTGCAGCGATTGCCACTTGGCGAGCGTGCAATGCCATGTGCCCGCGCTGGATACCTTCGGTAGCCAGGGCGCGCAGCGCGCCAAGATTCTGCGCCAACCCAACCGAGACAATGATTTCTGCCAATTCTGCGGCAGTTTGCACTCCCATTAATTTCAACGCTGCTTTGGCAGTGGGATGCACACGCGTGGCGCCGCCCACAATTCCAACCGCCATGGGCATCTCCAACTCACCGTGCAGATTGCCCTGCTTGTCCACCGACCAGGTACTCAAACTGGAGTAATGTCCGCTGCGCGCAGCATAGGCATGCGCGCCGGATTCGATCGCCCGCCAGTCATTGCCGGTCGCGATCACCACGGCATCCACCCCGTTCATGATGCCCTTATTATGGGTGGCAGCGCGGTAGGGGTCCGCCGCGGCAAACGCCCAGGCTTCCACAATGCGGTCGCGTACTTCTTCCGCTTTGTATTGATCAAACCCTAATTTTTCCAATGGGATGGTACAGGTCACCTTCGCCAGGCGCCGATCTGCCAGATTAGAAAGGATGCGCAGCAGCACCCTGCCGCCCGTCAATTCCTCCACCAGCGGGCTGATCTGTTCCAGCGCAGTATTGACCGCATTAGCGCCCATGGCATCCTTCACATCCATGATGAGATGCAGCACCAGAAACGGTCCGATGGGGGAATCATCCATAATACGGATGTGCATATCGGTTGGTCCACCGCCCAGCTTTACCAGCATGGGGTCAGCCTGCGCGGCACGTTCCATGATCTGTTCTTTGCCTGCCAACAGCGCGCGCTCGGCGGCAATGATATCCGGCACGTCCAGGATCTGGAGCTGTCCGATCATCTCCTGTGAGCTGGCGCTGGCGCTAAAACCCCCGCCAGCTTGAGCCAGCTTTGCCATAAAGGAAGCAGCTGCCACCACGGATGGCTCTTCGATCACCATGGGTACCAGCACCGCCTTTCCATTGACCACAAAATGTTGAGCAATGCCAAGCGGCAGGCTGTAGATACCCACCACATTCTCGATCATCAGGTCAGCCTGCGGCAGGTTTAACCCAGCCTGCTGGTTGAATGCTTTCAGGTCTGCCTGGTCAAGAGCGCTGGTTTCAGCCAGCAGCCGCAGACGTTCCTCCACATCCATTTGATAGAATTTCTTTTTTTCAGACATCATAATTTTTCGTTTCCATCAGGAAACGGGTTTTATGATACAGAACCAACACTGGCAAAAGCTATCAAATGTGTTCACGCAACGGAATAGTTTTCACCCGGCTTCAGGATCACAACCCGGGTATCGGTGACAGTTTCCACGCTGCGCTTCCAGGCTTGCGGGTCCTGTTGGATCAAGGAAAAGGTATTGTAATGCATGGGAATGGCAATGCGCGGTCGCAAGAACTCCACCGCCCTCAAGGCATCCGCCGGACCCATGGTATAGTTATCACCGATCGGCAGCAGGGCAATATCCACGCCCTCGTCCCCGATCAAACGCATATCGCCAAATAATCCCGTATCCCCGGCAAAATAGAGCTTCTTTCCATCCGGCAAAGTCAATAGAAAACCTGCCGGGTTGCCGCCGTACGACCCATCCGGCAGGGAGGAGCCATGCAGCGCCAGGGTGACCTTGCATACTCCAAAGGGATGCTGGAAGGCACCGCCCAGATGCTGCGCATGGGTCTTGACCCCCTGCGCTCGTAACCAGCTGGCGATCTCCGCCACCGCTATGACAGTGGCATCACAGCGTTTCGCAATTTTTACAGCATCCCCCAGATGATCGCCATGCCCGTGACTCACCAGGATATAATCCGCGTCTACTTTATCCGCACTGGTACTGGCAGCGGGATTCCCACTGAAATAAGGGTCGAACAGCAAGCGATATTGTTCGATCTGTAAACCAAAACTGGAATGCCCATAAAATGTCAATTGTGAAGACATATTTTCCTCCTGATTAATATTCCTTTCTATATTTTAATGAAGGACATTTGATTATTCCACTTTTACAGGGTTAGCATTTACAATAATACTAGCCATAATCAATACCAATGTTATAAGGAGAATATAATGAGTGATCCTCGTGTAAAGAAACTTGCCGCAATGCTTGTAGATTATTCGCTGGGGGTAAAAGCGGACCAGCGCGTGCTCATACAGGGCGAACAGGGTGGCGAACCGCTCATGATGGCAGTCTTTGATGCCTGCCTGGAACGCGGAGCCATTCCTTTTATTTACCAGTACCCTGAATTCATGACCGATAGCATCTTTCGCTATGGCAAACCGGAAAAATATGGGGACTACCTGGAAATGCTGAAATACTTCGTGGAAACCTATGACCATCGTGTGCGCATCCTGGGGGAAACCAACACCAAGGAGCTCTCCGGATTTGACCCCGACCTGGTTTCCAAGTTCTACGGAGAGGGTGGCAAGATCTCCAAGATCATGCTTGACCGGGAGCAAAAAGGTGAACTGCACTGGGTGCTCTCATTATTCCCCACCCAAGCTTACGCGCAGGATGCCAACATGAGCCTGCCCGATTTTGAAGATTTTGTATACAGCGCCTGCATGCCCGATCAGGATGACCCGGTGGGATATTGGAAAAAAGTAGCCGCCCGCCAAGATAAAGTCATCAACTGGTTGAAAGGCAAAGAGCACGTGCATGTGACCGCCCCCGAAACCGATCTGACTCTCAGCATCAAGGGCAGACCTTTTGAAAACTGTGCCTGCAAAGTCAATGTGCCAGATGGCGAGATTTTCACTTCCCCCGTCGAGGATTCCGTGAACGGGCACGTATATTATTCCTACCCGACGCTGTACGAAGGCTTTGAGGTCACCGGTGTGCGCCTATGGTTCGAAAATGGCAAGGTTGTCAAAGCCAGCGCAGAAAAGAACGAGGAATTCCTGATGAAGAAGCTGGATACGGATGCCGGATCGCGCTACCTGGGTGAATTTGCCATCGGTACTAATGAAGGCATCCAGAATTTCACCGGGCAGATCCTTTTTGATGAAAAGATCGGCGGCAGCTTCCACATGGCGCTAGGGCATGGTTACCCTGAAACCTTCAGCCAGAACGAATCCACCATCCACTGGGATATGATCTGCGACCTGCGCAATGGCGGCAGGATCGTAGTGGATGATGAGCTGCTGTACGAAAACGGTAAATTTGTCATTGACTTCTAGTTTCATGATGTGAAATAGCAAAAGGGCGCCATAATGCGCCCTTTTCTTTTGGGTTACAATACAACTTAAGAATAGAATTAGGCAGGAATACGCTATGAAAATGCGCCTGGGTATCGCACAGATTGACACCAAGTTGGGTGTGGTGGAAGCCAATCTGCAGAAACATCTCGAGTATATTGAAAAAGCTCACAAAGAACATGCAGACTTGCTGATGTTCCCCGAACTTTCCCTGACCGGCTATGTCCTGCAGGACCTGGTACCCGCGGTGGCACACAGCCCGGTTCCCTCCGACCCGGTATTCAAGGAATTGTTCAAAGCCAGCCAGGAACTTGACTTGCTGGTGGGTTTTGTGGAAGAGGACGAGCGCAACCGTTTTTTCATTTCGGATGCTTATCTCTCGCAGGGGAAACTGGTGCACGTACACCGTAAGGTATATTTACCCACCTATGGTCTCTTCGATGAAGGGCGTTTCTTCGCCTGGGGCGACAACACCCAAGCATTTGACACACGCTTTGAACGCACCGGCATTTTGATCTGCGAGGATTTCTGGCATATCTCACCACCCTATTTGTTGTGGCTAGATGGTGCAGATCTGTTCCTGTTCACTTCCGCTTCCCCTGGCAGAGGGTTGACCTCTGCCCCTCAGCTTTCCACCTCTATGTGGGTGGAGAGCATCAACCGTGCCTACGCCAGTATGTTCACCTCTTTTGTCGCCCACTGCAACCGCGTGGGTTTCGAGGATGGGCTGCACTTCTGGGGCGGTTCAACCGTGTATGACCCGGATGGCAACTGCCTGGCAAAAGCGCCCTACGATAAAGAAGCGTATTTGACCGTTGAAATGGATATAAACCAGCTGCATCGCACGCGCGCGCGCCTGCCGCTGCTGCGTGATGAACGTACCGCATTGGTGGAACGCGAGCTCAACCGCATTCTTTCCAACGGGAATTCCAATTGCGGGAAATGATGGGAGGATGATGAGAACTGACCTCACGATTAATACTGACCTAGCAACCGAGATCCTGACCGCATTCATTCACAGCGAAACCACCCGTGCAGGTTTTCAGAAAGCTGTGGTGGGTCTTTCGGGCGGCATTGACTCTGCCCTTTCCTGTGTGCTGGCAGCCAAAGCGCTCGGACCTGAGAATGTGCTGGCGGTACGCATGCCCTACCGCACCTCTTCAACCGATTCGCTGGAACATGCCCAGCTAATCATCGATCAATTCGGGGTGCAGTCGCTCACCATCCCCATCTCCGATATGGCGGATGGTTTGATCAAACAATTCCCCGAGATGGGAAAAACGCGCCAGGGCAATATCATGGCGCGCTGCCGCATGATCGTACTATATGACCAATCCAACGCTTTCAACGGGCTGGTGGTCGGCACCAGCAACAAGACCGAGATCCTGCTGGGTTACTCCACCCTGTATGGCGATTCCGCCAGCGCCTTCAACCCCATCGGCGATCTATACAAAACGCAGGTGCGCCAGCTGGCAGCTGCAGTGGGTATTCCCGAGGTAATCATCCAGAAAGCTCCCAGCGCTGACCTGTGGGCGAACCAGACCGATGAAGGGGAGTTGGGGTTCACCTATGCCGAAGTCGATAAGCTGCTGTACCTGTTAATTGATGAACGCTACACCCCAGAGGAATGTGTGGAAGATGGCTTCGCACAGGACTTTGTGGATACGGTGGTCAAGCGCATCCGCCGTTATCATTTCAAACGCGTGCTGCCACCCATTGCCAAACTGAGCAGCCGCACCATCGGCTATGATTTTCTCTACCTGCGTGATTGGGGAACGTAACCCATGAAACGCACATGGCGTTTCATGGGCATTTTGGCAATCTTCCTGACGACCGGTTGTTCCTCTACTGGCAGCCCAATATCCACTGCCACAGTGCTCCCCCAGGCAACCAGCACACCAACTCCTTCTCCGCTGCCCCCCACTGCTACAGTCCCAGCGCTCCCAAGCGCCTTCCCAACACCGCAAGCAGGCGCGCTGTCATCCAAACCACAGACAGTCTTGATCTACTTGGTAGCGATCGGTGATAATGGCGCCTCCGGCGTGATGATCGGTTGCGGCGATAGTCTGGTCGGCGTGGAAATAGCCATTGAACCCACTCAGGCTGTGCTGCGCGCTGCCCTGACCGCCCTGCTCAACCTGCCCGCCGACATGACCTACGGGCAATCGGGGCTATATAATTCACTCTATTTATCCGACCTGCAAATAGAATCCCTTGATATCGTGGATCGCCAGGCGACCATCGCCCTGAGCGGCACGCTCATTTATGGGGGAGAATGTGATATCCCCCGCATCGAAGCGCAGTTGACAGCGCTGGCGCTTCAGTTCTCCACCATCGACAGCGTGACCATTTTTGTAAACGGCACACCGCTGTCAGAGCTACTGGATCTGCGGGGTTAAGGTTTTTTATCAATCAAGCATGTTATAGCGCTCGAGAGCGGTCTGCAGGATGGTCACGATCAATTCTTCGTGTGAGATGCCATCCGCTTTGGAAGCAATGACCAGATCAGAAATGTCGGGGGAAAGCCCGGGCAGGGGATTAATTTCAAGGATGTAGGGTTTCCAGTTATCCTTCACATCTAACCTGAAATCCACACGCGCCACATCCAGCGCTCCCAGCACACGAAAGACCGCAGCTGCCAACCAGTTGAGCTCATCCACCATATCTTCATCCAGTGGCGCCGGGCAGATATAATTCAGATCGGCTGCCAGTGCCACCTTCAGGCGGTTACTGTACACCGCATCCGTCAGTAAGTAGGGGTTCAGATCCACTTCCATGGGAGGTAAAAAGCGCAGACCGGATTGGATGCGCGGCAGGTTGGGATCATGGGGGATCCTGCGCGCAATGGGTCCGTTCAAATTGCCAACCAGACCGACCGTGACCTCGCGCCCTTCAATGTACTCCTCCACCAACGCAGGCTGGTTATAGCGATCCAGAATATGGGAAACCTGTTTGTGCAGCTCTTCATAATCATTGACCACCGATTTCAGGCTGACACCCATGCTGGTGCCTTCCCGGCTGGGTTTGACAAACAGCGGAAAACGCAAGGAAGTATCCAGCGGTTCATCACTGCGTTCAAAGGTTTGGAAAGGTGGGGTTGGCAGACCATGAAAATCGAGAATGCGCTTGGTCATGGGTTTATCCAGCGCCAGCGCTAGCGTCAGAACGCGCGAGCCGGTATAGGGGATACGCAGCATCTCGAGCATCGCAGGGATATGCGCTTCACGCGAGTCCCCGTAATACCCTTCGCAAATATTAAAACAAATATCCGGTTTATACTTTGGCAGTGTATCAACTACTGTGGTATTACCCTCGAAAAACTCACTCTCGTATCCCCCGTTTCGTATAGCTTCCAATATCGCGTTAATTGTCTTCTCGGAATCCAAATCATCCCATCGATCATCAGGTATACCCTCCCAGCGAGGTGCATTGACCTTAAGGTTAGCAAGTAAAGCAACCTTTTTCTTTTTCAATCGGTCTCCTCATTCAGTTGTAATAGAAATAATCACAAAGTATATTTTTCATAAGATTTGTCCCACGCTTTAATCATATCATCGAGCTGCTGCTGGACGAAGAGGTATTTTTCTCCCAATTCGCCCACTTTTTCGGGATCCAAACCGGGAGTGCGTAATTTTTCTTCCAAAGCATGTAGTTCCTGTTCTTTTTGGTGGATCTCACGCTCCATCTCAGCCAGCTGATGACCGGTCACTGTTTTACGGGGTGCCTTTTTGTTGCTGCCCTGAGATGACTGTGCAGGAACTTTGTTCTTCATATCCACTATTTTACGGGTGGTTTCGCGGAATTCCGCATAACCACCTTTGAAAACGCGCAGGCTCTTCTCGGCAGGATCCACCATCCAGATCTGGGTTGCCAGCGCTTCCAGCAGGTAGCGGTCATGCGTTACCAGCAGGATGGTGCCATTGAAATCGGAAAGAACCGCCTGCAGGATCTCTTGCGAAGGTAGGTCGAGATGGTTGGTAGGTTCATCTAAAAAGATGAGGTTGACACCCTGCAGAGCAAGGATCGCCAGTGCCAGGCGCCCGCGTTCGCCACCACTCAATACTCCCACAGTTTTGAAGACATCATCCCCGCTGAAGAGGAATTTTCCCAGATAGTTGCGAATTTCCGCCGGTAGCATGCCAGCTGCATTCGCCTGGATCTCCTGCATGAGCGTCCAGTCATTATGCAAATCTTCATGTGCCTGGGCAAAATAACCCACATCCAGACTGGCGCCCAGTTTGATCTGTCCTTTGAAAGGAGGCAGCTGCCCCAGAATGGTACGCAGCAGAGTGGTCTTGCCTGCGCCGTTCGGTCCGATCACACCCACACATTCCCCGCGGCGCAGCTCCACATCAGGCATGCTGAACAGGGAGACATTCTCGTCCTTGAAACCGATCTGGACCTGCTCAGTGCATAAAATAATATCCCCGGAACGGCGGTTATCTTTAAAACCCAACACCATGCGGCGCTTACGGGCGGGTGGCACCAGCAATCCTTCTTTGAACATGCGCTCCAAGCGCCGTCGGCGTCCCTTCGCCTGGGCGGTATTCTGCCCGGCGATATTGCGGCGGATATAATCTTCTTCCTTGGCAATATAGTCCTGCTGTTTTTCGTATTCTTTCATCAGGTGCTGCATGCGCTCCTGGCGTTGGGTCAGGAAAGCGGAGTAGTTGCCGTTATAGCTCTCAATGGTGGGGGTCATCTCCCAGATGGTATGGACGGTCTGGTCGAGAAAATAGCGGTCGTGCGAAACAATGACCACCGCGCCGTCATAACGTTTCAGAAAATCCTCCAGCCACTCCATGGCTTGGATATCCAGGTGGTTGGTGGGTTCATCCAGCAGCAGCACATCCGGATTCATAAGGAGCAGTTTCACCAGATAGGCACGCGTGCGCTCGCCACCTGAGAACTGCACGATGGGTCGTGTGAGATCTACCTCACTAAAACCCAGCCCGTTGACAATGCGCAGGATATAGGAATCGATAGTGTAGCCCCCCAGGCGCTCGAACTGCTCATGCAGATTCCCCAGGCGGGTGATGAGGGCATCGTCATTGGGGGTCTTTTGTAACTGCTCACCCAGCTGTTCGATCTCCTGCTGCATGGTAAAGACATGCTCCAGCGCGCCCTCGCATTCCTGCACCAGCGTGCGCGTGGATTCGAAGAGGGATTCCTGCGGCAGATAGCCCATCTTCAGATCACGGGCGCGCGAAATGCTGCCCGTATCCGGTCCTTCCAGACCGACCAGCAGGCGCAGCAGGGTGGTCTTGCCAATGCCGTTTTCCCCCACCAACCCAATGCGGGCATGATGCGGAATGCTCAACGAGATATCGCTAAAAAGATCTTCCGCTCCATAAGTTTTTGACAAACGGCTTGCAGTGATCAAAGACACAGGGTTATTCCTTTTAATAATTCAAGCAGAAAAGAATTTTACTCGAATTTACATTCTCCATTTTTCTCCATAGCAGATCATCTCCTCTAATGTTGAAGGAAAGACACAAAAGAGGTTCTTTTCAATTTGACAGTGCATTTTTCACAGGGTATGCTTAAGCGCTGATCGTATCCCTCATGAATGGAAAACTGCGCATGGCAAAAGCACCAATTTGCGATTACGAAGGTTCGGAATATCAAAAGACGTTTTGGGAAGAAGGCGGGCGCGCCTATGAAGACGCGGTCGAGGCGATCGCGCTGCGCCGCTTGCTGCCCTCCCATGGCAACCATCTGCTGGAAGTAGGGGCAGGCGCCGGGCGCAATACAGCGCGCTACACCGGTTATCAGCAGATCACCCTGCTGGATTATTCACGCACCCAGCTCGAGCAAGCCCGAGCACGACTGGGCGATTCACCCTGTTACCGTTATGTTGCAGCGGATGTCTACAAGCTGCCCTTCGTGCCCGCCGTGTTTGATGGGGCGACCATGATCCGCACCATTCACCATCTTAAAGAAGCAGAAAGCGCTTTACAGCAAGTCCGGCAGGTGCTGGCGAAGGATAGCACCTTCATCCTGGAATTTGCCAACAAGCGCAATTTGAAAGCCATCTTTCGTTACCTGGCAGGCAAGCAATCCTGGAATCCCTATAAATTAGAACAGGTGGAGTTCGTAGAGTTGAATTTCAATTTTCATCCGCGCCAGATCCGGCAGTGGCTGCATGAGAATGATTTCCGAATTAACGGACAGTTGAGCGTCTCACATTTTCGGGTGGGTTTTCTCAAACGGCATGTGCCGCTGGGCATTTTAAAGGCATTGGATTCCGCGCTGCAGTGGACTGGTGGAGTCTGGCAGCTCACCCCCAGCGTGTTCGTGAAAAGCACGCTCGCCGAGGGCATGCCCCGGCAGGATTTTGCCTTTCAATGCCCGCAGTGCGGATTTCACCCGCTGGAAGCGCTGGAGGCGGACATCACCTGCCCGCAGTGCAGCACGACCTTCCCCTACGAAGATGGCATCTATGATTTCCGCTTAAAGTAACGCTTGCTTTTTCCATTTCGTAGCTTGTTATCCTGAACCAGCCAAGGGGGATCGTTCACAGAGCGCACCGACCAATTTGAAATTTCAGATTACTCCCATTTGAACATTGGATGTAAAATCATCACTAATTGCAGAACACTAATGATACAAGCCATCAGCAAAGGAGGACAATCATGAAATTGATCACAACCTGCAACCACTGCGGGGTTTCTTTCGAATGGGACGACACGTTCTGGAATGGGCTGGGCATGCCAGATTGCCCGGCGTGCGGTTTCAACAACCAGACCGGCAGCATAGGCAATCAAGAGGGTCCTATGGAGCGCGGCTACCGCAAACTGGCTCGGCAGTACCGCGAGGTGTATGGGGAACTACGATCGGTGGAATACCTGAGCCACTTTCCCAAGTTTGAGATCAACTTCAATTTTGAAAAAGGAACCGTCTATTCCGGACCCCGGCAGGCGACCTATGATATTAACTTCCTATCGCTAGGGTATATCGGGGAGGGACCGCGCTATGCCAAAGCCTTCATGGATGAACTGGGCTTCAGCCTGAGCACGGAAGAGATCGAGGGCATCAAGCCGGGTGCTGTAATGACGCTGGAAAATGGGAAAGTGATTATTAGGTATAAGAACAATGCAGCAGGATCTTCTTAATGAATGCAACAGGTGCAATGGTAATACACCCTGTTATTTTATTAATATCATCAAATTAGTTAAAAATTATCTTAATCTATGTAAGCAAACCTATCTGTCTTGCTTTTGATGATACCCATTCGAAATCTTTACATTTTTCTAAAAATTCATAGTTAGAAACACGTTAGGGTGCGTTTCCAACGCACCCTAATACTATTGACTTTTTGTATCTTGTGGGATACAATGCGTCTATATGATAGAGATTCGAGAAACTGATGTTTATAAAAAATGGTTTGACTCGATAAAAGATAGGAAAACAAAATCTGTTATTGATGTTCGCATCAGGAGAGTCTCACTTGGCAACTTTGGTTATGTTGAGCCAGTTGGAAAAGGTGTTTCTGAACTCAAAATAGATTATGGTGCTGGATTTCGTGTTTATTTTTTGAATCAAGGGAATATCATCGTAATCCTGCTTTGTGGTGGAGATAAATCCACACAGGCAAAAGATATTCAGAAAGCGCATGAACTCGCTCAAAGAATTAAGGAGCAATCATATGAAAAAAAATGAAATCACTACAACCTTATGGGATGCATCAGAACATCTCGAAACCACAGAGGATATGGTTGCCTATCTAGAAACCGCCCTTGAAGATGGCGACCCTGCCCTAATTTCAGCAGTTCTTGGAGATATTGCGAGAGCGAAGGGAATGACTGAAATCGCAGAAAAAACTGGTTTGAGTCGTACTAGCCTTTATAAAGCCTTATCTCCAGAAGGACATCCAGAGTTTGCGACTGTTTTGAAAGTTATCAATGCTCTTGGTTTGCAATTACAGGCAACCGCGGCTAAACCATTTGGCGAATAAACAGAATTTATTGGAACAGAGCTTTTTTTAGGGTTTCTAATTGTTTAAACCTCATCCTTTGTCCATAATTTTCCAGATTGTTGTATTTTCACCATTTTTCCTTCTATTTCTACAAATATAAATGCAATTGTTTATCAATGAAATTTTTCTAGCCACCTGACAGTTTAGCAAAAGAGAAGCTGATCGGCACAGGAACTCCAGTAAAATCAGGTTTTTGCACAACCATTTTACAAGACGGAGAAACACTATGCCGACCAACCAACTCTATCATACCTGGATTCAGCGAATTTTGGAACTGCGCCCTGGACAGCGAATTACCCAAGTACGGAATTTTGTCTGGCTGATCATCGGGATTTACCAAAGTAGATCGGTGAGTCTGAGTCGGATCGCAAGCAAAATACCTGGTTCGGCTCAACTGCTCAGCTTTACGCGCCGCTTGAGTCGATTGTTGGAGAACCCAGCGATTGACGTACGTTCCTGGTATGAGCCAATTGCTAAAAGTTGGTTGGCACAGCAAGCTGCCCATCTTCAACAAGTGACATTGATTGTGGATGGTACAAAAGTGGGTTTTGCACATCAATTATTGATGATCTCTTTGGCTTATCGGAGACGAGCCATCCCGATTGCCTGGACGTGGGTGAAGCAAGTACGCGGCCATAGCACCGCAGCCACCCAATTGGCTTTGTTGGCTTATGTTCGTACCCTTTTGCCACAAGGAATCGCGGTTTTGTTGGTAGGTGATACCGAATTTGGATCCATTAAGGTATTGCAACAATTGGACAAGTGGCATTGGAACTACGTTTTGCGTCAAAAAACGTCCACTCATGTTTGCTTGGCGAGGCAGTGTGAATGGAAAGATTTTGGCAGTTGGGTCACTAAAGCGGGTAGAAGCCTTTGGCTGGGAAAAGGTTGGTTGACCGAAAGTGAAATTTACCCTGTGAACTTGTTGGCTCACTGGAGAATAGGCGAGAAAGAGCCCTGGTGTTTGGCAACCAATTTGCCTGATCAACGAATGGCTTTGCGAGCTTATGCCCGTAGAATGTGGATCGAGGAAATGTTTGGTGATATGAAAAAACACGGCTTTGATCTGGAAAATACTATGTTGCGACATGCGGATCGACTGTCACGTCTGACTCTGGCAGTTGCTTTGCTGTACGTTTGGATGATCTCAACCGGAACACGCACGATCCAAGATGGGTTGCGTTATCTTGTTGACCGCAAAGATCGCCGCGACCTTAGCGTTTTCCAGATCGGATTGCGTTTTATTGATCGCCAATTGCTTAACTCACTTCCATTTCAGCTTTCGCTTTGTTCTTATCAATGATTCTTAAAACTGTCAGGTGGCTAGAAATTTTTTATTAAATCTTTTCCACCACCCAGAAATGGGAAAGTCCCAGCCCGCGCAGGAAAGTTTTTTCAAAGAACTGCAGTACGCCGCGTACTATCTTGCCCAGCACAGGACTGCGGCGGATGATATTGTCGTAGGCGCCAAAGATAACCGTGCGGCGCACGATGCGCACCGGCAGCCCGGCAAATAACTTTTTCAGATCGCGAGTGCCATACACGCGCACATGCGGTGCCAGTTTGTCACGCCAGCAGTTCGGCAGGTAATTGACGAAGAACTTATTGCCGAAACGGTATTCGCCCTTCCAGTAGATGCCGTGCGTCTCAAAGGGGTAACCGCGATTGGGGCAGAACAGCATCAGGCGCCCACCCGGCTTGAGCACGCGCACCATCTCCGCGATCGCCTGCCGGTCATCCTGCATATGTTCGATGACTTCGTTGCTGACGATCAGGTCAAAGGTCTGTGCAGCATGCGGTAGCGCTTCGCCCACTGCCATCTGCACAATCAACCCTTTTTGATGGGTTTCCAGCACGCGCTCGAAATCCACATCCAAGCCCACCGCCAGGCATGCATCCGCATTCAAGCGTTGCAGGTACTGCCCGACCCCGCAGCCATTTTCGAGTACCACACCATTCAGGCGTTCCTCCGCGTACTGGCGGATCATCGCCAGGCGGCGTTCCTGACCTGCCCGCCACACGTAGGATGGTTCCCCGCGTAATGCTGCTTTATCGGATATGTTTTCGTTCGCCATTAACGCACAGTTTTCCTTTGGATGTTTGTGATAGGGTGATATTGTAACGGAAATTCATTTCTGGTGAGCGTTCGGCACCCATGCCAGCACGGTGGTACCCTGATGGCGGATAGAAATGACCTCGATGCCTCCACCCACCGCTTCGGCGCGCGTGGTCATATTTGAAAGCCCGTGCCCCAAGCGCTGGTTGATCTTTGCCAGGTCGAACCCCACCCCATCATCACTGACCTTGAGCATCACGCGCTGGGGTGTTTCCCATAAGCGCGCAGTCACTTTGGTAGCACGGGCGTGTTTTGCCACGTTCGCCAGCGCCTCCTGGCAGATGTGAAAAAGCATCTCGGAACTTTCATCCGGGATGGTATCCACATTCTTGAGGTCCTTTTCCAGGGTTACTTCGATCAGGGTGTTCGCCCTGAACTCGCGCACCAAGCTTTCAATACCCGTATAGAGATTCTGGTCGCGCAGTTGGCGCGGGCGCAAGTCGAGGATGTACGCACGGATATCACGGATAGCTTCATTAATAGCATTCAACGCAGCTTCAATTTGCCCATCACTTTCATGTTCATTCTTCTCACGCAGCAGGGCATTTTGCAGCGAAAGCCCTACCCCATACAAGGACTGAATGATACCGTCATGCAGGTCCATGCCGATGCGCTCGCGCTCTTCCATCACGATTGAGCGTTTGGCATCCAGGGTCTGGCGCTCATGAAAAATAACCGCTCCAATTGCTGAAGCGGTTTCCATGAGTAAATCTTCCACACCTTCGTCCATTTTCTGGTTTTTTTTGCCTGCCAAGCAAAGCACACCCAGCGTACCGCTTTCAGCGCGGATCGGAAAACAATACAATCTGGAATATCCTTTTTTCAGAAGAGTCGGGTTGATGCCCGCAATGGCTTCCCCTTCGATCTGCATAACTTGCGGTTCTACCAGTTGGGCTGCTTTTCCCAGCGGGCTCTTCCCCAATTCCTGAATTTCATCCAGCCAAAAACATTCATCCGTATCCCCATAGTGCAGCACACGCACCAGGTTGGATGATTTTTCCTGTTTCAGATAGATCTCCGCTTCACCAAAATTTATAAATTCAAGTAAAGTGGGGAGGGCACGTTCGAGATATTCCAGAATAAAGTCTGTGGTAACACCATTGCTGCCGATACGAATGCGTGCGCGGCGCAATTGTTCTCGTTCTTCAAAATCCTGTTTATTTGCCTGCATACAACACTTTCTTAAAACATCTAACCCCTATCATTTTACTCACTTTTTCAGACAAACGTCAATTAAAACCCATTTCCCTAAGAAGTGGGGTTGGTATAATTTAAGCAACCAATAGAGGTTTTTATGGAGAGAAAAGAACTGGAAACCACCATGCAGCAGCAGGGGCGTCTACCACCCGGACAAACGCCCACCTTAAAATTTCCGGTACTGCATTATGGATCCATCCCGCCATTTGATCCCCAAACATGGACCTTTCGCATATGGGGTGAGGTGGAAAAAGAAGTAAGCCTATCGTGGCAGGAATTCACGCAGTTGCCACGTGTATCCATGCTGTATGACTTGCACTGTGTCACGCGCTGGAGTAAATTCAACACCCGCTGGGATGGTGTTCTCATCCAGACACTGATCAAGGAAGACATCATCCAGCCCACCCCGCATGCCAATTTCATGATCCAGTACGCAGAGCATGGTTTCAGCGCCAATCTTCCATTGGAGATAGCGTTATCCAGGACGTTTTTACTTGCCACCCATTTTGAGGGGCAGCCCATCACACCGGAGCACGGTTTTCCGCTGCGCGGGTTGGTGGGGGCGATCCCCGGGGATCGGACACAAAAAGATGTATATCTCTGGAAGGGTGCTAAATGGCTGCGCGCCCTGGAATTCAGCAGCGAGGATAAACCCGGGTTCTGGGAACAAGCGGGCTATCACAACGACGCGAATATCTGGGAAGAACAAAGACTGGCATAAAAAACGCCCCGTGAAAACGGGGCGTTGTGCTCATCACGATTGCTTACGCAAATAAAACCACAAACCCACTCCGGCGGCAATGAACACGATCCCAAGCACACCCATGAATGGAGAAGGGCTATCTTCCCCGAAGATGGGCAGTGCACGCGAACTGGGCTGGGCGCCAAAATCAACGATGGATACATCCCCCGGCAGCAAATCGAGAGTGTAGTTCAGAACCGTGGTCGGGTTATATCCTTCCGGAATAGCCACACTCAGATCATAATCCCCTTCCGGGATATCCTCAAAACAGATCGGCTCGCCGCTATCATCGGTGGTTCCGATCAGGTTTACCGTGCTGAGACGATCACGTACGCTGACCTCGCCCCCTGCCAGCGGCAGCTCAATCTCATCCGCCATGGCATCGCCTCCAACTGTCGATAGCGCTACGCTAAACCCTGTAGCGACTACAGGGTCAAGCGATGCCTTTAACCATCGGCAAACTCAGCAAGGCCACAGCGGTTAACGTGGAAACCATCCGTTATTACGAGCGTATTGGCTTGCTTGCGCCGCCGTCACGCACCGAGTCCGGCTATCGCACCTTCAGCGAGGGGGACGCGGCGCGGCTGCGCTTTATCAAGCGCGGGCGGGAACTTGGTTTTACCCTTGATGAAATCC
>LDZT01005283.1_pt1 | contig 17422 bp, 17 predicted proteins | sample 615521 | NCBI WGS metagenome assembly LDZT01 (sample SAMN03408292, study PRJNA278302) | terrestrial metagenome | isolation source: oil reservoir sample SB1 | place: USA: Alaska, North Slope, Schrader Bluff formation | collected 2011-09
CTCCAGCAGAGCCTTATCCTCCTGGCGGGAAAGAGCCATTTATAGTTTAACTTTTTATTAAGGAATTAATCCATTTACACGTAATTATTTATACTACCGTTAGCGTTTACGAAGTAGCTGTTTGCGTATGCCTCATCGTCAGGGCGATCGATGTCTCCATCACGGAGGGGCAGTTTGAGGGCAGCCTTGTTTGGCACTTTGCCGCCGAACTTGCCCTTACCTTCCTCAATGGCGGCGTCCACGGCAGCGTTTATGGCTTTGATAGTTTTCGTATCGCTTTTGGGGATAATCAGGCTTACGCTATATTTTTCCGCGCCGCCGTTGATGCTCTTCGGCTCCCACACATTGGCATAGGACAGGCGGACGACTCCGGTGATGACTTTCGTAAGGTTCTTGCCAGGGTTTAGATTGACTCTATTTGCTGTGTTTGTCATGGTTTTATACCTCCGTAAAATCAATTTTGGCGTTGGATGTATTCATTGCCGGACGATTGTCCGTGACAGATACCAACGTCGGCTTGCCCGGCGGCTTTGTGATAAGCCCGCCTAGGATTTCATTGAACTTGGGTTTGCCCATCAACTTCTCCATCTCGATGATCGTGATGAGACTCTGCTTGTATATATCACGGTATCCCGCGGCTTTTGCGGCTTCGGCGACCGTTTCCTCATCGGTATATTTACGATTAGAGCGCCCCTCAACCACCTTGAAGCCAGGCCACTCCTTGCCGTGGTTCACGGCGGCGTCGGTGGCGTAAGCAATAATCTCATTTGCCCAGCTGGTGAGGTCGCCGATAGTCGCCAGCACCTCGGAGATCTCCTCGTCGGAGAGCAGCGGGGGTAGGGCGAACTCGAAGGCAGCCAGCTTCAGCTTAGCTTCAGCCCTCGCCCGGCATTTGACTGCTGCCCGGCAGAACTGGCAATGCTCGCCGGGGACATACTCACCGCCACCGTCAAAGGCGAGGACCGCCGAGGGTTTCAGTACTTCCTCCGCCCACTGGTAGAGGGATTCCTTGTATACCGTGTGGGTGCTTACGTTCTCGCGCCTGGGCTGAAAGATGGTCATGGACAACGTGTCGATGTCATAGATGCCGTCGAACAAATCCAGGGCTCCCAAAGCGTATAACTTCATCTGAGGGTTGTCCTCCGCCTCGACCAGTACGCCCTGGCCATATTTGAAGTCGATAATATGGAGTGTTCCGTCAGCAATAATCACGCAGTCGCCGGTGCCGAAGCCTTCCGGCACATACTTGGAGAAATTCAGTTTCTGCTCGATTAGCACCATCGGGTCTGGGCAAACCTGTTTCACCTGGGCGATCTGCTCCATCACGAAAGTCACGTAGTCGTCCGTGTAGGCGTCCATTTCGTCGCAGTCGTACTTGGACACCGGCTTCTTGGAGCGCATCTTTAGGGCTTTGCGCAGCTTATGTTCTGCAAGCGCGTGGGCGGCCGTTCCCTCGTCGGCGGCGGCGCCGGAGGTATCGTCAAACTCCACTTCCAGCTGCGCCGACGGAGTGCAGGCCATCCAGCGGTGGGCACCGGAAGCAGACAGGATGGCGTGTTCGCTCATTTCAATGCCTCCGCTTCCACAAGAAGGGTCGAGAACTCGCTCGGGTCGATCTCGCTAAGTTTCTTCGCTCCGTGCTTTTCCAGCAATCCGCGAACTTCAGCGGTAAAGCCATTGTGGGATTTCTCGGCCAGCGCCGCGCGGACTTGCTCCAGAGTGACTGGCTTTGCCCCGGGCTTCGGTTCCGTTGCAGGCGCTTCCACCTGGGCGACGACCGCAAGCTCTTTATCGGCTATCGCTTCCGCTACTGCCTGTACGCTGTCCGCAAGGGAACGCAGATCAGATACCACACTCAGAAGCAGCTTTGTTTTGCTCATGTCCCGCACCTCCTTCTTTAATTTCCTTGATTTCCACCGTCTCGACTGAATCACCGGGCGTTATCACGATGACGCCCACCTTTTCGCCGAACAGCAGGTTTAATAGCTTGCTGCGGATTTTCCGCGACCCGCTTTTAAGCACCGGGTTACGGATACCGCCGGGCTTGACCACGTTTATGGTGACCCTGTGTTTCAGACCCATTTTTCGTCTCCTTTCCAAGGGCATTTCCCTGCCCCTTACCGATAAGCGAAAATCCGGGTCTGTTCGAACCCCCTTTTCACGGGAAATATTTACGGAGTTTTTCATGTATCTTTTTCAGACGGTTCCGGATGGCTGCTTCGGTAACTCCTTCTTCGGCGGCGATGTCTGTGTTGGTCCGCTTGTCCACGTAGACCTTTTTAAAAAGTTCTAGCTGTTGAGGCAACAGAGATTCCATAGCAGCGGTCAGCCTTTTGAGGCGCTCCTGATATGAGGCTTCGTCCTCCTCGGTAATGAGGATGGCTTCGGGGTTCGCGCAGTTGTCGGCGAGGTAACCGTTGCGGTCTACCGCATCTTCGTTCTCTCTGTTACGGTAGCCGTCTAAGTGCGCGGAAACACGGTAATTTTGCCGCCGTTGCTTGTCCACCTCGGCGTCGTCCATCGCGTGGAGCATTTCTATGCCCGCCTCGGTCACGCCGTCTTTACCAGGCTTCAGTTCGATTAACTTCCTGCCGTTGGCATCGTAGTAGATGTAAGTTGTACGCTTTTGGGGGCTGGTTTTGTACAGCCTTGACATGTTTTGCCTCCTGTGATTTTCAAAAATTGATTTGAAAACCCGCAGGAAGCCACCGTTAAAACCCGTAGAAACGAAGAGAGACGGGCGGGAACACCAGTTATTGGTGCCATCCTGCCCGTCTCGCGGTTCTGCGGATTTTAGATATTGGTTTGTGTTTCCGGTTATGCTGCTTCCGTGTTGGTGACCTCCGCCGTACCGTCCGGTCGGAAGTGAATCAGCGTCTTGCAGCTTTTGTGGACGATTTCGACGATACCTGCCTTTTCGTCTATACGGCAGACCAATTTACCCTGAATATTTCGGACGTCTTGCATCTTTGGCACTCCTTTTCTTTAATTTAATTTTTGTTACCGGTTTATGAGTATTTATAGGTATTTGCATTGCATTACAGGTAAGGACGTTGAGATATCCATAAATTTGTGATACAATGCTTGGAATCGGCTTGTCCTTTAGGTTCGATTCCGAAGGTTTCTCGGCAGTCGTCAACCATAAAAAATCCCTTTCCTGTAGTGCTTACAAGAAAAGGATAGCAATTGGTGGCGCAGAAGTATTTCCCCTGGACTTACCGTAATTTACCTTCGATTTACCATTGTGATCAGATAGTGAAAGAAGGTCACTTTGATGAACAGACTTTGTTTTGGTACATATGCAAAAGTACTACAGGGCGTGATGCAAGAGCCAAATGACAATCAGGCGATTGCCGATATATTGTTGGGTCTTTTGACCGACAATGAACAGGTTATACCGAAAGTTGTGAGCCAGCTTTTTAATTTCAAGCAGGAAGTCCCAAAGGCAATAATTGCTGAGGCTTCATCACCCAGAGTGGTTCAAGGAGCTTATAAATACTTCAATGAAAAAATAGCCGCCTTCCTTAATCCTCACAACAAAGATGAATTATTGCCCCTTATGACACAGCTCATTAAAGATGAAAGCACTATAACCGATGAAAAAAAGAATGCATTACTTTGTAAATCGAGGGAAAGCTCTCTCGGCGAGTTTTTGGCAGATACTTTTTTATATGCAATCTATCGGCCGAATAAGCTGCCTACCGATGACGCTGGTATGGAAATAAGCGAACTTGTCCCCGTTCTGGATAATATAGCAAAGTTACAAGATTTGTTGTCATCGATTCCCCGACCTGTAGCCTTAGTAATGCCTGAAGAATTAGAAGCAGATGAATTGACCTATGTGACAGAACTACTGGAAGCCTATGCCGATGCTGAAAAAATTGCCGATTTACCGAAAGAATCGCTTGACAAATACCCGAAGTATAAAAATGATTTCAGCCGCCGGAGAAAAGATTATTACGCCGCTGAAACCATCAGGAGAGCTTCGAGAGACATTTTCGGTGATATAGACCCCGACCAGTTTATTATTTTGAAGGACGAAACTTACGATGGCATTATAGATGTACATTCACAAGATTTTCCTCATGGGGTTGCCCGGCTAAATGCAGTTATGTCACAGGCCGCCGTAATACGGGTAAACAAATGCATGCTGAGTCGCATACCGGACTGGATTGGAGCCAGCGAGAAAAAAGGCGTTTGTCATATCCTCGTAAATGACAGAAGAATCAAAGGATGGGTGAGCGATGAATAACGTTTTTAACACGCCGTTTGAAATCTCGCTGCGCATCCTGTTAATGCTTGAGATTGCCGGAGGACAGCGAAAGACAGCGGATATGATTGCCGCAGCAGACTTTATAATTGTTTACGGCAGGGATTTCGGCATATCGGCTGTAAACCTTCATGGTGATAACAATTACAAGTTTAGTGAGTTTGCCTTACGTCGTGAACTGGTTAAAAAGGCAGTTAAGCTACTTGTAAAAAATGGACTAATAAATGTTACGTCCACTGATATCGGCTTTTCCTATTCTATAAACCAGAGGGGTCTAGACTATTGCACAAGGCTTAAGAACGATTACGCTGATACATACCGGCACCTAGCAAAACAAGCGCGAGCATACGTAGCTGATAAATCGGAGCGTGAGATTCTTGCGCTGATTAACCGATACGCGTTGTCCTCGCTGCAAAGGAGTGAAATAGATGTCTAAATACTACATTGAGAGGCTAATTGTAACAGGCAGCGGCAAGGAGCCCTCTATCCTGGAGTTCACTGAAGGTCTTAATATCGTTTGCGGTCCATCCGAAACAGGAAAGAGCTACATATTGGAGTGTATAGATTTCTTGTTTGGTAGTGATAAAATTCGCTTTGGAAGAAACACGGGCTACGATTACGTGAAAGTGATTATTGCCGCTGAAAATGGCAAAATTACGCTTGAGCGCCAATTGGATACTAAAAAAATCAGAGTTCATAGCACCGACCCTAATATTGAATCGGGAAACTATGGGATCAGCGGAAAAAAGAACAACATCAGCGATCTGTGGCTACAGTTAATTGGCGTAAATGAGGAGCACCTTATTATTAGAAACTCGCGGTTCGAGAGGCAACGCCTTACCTGGAGAACGTTTTCTCATATGCTCCTCATCAAGGAGTCCAATGTCTTTCAGGAACCATCTATTATTATGCCAAAACAGAATACTGCTTCAACAGCAGCTCTCTCTGCGCTACTCTTTCTGATAACCGGTAAGGATTTTGCCGAAGCTGAGACTCGCGAGGAGAAAAAGATTAAGGAAGCAAAGAGGAATGCGGTGGCTGGTTATATCAATAAACGGCTGACTGAATTCGCTGATCGCAAGGCGAAATTAAGGAATTTCCCTCAATTTGATGCGGTTAATCTTCAAGAGAAGGTTGAAGACGTCCTCGATAATATCGCTGAAACCGAGGAAGCTATCGCAGTATCCATTAAGCATAACAAGCAGTTATTTAAGGAGATATTCGAAGCAAATGCACAGCTGACTGAGTGCAATACCCTTTTTAATCGCTATCAGTCGCTTAGGAGTCAGTATGCCGCCGATATACACAGATTGACCTTCATAGTGGATGGGGAATTGAATAGAAAAGGCCTCGTGGCAACATCAAAGTGTCCTTTTTGCGAAAATGATATTCCTGTTCAGGAAGAAGAAAGCTATGTCGAGGCATCCCATGCCGAACTGCATAGAATCCAGCTTCAACTGAGCGATCTGATCGAGGCAGAACGTGATCTTGTTATTGAACGGACTGATATAGAAAAAAAGCTTTTTGCTTTGAGCGAGAAAAAATCATTTATAGAGAATCTTTTAAACAAAGAGCTAAAACCCAAAGTAGCTGCTCTCAAGACAACATTGGCAGAGTACCGGCAAGCCATAGAGATTCAAAACGAAGCGGCAGTTATTCACGGATATGAAATGACCATGAAAACCGAATTATATGAAGTTTTGGCGGAGGAGAATCCGGAGATGGGGTTTAAAATAAAAAGCTATTTCGATCGTTACATTTTAAATTCTTTGGATAGCTACCTGAATAAAATTCTTAATCTGTGCAGGTACGAGGGATTCAGCTCAGCGTATTTTAACCCCAATAACTTCGATATATATGTCAACGGAAAATCCAAAGATGCTTTCGGCAAGGGATATCGTGCATTTTTGAATACGGTGCTTGCCATTGCACTTATGGAGTATTTGGCAGAGCAAGGCAAGTACGCACCGGGGCTCTTGATTATTGACTCCCCGATCCTTTCATTAAAGGAAGTCGGAGAAGATAAAACCCCTGATACTATGAAGTCAGCACTCTTCCAATATATGTTAAACAACCAAAATCGCGGTCAAACTATAATCATCGAAAATGATATACCCGATCATCTGGATTATAGTAAGGCCAATGTAATCCAATTCACCAAGGAAATGACTCGAGGCCGATACGGATTCTTGAATGATGTGCGCTAATACGATAATGGAGGCACTTTCTAATGAATAAAGACCAGAGTATTGAAAAATGGTCATCAATGGATACCATAACCGACTACCTCGGCGTCAGCCGCGAAACGGTGCTACAATGGATCAGTAATCGCAATATGCCCGCTCACAAGGTCGGGCGCCTTTGGAAATTCAAGATTTCCGAAGTAGACAAATGGATTCGTTCCGGCGGCGCGGCGGATAATTCATCAGCGGGGGAGATAAAGGACCATGTGTAGTACAACCGAAAGTTCTTCCAAGCCGAAGCACGACAAGATCATGAATATCCTTGCTGAGGCTACCGGCGGCAAGAGCTACAAAGCCCATAAGTATGGGCTTGACCATACGGACCGTCCATCGGTCGACTACGGCAATAGTGATATCATATGGAAAAGAAGAGCTGAAACGACTCAGCACAGGACCCATGTCGACCTGTCAGGACTCAGCAAAAAGCTCTCCTCACGCGATGACCAAATCCTAAGCTACTTCTTAGATGGTTCGCGAAGGGTTTTCAAAGTTGATGACATTGCATACGCACAGTCCGGTGGCAGAAGCGTTATTTATCCTGTTATTGCAGGCCAGATCGGAGTTGGATGCTGCCGCCGGGTATCAAAACAGATCTATCCTACGAAATTCAAGAGAGAGTTTGTTTTATCTATGCCGGATGTGGCTGATGCCGACGGGAAACCCGGCTTTTGGCCGGCCACAGCTAAGAAACTGAGTGAGTGTGATGAATTAAAGAGGCTCGGGATAGAATTTGCTACAATTCTGCCATACAAAACATCCAAGAAGGATGATAAGAAATTCGAGGATCGGGCAACAGCTTGTGTTCAGGATAGAATGATTGAATGCGAGAAAAAACTCGTTGCAGAGCTTGTGAGAGAAGGTAAGTTGAACCAGGATAATTACCTGGTCAAGGACGGATCGTTGGAGTATCGGCCAACCAAAGAAGATAAGTCCGATAAGAAGAAGTATCAGACTTTTAAGAACAACTATAACTGGGTCATCGGTGTGTCAAAGAACTTTAATCCAGAGGTCTGTGAGGATATAAACGGCAAACCGAATCCTGGTTTCATTGCAGATTTGCCACTCTATCACCGCACTCCAGTCGCAGAATACGAAAACCCTATGCTGGGCGATATAAAGTTCGCGGTGTGGTATATTCGAATGAGGGATAAGAAGCATACCCGGACGCCCTTCGATGGTATCCTTAAAGTGGAGAAAATCCTCGTGACTGAGGAGGAGAACGAGTGCGGCATAGACAGCCAACTCGTTGACATATTGAGTGCCTATCTGATGAATGAAAGAAACCCTGTTTGCTATGGTTCAGACCTGAGATGGGCAAATCACATCTACCCCGTCTACCTGACAGAAGCCTATGTCAAATCACGATACCTGAGTGCTGAGAGTTTCTTACACTTATTTTAGGGAGGATATATATGAGCAAATTGATTGGACGGGTCCTTGCGACCGAAAAAAGCCCTACCACAATGGACGAGTTCAACTTCTGGACGAACTCTAATTTGAAGCTCCACGCGTTCGATATCGTGAAGGTTGAGCATATCGAGGACTCCTATACGTTCGGTGTGATTGAGAACATTTCGCATATTACTGACGCCCAAAGCTTCCTAACGAACTTTATCTCAAGCGATTTTGGCGATGTCGACATTGAAGAGCCAACCCTACGCGTCGGAATGAACTATGCAAAAGCCAAGGTATCCTTCAACAGCGGAAATCTGTATACTCCGGTACATAACAACGCTAAGGTGTATCTTGCGTCAGCCGAAGAGATCACGATGGCTCTTGGGCTGGATCGGATTCAGAACCCCCTGGTATGCGGGTCGCTCAAGATGTATGAAGGCACTACGGAAGAGATTACCCTCCCGGTGTATCTGAATTCGAAGTTCATCCTGGGACCGGAAGGCGCGCACCTCAATATCTCCGGTATCTCCGGGCTTGCCGCGAAGACATCCTATGCGATGTTCCTGATCAAGGCTATTCAAGATCAGTACCTGAACGCCGACACGGAGGACAGCGTGGCCTTTGTCATCTTCAATGTCAAGGGGAAAGACCTGATGGCCATAGACCGACCAAATGACTTCTCTACCGATGGCCCTAACGAAAAGGAGCGGATCCTTGCGGAATATGTGTCCATGGGTTTAACCACCGACCCGTTCAAAAGTGTGAAGTACTTTATTCCTTTCACAGGCAGTACGTCGGCTAAACAGAACACGTATCTGTCGCCAGAAGACGTAAAGGCTTATCTGGAATACGGGCAACTGCAGAAGTTCAAATACTCATATGAGGACGATAAAGAGATCCTGGAGATGCTCTTCGCGGACATTGACGACCCGCAACAGACTATGGAGGCAATTATCGGCAAGATTATCGATAATACCGACCCTGATTTCGGTGACGGGCGTATCAATACGTGGACTGAATTCAGAGAGAAAGTCGATGAGCTCTCTCAGCGGTCGCAGCCTGCAGGGCGCAGTGGCCAACAACGGGTATCCAATGAAATCTCGGTGCTCAGTTGGCGGAAGTTCAAGCGTATTATTAATAAGGCCATAAAGAACGATGACATGTTTGCCAATCGTCCTGATCCAAGTAAGCACGAATGCCGCTTGGCTGACGAACTGAAGAAGATACGAGATAACGAAGTATGTGTGATCGATATTGCCAAGCTGCCTGAAGACAAGCAGGCCTTTGTCTTCGGTGATGCAGTCCGAACCATCTATAACTTGAAGTTAGGCGAGTATGACGCCGAATCCGGGGTTCAACCCCCATCGCGGATTATCATTTTCATCGATGAGCTTAACAAGTATGCGTCCAAGGAGATTCCAAAGTCATCACCTATCCTGCGGGAAATCCTCGACATCACGGAGCGCGGTCGTTCTTTGGGGGTTGTCCTCTTCGCGGCAGAGCAATTCCGTTCTGCAATCCATCAGCGCGTGACCGGCAACTGCGCCACGCACGCATACGGGAGAACCAACTCCATCGAGACATCGACGGCTGATTATAGATCCTTCCTAGCACATACCAGAACATGCTGACGCGTCTCGAGCAAGGTGATTATCTTGTTCAGAATCCGATCTTCCGTTCCCTTTTGAAGATCCGGTTCCCCAAGCCCGTTTACAAGCAGTTCAAGTAAACTGAGGGGATTGAGAAATATGAAAAACTACGTATTTGGCGCGAACATCCTTGAAAACCTTACAACAGGGATGTACCAAGACTCTAAGGTGATCTACCGCGAGTACATTCAGAACGCCTGTGATCAGATCGATAAAGCAGTGAAAGACGGAATTTTGAAACAGGATGAAGGTATCATTAAGATATGGCTAGATCGTAAGAAGCGCACCATTATCATCGAAGACAACGCCACGGGTATTCCTGCCGCCTCTTTTCAGCAAACTCTGGGAAATATTGCCAACTCCGACAAGAGAATCGGTGAAGACAAAGGATTCAGGGGTATCGGCAGGTTGTGCGGCTTGGCGTATTGTACGGAACTTGTTTTCATATCGTCCGCCAAAGGCGAGGACACTGTGTCTATGATGGTCTGCGATGCCAAGAAAATGCGGGAGCTCATAGATGAGAATACGCGTGGTAAGAAGCGCACAGCAAACGAAGTGCTGAATGCAATCAATCATTTTGATCAAAAAAAGATAAAAAACATTGATTCGCACTTCTTTCGTGTGGAGCTGATCGATATAAACCCGGAGAACACCGACTTGCTCAATTTTCAACAGGTCAAGGACTATCTGTCCTTTGTCGCCCCGGTTCCTTACCAGAGTAGCTTTTTTTACCGAACCGATGTTTACAAGCATGCTAAGGAACTCGGTGTCAAAATTGACGAATATAATATAACGCTTGACGGGGAGCCGATTTTCAAGAAATATACAACTATACTGAAAGACTCGTCGACGGGTACCAAGTACGACGACATCTTCGGTGTCCACTTCCAGGACTTCTATAAAAACGGAGAGTTGTTCGCGTGGATGTGGGTCGGCATATCGAAGTTCCAGAAAGCTATCTCGAAGATCAATCAGATGCGTGGTCTACGATTGCGTAAAGAGAACATCCAGATTGGTGGTGAGGACGCTCTCCAGAAGCTATTCAAAGAGGACCGTGGCAACAGCTATTTTATCGGTGAAGTTTTCGCAGTGAACAAGGACTTGATCCCCAACTCACAGCGTGACTATTTCAATGAAAATCCGGACAGGGCTTATTTCGAGCGTGAGCTGCGAAGGTACTTCAATGAAGAGCTCCACAAAATCTATTACAATGGTTCCACTATCAACAGCTCATATAAGAAAATTGACACATACGAAAAAAAGGAAGCCGAGTTTAAAGAAAAAGATAAAGCAGGCATCTTTGTTGATAAGGATCATCGCGAACGTGAGCTAAAGGTCGTTCTTGAGTCAAAGAGGGAAGCAGATAACGCACAGGAAAAAATTGCTAAAATAAAAAACAAGGCCGATGGACTAATGCAAAAAGTCATACAACGTATTGAAGTTGAGCGCCCCAAGCCGGTAAGTACACTCGTGGTACCGTCTGAAATCTCGCCTGAAGATGATGAGGAGCCTGAGGAATCCAAGATGTTTCGTCGTACGGATAGGCTTTCACAGTACAACAAGGCAGAGCGTAAGCTCATTTCAAAGATATTTAGTATTATTTTAACAACAACAGACAGCGAAACTGCTGAGAAAATCATCAGCAGGATTGAGGAAGGACTCTAATGAGTAGAAAAATTCTACTGATAGAACCAAAATATAGAAACAAATATCCACCTATGGGCCTCATGAAACTGGCTACCTATTACCGCAGAAGAGGTGATGACGTCCGGTTTTTCAAAGGAAACCTAAAGATTTTTGCAGCCCAGCTATTATGCGAAGAGTTTTTTGCAGAAGTAAAAGACCTAAAACTGGGGAAGCATGTACAAAAATTTATCGAATACATAATGACAGGAAAATTCACCCCGCTCGACGCTATTCCAAACTTCAGGAACACTGATCAGGAGTCACTGCTAAAAGAATACCGGGCCAGATATCGAGACAACCAGTTCCCGCAGTTCGATGTTGTCGGGGTCGCCACCCTTTTCACTTTTTACTGGAAGGAAACTATTGACACAATCAACTTCGCAAAGAAGTTCTGCTCAGAAACAGGCAGGGTAATTGTAGGAGGAATCGCATCGAGTATTCTGCATGAACAAGTCTTCCAAGAGACTGGGATTCGTCCTTATGTAGGCTTGTTGAATAAACCTGGTACCCTTGACAGCGACAGTACAGATATCATCGATGAGCTACCTCTGGATTACTCTATCTTGGAAGAGATCGATTATATATATCCGGCTAACAATGCCTACCTGGCCTACATGACACGCGGCTGCCCACGCAATTGTGTCTTTTGCGCTGTGCCTCGGTTGGAGCCAAAGTATAAGGACTACATAGGGATAAAAATGCAAATCCTGCAAGCCAATGAACGGTTTGGTCCACAAAGGGACCTGCTTCTGATGGACAACAACGTCTTTGCCTCAAAGCACTTTTACAAAATCATTGATGAAATAAAAGAGTGCGGGTTCGAGCGCGGCGCTATGTATATACCAGAAAGTGAATATGATATTGCTATGAAAAACCTTCGTGACGGGTATAATGTTCGCGCCTATACAAAAAAAATCATCGGTTTATATGATCGCATTTCCGAAAAACTACCGGAGGTAGAGCAAGCTGACTTCTACTTGAAGCGCGAAGAGCGAAACCTGCTATATGAGAAAGTAGCGAATCCGTACACGATAATCGAGTTCGATGACATAGCGCGACCTCTCTACGAAAAGTATTTCAAGAGGCTTAAGCGTATGCGCATTATTGATTTCAATCAGGGCGTCGATGCACGCCTTATAACAGATAAGAAAATGGAGAAGCTGGCAGAGATTAACATCCGGCCGCTGCGGATTGCCTTCGATCACTACTCTATGAAAGACACCTACGAGGCGGCAATCCGTACAGCTGCAAAGCATGGCATCAAGGACTTGTCCAATTACCTCCTTTATAATTTTGAGGACGAACCGGACGAGTTGTACTACCGTATGAAAATGAATGTTGATTTGTGCGACGAGCTTGGCGTTATAATTTACTCCTTCCCAATGAAATATCACCCCATAGATGATCCTTTGTATTTTCAAAACCGTGACTACATAGGAAAGCATTGGAACCGCAAGTTTATTCGTTCTGTTCAGGCAGTTCTCAACGCAACGAAAGGCAAGATCGGCCGCGGGAAGTCCTTCTTTGAAGAGGCCTTCGGGAAAGATATTGACGAGTTCCATAAAATCCTGTGGATGCCAGAAGCGTTCATTATCCACCGCTTCAAGTACAAAGATAATTTGACTGCCAAGTGGTGGGAGAAGTACAATTGCCTTAATGAGACGCAGCTGAACAGACTCAAGGAAATCGTAGCAGTGAATCTGTTTGATGAGACTGCTGTAACAGGCGAACCGGCTGTGGACGAGGTACTGAAGTACTATCAGATAAGACGCGACCGCAAATGATACTGATTTTAAAACTATCATCTCGACTTACTCTGTCCTTGAAAATAAATCTACATATTATTTAATGCCCCATTGAACGATTAGCTAAGAGGGGATCAACCATAAAGATTTATTCCTGGAATATAGTGTCTCCCACAATTGCAGTTAAAGAATTAGACAAATCCACTTTCCTCCATCACGGAACCGGGATCCCAGTCGAGGCTCGAGGCTTTTTCAACGTTGAAAACATCCGCCAGGGTGATAAGGTAGACGTCACATTAAGATATCAAGGGACTTCGCACCCCGCCAATATTAACATGACCATTCTGAATAGGACCCGCTTATTCTGGAAAGCTGATTTTTCTACCCTACTGGCAAAACAGTATCCAGAACTATACAACGCCCACCTCAAAAGTATTAAGCCAACAGGACCTCAGCCTGGATTATGTTTCAAAAAATTTAACTATAGAACTTATGAAATATCCTTCCAAGATGCCCAAGGAAATAGAGGGATTAAGAAAACGCCGCCTTTGGTTAAATATCAGGACTATGACAGAGAAGAAGTCCACGATATATTCGCCCCCCACTCCCCTTTCACTCCTAAGTCGGGTAGCTGGGGACTCCGGGACATCGTCAAAATCCCAAACCGTGATAACGATTTTGTTTTCTTTGCAACCTATGGGCAGAGTCAGGCCAGCCATGCATTTGTTGATGGGGTTACTGAGGATGGCATACTAACCTGGCAATCCAAACCCAGCCAAACTCTAAATAACAGAACAACAAAAAAACTCATAAACCACAATCACCTCCAGAATAATTTCTACCTTTTTATTCGTAAAGGCCTGGGTAAAAAATATACATACCTTGGGCGCCTTGCCTATGTAAGCCACGATACAGAAAGAGAGCAACCGGTTCACTTTAAATGGCAGATACTTGAATGGGAAATCCCTGAGGAAATGGTACTTGAGATAGGACTGCAGATTGAGTTGCCGACCGAGGAAGCCGTTCCAGAAACGTTAAGCCCTGGCAACCTATTAGTGAAAATCCCCCCTCCTGCATCTTCCCAGATACGAGGAGTACGCTCAAGAGATTTTAAGGGTTGCCACGTTGACTTTGCAGAGAATGAGACCGTAAATAAAGAATGCGGAAAAGCCGGCGAGTTTTTGGTTGTGGAATACGAAAAGGATACCTTAATTAAGTGCGGGCGCCGAGATTTGGCCGATAAAGTTATTCATACTTCTGAGATAGAAGGTGATGGGGCCGGCTATGACATTCAATCTTATACCCCCGAGGGTGAAATTAAATATATTGAGGTCAAAACAACCTCAGGCGGCCGTGGCACCCCTTTTATGTTATCAATCAATGAGTTGGCATTCTCAAAGCAACACCCTAGAAACTACTGTCTTTATAGGATTTACGATTACTCGAAAAAAGTAGGTAAAGGTAAATTCTATGTTATCCATGGGGACCTTTCAGAGCATTTTACATTGGACCCAGTTAAATTCAAGGCTAGGAGATAGTTTGGAAGGTATACGATAAAAATTGACATTGTTGGGGCTTACCTAAACATCATTAAAGGGTGTAATCTACTTCTTGTAAAATGAAATTTTAACAAAAAGTACTGTCTCTAAGAAGGACAAATCCATCTCCTTCCCAGTGCAGAACTTTCGTCCGGTTGCGACGCCGACCACAGAAGAGAAATAGACTGTTCTTGAAAAGGTTTAACTTGGTTTAACTGTAAACTCTGTTGACAATGTAGCATAACCGTCAATAGACTTGCGCATGTCAGAATGCCTATCCCCGTTACTGGAATAAAGCAAACAAAGAAATTAACCTATATTCCATTCTTTACCTTTAAGTAAATCGGCAATCTCGCTAGCCGTCATTTCCTTCTTGAATCCATCGACTTCCGCCAGATTAATATATCTGGTACCCATTAAGGCCCCTTTGGTTGGTTTAACATATTCTGTTTCATAATACTTATTAACGAAAAAGAATCTTCGTCCTTCATCAACTGAGTAACCAAAGTTTTCTTTTGCTTCCACAGTCACTTTTTTAATTATTTCTTTCTGCTCTTCTGAGAGCACACCTTGCAGCTCATCAATAACCTCTAATTTATCTTCAACTATATTATACTTAGCATCTGCAATACATGAACACTCACCTATCGCTCTGACTGCTTTGTTCTTATACAGTCCAATATATTTAGTATTTTGATACCCTCTATCAGCTGGGTTGTAGTAAATATTATATTTCAGATTCTGCTCTAAAGACCGTCCTGCCAAGACAACCCTTATTTTTGTATCGGCATCATCTATCAAAACGGCTTCCTCGCAAAACGCTTCATAGTCATCTATCAGGGCGTGCATTTCAAGGTCATATTCCTGTAGTATATCATTAAAGCACCGGCATATTTCCCTAAAAGTAGTAGATGCAAAGCCTATTTCTGATTTATTATGATCATTATATTGGTTTAAGGCATTAATAATTTGTTGATAATATCCTTTTGTGATAGGTTCTTTATTAATCCATAGGAATATCTGCTTGTCTTCATTATTGAAAGCTTCCCAATGCCCTTTAATTTGATCAATATGTTCTTGGCCATATAACTTTGTTTCAATTACAACTTTAAAGCTTTCTTGCTCAATCAAACCGTCCGGAACCCTGCCGCTTGCAGCTTTTTCTTGCTGCTTGAACTGTACTGTTGTGTCAAGTTCTATACCACTTTCTTCTAAGATCGCATTAATAAACCTCCTGAATTTGTCAGGGCTATTGTTATATAGTCTACTAAAAAGTAGCAGCGTGTTATTAGTTACCATATTTTCTTTCTGTGAATACCGAGGAAAATAATGAATTGTCGACATACCTTTTGCCTCCAATAAAAGGATTTATACTATTCATAATAAGTCTGTATTCTAAGCTTTCATAATAACATCAAGCAATGGCTTGAAAACTTTCATCAATGCCGCGATATTGTCCGCAAGCCAGTCAATAATTTCATCCCAATGCTCTTCATTATTCAGGCCGTAATCATGATACTGGACACAAATCCTATACGCTCTTTTTCCAGGAAGGTCCTGCCAGATAAGCTCTCCAGGGAAAGAGGAATTAATTTCATTCTCTTTGGATTTCAATTTGTCGTATATGCTTGCATTCCGTTGGTCATCGCCTGTATCGATATATAGTTCTGCCCGTGCTCTGTCCATTCGGATAACCGGGTTAAACAAGGCTCCACTATGTCCGCTTGCACCTTCGAGCCAGTTGTCTTTTGTGGGCGAAACATTGTTGTAAATACCTGTTTTGACTCGCAAAACTGGCAGTGCTTTTTCCCAGAATCGATACCGCGTTTTATAGCGTGTGGCTTCCTCTTTTGACGAGATTGTTTCTTCCTGCATCTTTGCCGTCAAGCGAATCTGATAGTCTCCGATGTCCTGTATCGGAATAATTTGCTCCACGTCAAGGTACAGCTTTTCGCCGTCTTTATATGGTGTCACTTTAACACAGGTAATATCAACGCCGTGGTAGTTGCGCAGCCAAAGTACAGTTGATGTTACTTCCTTTCTAAAGTTCGCAGCGACAAGTATAATACGCTGGTCGCCCTCAACGGGATTCAATCGTATGCTCTCGAAATCTTGTCCGTCATAAAACTCTGAGATTTTGTCCTGCGCATTACCTTGCGCAAGATACCGTTGGTAAACATCAGAAATCTCGCTTTTAGTCAGCGTTGCACAGTATGAAACATATTTTAATGCTTGCCAAACAACGTCTTTACCCGAATCGTCGAGCTTGTTTTCAATGATGACAAGTTTGCCGCTCTCATCTAGTGCGAGTAGGTCGAGCCGTTCGTTTGTGTCAGGGAAGCCATCAAACTCCTTCTGAATTATCAGGAGGTTTTCACCGAGGATTCTCGGATTATCAGCAATCCACTCCTGCAAGTCATAGCGTTCAGACAGCTTAAGCTCCGAGAAAGACTTCTTTTCAAGCGGAACCGCCTTCTTGTTTCGTGTATCAATCAAAAACATGCCGTTTATTCCTTTCTAACCCCATATATCAGAGCGTATTTTACCCTCTCATCATCGGCTAGGCGTATTAAATAGCACCTTGTTAATCTTAAAAATACCGTTAGGGTTTCACCTGCGAGCAGCATTTGCAGAGATAATTCAATGCTTTGCAGTAAACGTCAAATATATATGACGAGGCTGAGCCATAAGTAAATTCGTCCCATAAATCACCTAATGGCGTCGTCATAGCAGCCCCGCTCAACTAATTAGTTAAAAAACAATTCATCATTTCAATTTTAAATCCTTTAGAGTATTTGTCGAAATATGTATTTTATACAATAATTATTTGACAGTCCTTATAAAATAAAAAACCCTTACAACCACAGTAAGGGTTTCCATATTCTGGTGTCGGAGG
>LDZT01009904.1_pt1 | contig 17415 bp, 13 predicted proteins | sample 615521 | NCBI WGS metagenome assembly LDZT01 (sample SAMN03408292, study PRJNA278302) | terrestrial metagenome | isolation source: oil reservoir sample SB1 | place: USA: Alaska, North Slope, Schrader Bluff formation | collected 2011-09
AAAATGGAGTGGTAACAAGTACCACCCCACTGTTAAAAACACAATCCGTATAACTCCATCTAGTGAAATGATGGGTTTTTATATTGCCAAGATATTTAAAGAATAAGACTATTCTTTGTCCTTTATACCTTTTCTACTTAATTTGATCTTTCCTTGGCTATCTATTCCTATAACCTTGACCTTAATTATCTCTCCTTCATTAACAAACTTTCTTACATCTTTAACAAATTCATCCGAGAGTTCAGAAACGTGAAGAAGTCCTGCAACTCCAGGTGCTAAATCTACAAAAGCTCCATAGTTCATTATTGAAGCAACTTTACCTTCATAAACCTCTCCTATCTCTGGTTGGAAGTCATATCCTGCAATTAACTTCTCTGCTTTATCTATAGACTCCTGGGAAGAACTATATATATTTACAGTTCCATCTTCCTCTATCTCTACTTCTGCACCTGTTCTTTCAGATATCTCTCTAATATTCTTTCCTCCTGGGCCAATAATTTCCCCTATCTTATCCTTAGGGACTTTAACCTGAACAACTCTAGGAGCATGCTCTGCCATATCTTTTCTTGGCTCAGATATTGCCTCTGCCATTTTATCTAAAATCTTTAATCTTGCTTCTCTTGACTGTGTAAATGTTTGCTTTACAATATCCATACTAAGACCCTTTGTCTTGGTATCCATCTGGACAGCTGTAACACCATCTCTTGTACCAATAACCTTAAAGTCCATATCTCCATAGAAATCTTCCACTCCTTGCATGTCTGTTAAAACCTTGAAACTTCCATCTTCGTCAGTTACAAGTCCACATGCGATTCCTGCTACAGGCTTCTTAATTGGAACTCCAGCTGCCATTAAGGCCATAGTTGAACCACAGGCTGAAGCCATAGAGCTAGAACCATTTTCACCTAGGATTTCACTCATTACAACCATTGTGTAAGGAAATTCCTCTTCTGAAGGAATAACTGGAAGCAATCCCTTTTCTGCTAATTTCCCATGGCCTATTGCTCTTCTACTTGGAATTAATTTAGGTCTGTATGCTTCACCATATGCAAATGGCAAATCGTTATAGAAGTGCATATATCTCTGCTCGCCTTCTCCTTCCATATTATCAACCAACATGACGTCCCTTAGACTCCCTAATGTAGCTATAGTTAATACCTGGGTAACTCCTCTTGTAAATAATGCCGAACCGTGGACTCTAGGAAGAAGGTCTGTTTCCACATACATCTCCCTAATTTCTTCTATTTCTCTTCCATCTGCTCTTACATTATCTTTAAGAACTAATTTCCTTAAAGCTTTCTTAAGTAGTAAATCATATGCCTCATCCAAGGAAGATTTAGAATATTTGCCTTCAAATTCTTCATGCAATTCTTTCTTTGTCGCTTCATGTGTGTCTGTTTCAGCATCCCTAAGATTTTTCTCTATTCTTTCCTCACCTAAAAATTCTTTTACTTTGTCAATTACTTCTTGGTCTAAAGCCATAGATTCATAAGTCTTGTCTTTAGGTTCTAATTGCTTGAGGAATTTATTCTGTTCATCTATCCATGCCTGGACATACTCTAGAGATTTTTCCATTCCATTAATTATTAAATCTTCCTCAACATCGTGGCATCCACCATCTATCATGGAGAATGTCTTACCATCTCCTGCAACTACATAGTCCATCTTGTCCTCTGGAGTTGTTTTATCCATAGTATTGAGAACATTTACTATCTCACCATCTTTAAGACCAATTCTTACTCCTCCAATTGGTCCCTCAAATGGAGATGTTGAATTCATAAGTGCAACGGAAACTGTGTTCAATGCCAATATTAGAGGATCATTTTCCTCGTCATATGACATAACTGTGACAATGATACTTACTTCGTCCTTATAATCCTTAGGGAATAAAGGTCTTATTGCCCTATCTATCATTCTGGCTCTTAAAACAGCATCATCTGTTGGGAATCTCTCTCTTTTTACAAATCTAGAACCACTAATCTTTCCAGAAGCATAAAACTTCTCTATATATTCCACTGAAAGAGGAAAATAATCTAACTCCCCAGAAGCTTTCTGTGAGTTTACATTAACTGTAATTACAGTATCTCCCATTCTTGCAAGAATAGAAGATTCTGACCTGAGAGCCAATTTTCCTGTTTCAAAGGAACACTTCCTCCCATCTATTTCAAACTCGTGTTTGATTTCTTTAAACATATTATTTAATTAATAAATTAGTTATATAGATAATCTAGACGTAAGTATAGACAAATCTATTTAAAATGGAAAGTTTTTACAAAGAAAGAGGGTTGAATTATATCTTCAACTTTTTAGCAAGTTCACTTTTTCGCCAACTCTTTATGCCTATCTGGTTCGTTGTTTTTTAAATATTGTATCAATCTTCTCCTCTTGCCTACCATATTCAAAAGACCCCTCCTAGAGTGGTTATCTTTTTTATGTTGCTTGAGATGTTCACTTAATTCCTCTATCTGTTTTGTAAGTAACGCAATTTGAACCTCTGGAGATCCTGTATCACCTTCGTGTAGTGCAAACTTTTTAACTATTTCTTCCTTTTGGTCCTTTGTTAGTGACATATCTTTATAGATTAGCATTATATATTTACATTATCAAGAGGAATTTCTCGACAAAAACAGCGACAATTTTATAATTTTATTGGCTTTCTGTCAAGCAATATTGCTTATTTTATAACCTTATAACAATATATTTTATCGCCTTCTTTTACTTCTATCCCTTTATCCATTAGCTGGATTCCACAATCAAAACCCTTTTGGACTTCTGTAACAGTAGCTTTGTTAATTCTCAGGGTTTTAATTTTGGTCTCTGCGATAATTTCATCATCTCTTACAATATCGCACTTGTGATCCTTCTTTAGAACACCTTCCTCTACCCTCGATCCCAAGATTGTTGTACCATCTGAAAGTGTGAATAGTTGCCTCACTGTAGCATTTCCTATCTCCTCCTCTGCTGTAGATGGTAGAGACATTAGGGATATAGCTTCCTCTATCTCTTCTATTAATTTATAGATAATGTCGTAGGTTTTAATAAGGATTCTTTGTTTCTTGGCATAATTGGAAACCCCAGACTCTACTCCGACCTCGAAACCTATTACTATAGATTTAGAGAGTTCTGCTAATTCAACATCCTTTTGTGTAACATTGCCCACTCCTGAATCTACGATATTTACTTTATATCCATCTTCCTCAATCTTTGACAGGGACTTTAATATTGCCTCTAGCGAACCTTCAGAAGAACTTTTTACGATTACATTGAGGAACTTGGTATCATCTCCCTCTTCTCTAATAGTAAAAAACTCTTCCATTGTCACCTCTTCTTTCTCTTCTTTTTTCTTCTGGGAGAATAGAGACTTTAGTAATTTCTCATCCTTATTCTCAAGAGCATACACCACAGTTCCTAATTCAAGTAGATGGGAGATTCCAATAATCTTCCCTCCACAACCACAATCTAGGACACAGAAACTTCCCCCCTCTTCTGTCACCATTCCCTTAACCTTCTCTAATATAAACTCTTCGCCTACTCGATACCCTAACCAATCACCTTGGCAAATACCTCCTTGAACCAGTGCTACAGAGGATGTGTTTCCCTTAAATTTGTCTTTAACAGACTCCAAAACATATGCTTTTCCTAAAACTCCTTCTGGCAATTCTTCTCCACTCTTAACCCCTTCGACTTCTGCTACAAGAAGTATTAACTCTAAGAGTTCGGGTATCCCTTTTCCTGTTTTCCCAGAAACCTCTATAACAGGGATCTTTCCCCCTAGGCCTTCTATCTGAAGACCGTTACTTACGATCTCTCTTTTAACTTTATCTAACTGAACATCTGGAAGGTCTACTTTATTGATAACAACGATTGGTTTGGCATCTGAGTTCTTGATAATCTCTATTGATTCCTTAGTCTGAGGTTTAACTCCTGCATCTGCTGCAACAACTAAGAGAACAATATCTGCAATACTCCCACCACGAGTTCTCATGAGGTCAAAAGCTTCGTGCCCTGGAGTATCTATGAATGTAATTCTCTTACCTTCTGAGACATCTACGGTGAAAACAGAAACTTTTTGAGTTATTCCTCCCACCTCACAATCTTGAACATTGCTCTGCCTTATTTTATCCAGGATAGTTGTCTTACCGTGATCTACATGACCAAGAATGGTTACAATAGGGGGTCTAACACAATTGGTTGTGCCTTCGACTTTCTGCTTTGTGTCTTTCTCCTCCTTAGCCATTCTTTACCTTTAATCCTTAAATTATTTCTCTTTCTCATCTGCCTTATCAGATTCATCTTCTTCTTTTCTCTCTTCAAGGTCTTCCTTCTTAACAACTTCACCACTAGAACCAACGATATCTATTTTGTAACCTGTTAGTTTCCAAGCTAACCTAACATTCTGACCATCTCTTCCAATTGCTAAAGAAAGCTGATCGTCCTCTACAATTACTGTAGCAGTCTCATCTTCTATGGTTACCTCTTCTACCTTTGCTGGACTTAATGCCTTAGCTACAAATTCCTCTGGGTCTTCGTCCCATTCTATTATGTCAATCTTCTCTTCACCTAATTCATTCATAACATTTGCTATACGAATACCTCTCTGGCCTACACATGAACCAATAGGATCTACACCATCCTGTGTTGACCTAACTGCCATCTTACTTCTAGAACCAGCTTCTCTTGCTATGGCCATAACTTCTAAAACACCAGATTCTATCTCCGGAACTTCTAACTTGAACAGCTCTATTAAGAACTTGGGATCTGCTCTGGAAACAACCATCTGGGAATCAACAATGTCTTTTAACAAAACTTTATACCTATCCCCAAGTCTATAGAATTCATTTGGGATTTGTTCCTCTGGAGGCATGAATGCTGTAGCCTTTCCTATTTCAAATACAACCTCTCCTCTCTGCATCCTCTGCATTAAAGCTGTAAATATTTCCCCTACCTTGTCACTATATTCACTAATAACTGCCTCTTTCTCAGATTCTCTTATCTTCTGCAAAATTACCTGCTTAGCAGTCTGTGCAGCAATCCTTCCAAAATCTTCTGTGGGCATTTCTATCTGAATAGAGTCTCCAACTTCAACACTTGGAGAGATCATTTCTGCCTCTTCTATAGATATTTCCATATCATTATCCTTGACTTTCTTTACAACTTCTTTAGTTGCAATTAATTTAAACTCCCCTGTCTCTCTATCTAATTCAACAGAAAGGTTACTTCCTAACTCCTCTTCTTCTCTCTCTTCTTCATTGAATTTCTCTTTTTTATAAGCAACTAAAATTGCTGATTCTAAAGCGGTAAAAATTTCTTCTTTTTCTATTCCTCTCTCTGCGGCTATTTGGTTTATAGCAGAGATAAATTCTGACATCATTGCCATCTTAATATTTGTCTCTTAATTTAAATATTAATAAACTGGTGTAAAAAGAGTTGCTAAACTCATTTCTTGTCCCTTGTAATTATACACCTTTATGAGTGTTTACGAAAAAAAAGGTGAGAATAATATCCTCACCCTCATCTTTGTATAACTTTCAGGTTCAGTATAACACAAATGTTAACAAAAAAACAACCGAGAGATTTATGGATTAAAAATACCTACTATTCCTGCATTTCCCCAAGTTCTTCCCACAATTTCTTTTCCTTTTTGCTTATCCTTGTGGGGATATCTACATCAACACGGACATAGTGGTCTCCTCTCTTACCCTCTTGATTTAAGACAGGGCATCCTTTTTCTTTTAGTTTGAATATCGTTCCAGGTTGTGTTCCCTTTGGAATCTTTAATTTCACTTCCTTAAATATTGTTTCCACTCCTATCGTTCCTCCCAGGACAGCAATATGGACAGGGATCTCTTCCTGAGAGTATATATCGTTGCCTCTTCTTTCGAACTTAGCAGAAGCCTCGACCTCTATCTCAATATATAAGTCCCCTGGGATCCCCGCATTTCTTCCAGCATTACCCCCTCCCCTAAATCTAAGAACCATTCCATCATAGGCCCCTGCCGGGATTTTAATTGTTAAATCTTCTTCTTTCTCCAATACTCCCATTCCCTTACATTTGGGACACAGATTCTCTACGACCTTTCCTGTCCCTCCACAATTGGAACAAGTAGACATTACGGCCATCTGACCCAAAATGGTATTCCTTACCTGCCTTTCCTGACCCGTCCCTTTACAGACTGGACACTCCTTTATCTTCCCATCTTCACTCCCAGTCCCTTCACATTTGTCACAAGGCACATCTCTTTTTATCTTAATCTCATATTCTCCTCCCCTCATGGCTTCGTCAAAACTTACCTTTACTCTGTACCTAATATCTGCTCCTACATCCTCCTTTGGCTCTCCTCTGCTGCCACGAGTCGCACCTTGAGAGAAGTCAAAGCCGAATCCTCCTCCAAAATCTCCACCACCTCCAAAGAATGTATTGAAAATATCTCCCATGTCAAAAGGTACTCCCTGTTGGGTGTAACTATAACCACCATTACCAGCACCAGGATTAAAACCTGCAGTTCCTGCATGACCATATTGGTCGTATGCAGATCTCTTACCTTCATCCGAAAGTGTCTCATAAGCTTCTTGAACCTCCTTAAACTTCTCCTCAGCATCTTCCCCTTTATTAACATCAGGGTGATACTTCTTAACAAGTTTCCTGTAAGCTTTCTTTAATTCTTCTTTTGTTGCGTCTTTTTTTACTCCTAAGACTTCATAGTAATCTCTCTTTTCCATACCAGATTGATTTTAGCAAACTGAACAGATCTTTGCTACCCCTATTTCATCTCTAACCCTAAATCTGTTATATTAACAATATATGGAAAATAGCTGGAATATATCTACACATAGTGAGAAAAAAGTAAAAAAAACAAGAATTATTGTATCTATTGTTTTAGCCACAACTGGGCTTGCCATTGTAGCCAGTCAGGTAATTCCTTTGACAAAATCATATGTTGAAGGAGTTGTTGAACAAAAAAGAACTGAGGTAAAGGTAGATCCTGTTCCAGAATCTTACAAGAAATTCATTGAGGAAGAATTTGCCTATTACGATCCTGGACAGAGTTATTTTGCAAATTTATCCCGACAGGTCGGAGATATAGATATGACCGGAAGATATTCTTACGATCCCACAACTAAGACACAAAGGCTAATCGAGATTAACAAGGATTACAAAAAAGATATGCTCTTGACAATAGAGAGTGTTGGAATCGAAAATATAAAAATCTCTCCCAATGTGGAGAGTGAAAACGAATCTATTTACAACCAATACCTTAAAAACGGAGTTGCACACTTTAAAGGAACACCTCTACCTGGAGACGGTGGGAACTCCTTTATCTATGGACACAGTGCTGTAGAATCATTTTTCAGTAGACACAAAGATTTACCAGAGACTATATTCTCTCGCTTAAACGATATAGATATTGGGCAAAAAATAGTTGTAACCAGAGATGGTAACGTATTAGAATATACAGTACGAAATAAGAAGATTGTTGAACCAAACGATTTTACTATTTTGCAACCTATACAGAGTAAGGAAACTATAACCTTGATGACCTGCTGGCCACTAGGAATCGGCTCTAAGAGATTAATAGTGGTAGCAGAAAGAAGAATATAGAGGAAGTTAGATTAACTAATAGAGGATTAAAATGGAAGAGAAACAGAAAAAGACCTTAATAATTGTAGGAATCGTAGTTGTAATATTGCTAATAGGCACAATAGTCCTATTTCTACTAAGAGGAGACTCTGAAAACCCTGGACAGGAACCAGGAACACAAACTTCAGTGACACTTAGTTACTGGGGACTGTGGGAACCTCCTTCTGTTATGCAACCTCTAATAGATGAATTCGAGGCTACAAACCCAGGTATTAATATAGAATATTCTCAGCAGACTTTCTCCAACTATGAATCTAAACTCTTTACAAGGCTTCAACAAGCGACAGGAAACGAGGAGCCTGCTCCGGATATCTTTAGGATACATAATACCTGGACCCCAAAATATTATTCATACCTAGCACCTATGCCCGCGGACATAATGAGTGTTGAAGAATATCAACAGAAATTCTATCCCACAGCTTTAAATGACTTCACCGCTAAAAATGGAAACATCTATGCCATACCATGGGAAATAGATGGATTAATGGTTTTTTACAATAAGCAGTTACTTGCAGAAGAAGGCGTTACAGAACCTCCTGAGGATTGGGATAGTTTCTTTGAATTAGCAAGAGAATTAACCAAAAGGGATGCAAGTGGAAGGATTCTGCAAGCAGGAGTGGCAATAGGAACATCTAGAAATATAATGCACTCTGCAGAGATATTGGCATACATGCTCGCATTAGAGGATATTCAAGTAATGGATCAGACTAGAACGCACATATCTCTAAATACACCAAGAGTTCAGAGAGTATTTGAAACATACACCAACTTTGCAAAGGGAGACAATGCCCTATGGTCCCCTTCCCTAAGAAGTGACCTCGAAATGTTCTTTACTGGGGATCTCGCAATGATGATCGCTCCAAGTTGGAGAGCATTTGACATAATTCAAGCAGCACCAAGCATAGAATTTGACACTGCTCCTTTGCCCCAATTGTTGGCAAATGAGAAAGATATCTATTATGCAACCTATTGGGGAGATGCGGTAAATAGAACTAGTGCCAATCCACTAGCTGCCTGGAAGTTCATAGCTTTTCTTGCCCAAAAAGAACAACAGATGAAATTGTATTCCAATGCCTCCCAGATAAGGGCCTTTGGAGAGCCCTACTCACTTGTCGAACTTAACAGTGAAATGCTAAACAAGCCATATGTATCTGCCATAGCCCAGATGGCTCCAAATATGAGATCCTACCCCTGGGGAGATGAAACACTCGTAAATAGCGCTATTAACACAGCAATAACAGACATCATCGAAGGTAGAAGTGATGTAGACTCAGCATTAGAGGATGCAGAAGCTGTAATAAATGCTACAATAGAACAGACAAATAGATAATAATTAAAACTGTAATTAAATGCGAGAAAAAAGTGCCCCCAAAAAACATGCCCAGCTCTCAATGATCTATCTCACATTCCTGTTACTATTATCCATACCTCTTACAATATTCGGCTTGACACAAGACGACTTTGACCTCAGAGAGAGAGCTTTCGATGACTTGGAACTTAGTGAAGAACACCCATGTTTAATATCCTTTCCAAATGTCAACCCTTACTCCCTTCAGGTTGGAGAGACAGTAATGGTCCAGGTAGATTCGAAATTAAAAGATACAGGAATCTCTGGGTTAAGAGTCTCAGATGGAGAAGGAAACTTGGTTCACCAAGAATCGTTTACTGGCTCCCCCATCGAAATCGCAACTTCGTTTCCATACACACCCCAAAAAGCTGGTGAAGCAGATTTAATTGGAGAACTTACTCTCACAGAGGGCGGGAGAGTTAGTTGCGAAATCACTAGCCCCTATGACATTCAGGGTTTACAAATAATTCCCGAAAATAATGCTCCAGACTTCATAACCCTCCCTTCACAATCCATACCGTCTCAAAACATCGTTACTAATGACACATATGAATACACACTAGAAGCACAAGACCCTGATGGGGACAGGATTAATTACAGTTACTCTTTCACTCCTAGGGCACATTGGCTCAACAAAACGATAATAGATGATGGTTCTTCTGGGAGATTAACAATTAAGTTCAGTGGAAGAGCAGATAAACCTGCAAGTTACTTAGCAAATATTTTCATTCACGATGGTTATAGCAAAAACCTGAGAGCTCAATCCTGGGTTATTAATGTAAGCCCTAGAGAAAATGACATCCCAGTTGTAACAATTACCGAACCTACAGAAAGTTTGAGACTAGACAAAGGAACTACTTTCAAATCTTCTTGGAAGGCTACTGATAGAAACTTTATTGAAAAATACGAGCTATTCATTACAAAAAACATCACTGATGAAGAACAGTGGATACCAATAGATGAGAATATCCCCTACGATACAAACTCTTACAATGTAGAGACCTCTGGCCTAACAACAGGGACATACAAATTAATAGCTCAAGCTGTAGATAACCAAACCCCTCCCAGCATAGGTAGGGGTATATCTCCAGAGATTGTGATAAGTGCTGCTGGAGAAACTCCAACAGAAAAGCCTGACGACAAAACAGCTGACGAAGTCATCCTCTCTGACCCCCAAGTTATTAACATGTCACCAATGAGTACCGATGAAATAACAAACACCAGAGTTACAATAAAAGCAACCCTAGTAGCAGGAACAGATGCCACAATAAATGAGGAGAGTATTATGTTTAAACTAGATAATGTAGACCTCTCAGAACAGATTAAAATAAACAGAATTTCAGATAAGGAATACACGATAATCTACCAGCCACAACAAGATTTAGATGCTGGGTTACACAAAGCAGAGGTCATATTTGAAGATTCAAGAGGTTCAGACATTAATAAGTCCTGGAATTTTACAATACAAGCCCTAGAAACAGATGATGACTCCACATACAATATCTTTGGATACGAAATCGGAAAGAATGTCATACAAGTAGTAGCTATTGGTGCTATTGCTGTAATATTAGCAATTGTAGCCCCCTTCATAATCTTCTCCATCTGGAAAGGAGATAAAACAAAGGATGATTCTGCAATGTATACTAACTCTAAGCTCCCTCCATCAATACCAACAGATGACACAGAATATACTCCAATAGAAAAAGACTTTGGAGTTAAGGAGATGGTACAAACAGACGCTGAACCAGCAGAGAGCCCAGAAGAAGATCTCTGGGACAAATATTCTGCACCTAAACCTCAAGAGAGAGACTCTAGCATAGAGAAAGAAGAAATAGAGGTTAAAGTTGAAGAGACCCCTGAGACTCCGAAACAAGAAGAACTTACAACACCACCCCCACCACCGCCACCTCCTTCAGAAATACCCGCACAAATGGAAGAAGTATCTCCTACCATACCAGAACCAGAGATCCCTGAGATATCAGAATTGCAGAAATTGTCAGAACAACTACAAAAGATAAGAGAACAAGAAAAAGAAGAAAACAATAATAATCAACCCCCTAAAGAGTAAACTTAGTAGTTAAAGATCCTAGAAGTTGTTATAATCATCTCTATGAAAGATTTAAAATACAACGAAATTAGAAGCAGCTATCTAGATTTCTTTAAAAAGAAAGGACATGCCGAGATCCCAAGTGCCCCACTCGTTCCAGAGAATGACCCTTCCGTTCTATTTGTTAATGCGGGAATGTTTCCCCTAGTACCATTCTTAATGGGAGAAAAACATCCAAAAGGAACAAGATTAACAAATTCACAACGATGTGTAAGAACTGGAGACATTGACGAAGTAGGAAACAATTTCCACTGTACTTCCTTTGAAATGCTTGGCAATTGGTCTCTCAACGACTACTTCAAGGAAGATGCCCTAAGATATACACTAGAATTTTTTGTTGAAGAATTAGAATTAGATATAAATAACATCTATGCTTCCGTTTTTGGAGGAGAAGACAATATCCCAGAAGACGAAGTCTCTATATCGACCTGGAAGAACCTCTTCAAAGAATACGGAATTGATGCAAAGGTTGGGAAGAGGGAAAGAATCCAAAAGTTTGGTAAAAAAGAAAATTGGTGGGGATTAGATTCTGGAGGACCTTGTGGCCCAGATTCTGAAATATTCTATGACACAGGAAAAGAACCGTGTGGAGAAGATTGTAATGTAAGTTGTAACTGTGGCAAATACATAGAGATTGGGAACAATGTTTTCATGGAATACCTCAAAGAAGGAGAGAACCTTAAGCCCTTGGGAAGACACAATGTTGACTTCGGAGGGGGCTTGGAAAGAATAACTGCTCTTATACAGAGAACTGATAGCGTGTATGAAATAGATATATACAAACCAATTTTAGAGAAGATTAAAGAGATTACTGAGAGATATACCAACAGGAATGCAAATCCTGAAGACACCTTAAGATCCCAAAGAATAATAGTAGACCATATAAAAGCAGCCACCTGGATTATAATGGATGGAGTTATCCCATCAAGTAATCAACAGGGGTACATTCTAAGAAGATTAATTAGGAGGGCAGTCAGACATGCAAGGAAATTAAATATTACAGACACATTCACAAAAGAAGTTGCAGAAGTAGCAATAGACCAGTTCTCCCCTATCTACCAAGAGCTCAACGAAAAGAGAGAATACATTATAAAAATCATTGAGGAAGAAGAAATCAAATTTAACAACACACTAGAAAATGGACTCAAAGAGCTAGACAGATTACTTGAGCAAAAAGGAATAATAACTGGAGAAAATGCATTTAAACTATACGAAACATATGGATTACCACTGGAGGTTACAGAAGAAATCCTCGGAGAAAAGAATGTTACACTGGCGAATAGACAAAGTTTCTACTCTGCACAAAAAGACCACCAAGAGAAATCTAGGAGTGCATCTAAAGGACTTTTTAAGGGGGGCCTTGCAGACACATCTGAAATCTCCGTCAGATACCACACTGCAACGCACTTACTACTTGCTTCTTTAAGAAAAGTTCTAGGAGAACATATCTACCAGAAAGGTAGCAACATAACACCAGAACGGCTGAGATTAGACTTTCCTAATAAAACAAAACTAACTACAGAGGAATTAAAACAGGTAGAAGACTTAGTAAATTCAGCCATCGACCAAGAATTGGATGTAACCTTTGAAGAACACCCTAAGAAAGAAGCTCTTGAAATAATAGAGAAACATTCTTCTACAAGCTCCTTCGAAGAAAAATACCCAGACATAGTTAAAGTCTATTACGTTGGAGACAAAGAAGCCCCCTTCTCCGTTGAACTTTGCAATGGCCCTCACGTTAGCAATACAAGAGAGTTAGGAAAGTTTAAGATTGTTAAACAGGAGAATATTGGGGCCGGTGTAAAAAGAATTAAAGCTATATTAGAATAGTCATACAGTTATTATGTACCCAATACTAGCCATAGATTATGGAGAGAAAAATTTTGGTCTAGCAATCTCTGATTCAAAGGGGATTGTTGCATCTCCTCTGGAAGTTATTTCAATAACAAAAAACAGAGGAATACAAATCATTATAGAAGAGATTGTTGAAATAGCAAAAGAGAACAGAGCCAAAACAATCCTCGTAGGAAAGCCCCAGTCATTCACAGATAAACAGAAAAAAACAGAAGAAAAAATAGAGAAGTTTATTAACCTGCTAAGAAAAGCTACAGAGATAGAAATACTCACCTGGGACGAGAGCTTTTCTACAACAAATGCACAAAATATGCTAACATCTTTGGGACAAAACAGTAAAAGCTCTAGAAGGAAAATTGACAAGATTGCTGCTACTGTTTTCTTGCAAGAATTCTTAAATTCAAAAAACAAAAAGAATGAGAGTAGAAAAAAAAGAATCTAGAACTTCTGGGACAAAACTCTTCCCATTTTTCTTAATTCTTATTGGTATTGGGATTGCCTTGGTTGTTACCGACTACAAAAGAAATCTAAATGTTCCCAATAGCTCAAGTGATGAAAAAGTTAGAATTGAGATAACAGAGGGAGAGAGTGTAACAAATATATTACAAAATCTTCTCAAAGAGGACCTTATAACCCAGAAAAATTACTACTATGCAAAAGTCTACCTAAGATTAAAAAACCTTGGTTCTACATTACAGGCTGGAGTATATAACCTCCCCAAGAATCTAACCATCGTTGAATTAATAGAGACCTTACAATATGGGAAGGATGAAGAAATCTGGGTAACTATCCCAGAGGGACTTAGGAAAGATGAAATTGCAGAGTTAGTAAGCAGTGAATTAGCAACAGAGAATTTCTCTCCCGAAGAGTTCCTCGCCCTTACAAATGATCCTACCTTTATACAGACACTAGAACTAGGGGTTGAAACAGATAACCTAGAAGGTTTCCTCTTCCCAGATAAATACTCTTTCCCCTCCGAGGTAGATGCAGAGGGAGTAATCATTAGGTTAGTAGAGAATTTCAAAACAAAAGTCACTAGGGAGTACACATACGAGGACATCATCCTTGCCAGTATCGTTGAGAGGGAGGGGTACAATGGAAATGACAGACCTATCATTGCAGGAATAATCTTGAAGAGATTTGAAGAGGGGTGGTTACTACAAACAGACGCAACTTTGCTTTATCCCCTTAAAGACTGGAATAGTCCAATAACACAAGAGGTTAAAGAGAACAATAACCCCTACAACACATACAAAAACATTGGACTTCCCCCTACGCCTATTTGTAATCCAGGATTACAATCAATAGAGGCAGTTTGGAACCCAGTGGAAACCAACTACTACTATTACATCCACGACAATGACGGAAACCCTCATTACGCCGAGACTCTAGACGAACACAATGAAAACATTAATAAATACCTAAGGTAATAATCAACTCAAATGACCATAGATATAGATTTAAACGATGCTAACCTAGCTACCCCCCAAAAACCAAGGGAGAAGTTAAAGAAAATCAAGGAAGAAAAGTCTCCTACAGATGGAAATACTCCAAAGAAAAATAAAAGGAAGAAAACCATAATCCTCATGGTGGTTACTCTTGTTCTCCTTGGTCTAGGATTCTTAATCTACAAGGGATATATATTCTCACGAGACTTTGGCTTTAGACTCAGACCTGAAGAACTGCTAGGAAGGGAAGAGAAAAGTTTAAAGAAAGATCCCTCAGGGAAATACACCAATATGTTGCTAGTAGGATTAGATACCAGAGAGAATACAGGACTATTAAACACAGATACCATAATAATGGCATCTTATAACTACGAAACTAACGACATAACACTACTCTCCATTCCAAGAGACTTCCATGTTGAAGTCGAAGAGGGAGTAAACTGGTATGTCAGAATAAATAGCATATATAACGCTGCCGAACAGGAAAAGGAAGGAGATGGGATAATAGCCCTCCAAGATACTGTTGAAAGAGTTACAGGACAGGAGATTCAGTATTACGCTATGGTTGACTTTAAAGCTTTTGTAGAGATAATAGACACACTAGGGGGAGTCGATGTAAACGTAGAGAATAGCTTTACAGATTATCGATACCCTCTTGGAGATGGCTACCAAACAGTATCCTTTGAAGCTGGCCCACAAACAATGGATGGGGAAACAGCATTAATATACTCAAGATCAAGACATTCTCTTCAAAATAACGAAGGGAGTGACTTTGCTAGAGCAAAAAGACAACAGAAGGTAATAATTGCACTTAAAGACAAATTACTATCCTCAGAATCTCTAACAAATCCCAAAACGATATTAGGAATCCTCCCCTCTATAGATGGTAATATTAGAGTTTCAGAATTTTCCACAAATGACATAGAAGCTGCATTAGAACTCCTCAAGGAATTTAATGAGAATTCTGGAAAAATCTACTCTTTCGTTCTAGACACCTCTATTGGAAATTATTCATTAGTCGAGAACAAACCGATGGAGAGTGGGGCATACGCAATAGGTCCTAAAATAGCCCTAGGTGATTACACAGACATAAATGAATTTGTCAGCTTAATAATAGACACTCCTGCCCTCTACGAAGAGAAGGCCAAAGTCCTCATATATGACACAGGAGCAGGATACCAAACAGTACTAGCACTAACAGAAAAATTGAACGAGGACTACCCATACTTGGATATCACCTTCGCAGGGACACTAAGAACGGACAGAGAAGAAATAATCATCTACTCGCATGAGGAGGGAGAAAATACCCATACTGTCAAAGAACTCTCCAAATACCTAGGAACTGACTTAACAACTCAGCCAGATTACATTACAAGCAATCTAAATGGGGAAGATGTTACAATACTAATAGGAAGTAACATTGCAACCGAGGAGGAATAAAAGTGGAATACAAACTTTATCACGGAAATTCGACATACCTTTCTTTGGAGGAAGTTCACTCACATCTAAACAAGCTTAGAGAAGAGAACCCAACCATTAGTGTAGATATACTAGAAGCCGACTCCAAGACCCCTAGGGAGATAGTTGACTTTCTAACTTCCCCTTCCCTCTTCTCCACAAAAAGAACAATATTAATAAAAAGACTGTACAGGAATAAAGAGAAAACCCTTTTAACAGAAGCCCTTGTAGAAATTCTCGAAGAAAGTAAAAATGATGACCACATAATAATCTGGGAAGACCAAAAGATAAGATCTAATACAAGATATTATAAATTCTTTAAAAAGAATAACGCTGTAGAAGAATTAAATGAGCTAAATAAAAGAACTTTCTTCACTTGGCTAAGAAAAGAGTTAGAAAAACATGATCTGAAGATAGACCAAAGCGTTATCAAAAAGCTTGCGGAAAGAACAAACTACGACCCAGAAAGGTGTAAGAATGAAATAGAGAAATTCAAATTACATAACCAAGATAAAATAATCAGAGAAGAAGACATCGAAGAGCTTACCGCTGACACCATAGAAAAAGAGATTTGGGATTTTACAGATGCAATTAACATACAAGACAAAGAAAAAAGCATTACAATTCTAGAAAGATTAACTTCTCAGGGAGTGGATGCGAACTATATCCTCTCAATGTTAGCGAGGAATTTAAGACTTCTTTACCTGACTAAAACCTTAGATGAGGAAGGAAAGGGATACAAAGAGATATCTTCCACATTAAAAATCCCTCCGTTTACAACCCCTTCTCTAATAAAAGCTTCTAAACAATATTCTGAAGAGAAAATAACACTACTCTACTCTAAACTTTCGAACCTAGATTACCAAATTAAAACAGGCAAAATTGAGCCTACTCTTGGACTCACCCTAATCTGTCCTTTCCTCTAAGAGATTATTCTGCCTCTAAGAATAAGTTCCGTAACACTCTGAGTTGACACCCTCCCCTCATTAAACTAAACTTTAGGGAAGGATAAGTTTTTACTACCCTTAATGGAAGAAGTCAGAAGAGTTCCCACCACAAGTGAAAAGAAAAAGAGCACGACCCTATTAATCGTAATTGCTGCTATTTTAGGTATAGGGCTTATTATTTCGGCCGTTTATTTTTATACCTTAGAGGAACCTGAAGACGAACAGATTGTAACAGAAACAACCTGTGCCTGTTATTACATAGATCCAGAAGTAGTACCTGAATGTGGAGACCCTAGAAGAGGATTCTCTTTTGAACTAAATACTGTTCCTAGCAACCAAAATTGTAGCGCACCATGTTCCATTGACAAAATTTCAACAAACCTGTTAAACAGCACAACTAAACAAGATCTTTACCAAATCTGTACCCTACCAGTGGTTCAAGACAGCAGATGTACAGAGATGACAATAAAGGATAATGCTGGCAAAATTGTCACTGGGAAAATTCCCCTAGATGAAAAGGAGTTAAGCATTGAAGCTAAGTTTGATGCTGTTTATACAGATCACAAGTTTGTGATTAACAATCAAGAGGTTGAGCCAGACTCCATATCTCCAGA
>LDZT01004580.1_pt1 | contig 17404 bp, 18 predicted proteins | sample 615521 | NCBI WGS metagenome assembly LDZT01 (sample SAMN03408292, study PRJNA278302) | terrestrial metagenome | isolation source: oil reservoir sample SB1 | place: USA: Alaska, North Slope, Schrader Bluff formation | collected 2011-09
ACCGAATATGTTCCGGTTTAAGTGCTTATTTATTTTTAATTAAATACGGTGTCTAAAGGAGAGTTTGCGGGTTGACTTTTGACACAGTATCTCGATACTATATACTTGATACTTTATAAAAATGTTTATAAAAATGTTTGATTTTTAGATACGACTAATGTATAATACTTACGATTAGAAGTTGCTAATAATAGGAGCTATTAATAAATATAAAATAGGCGGCTGGTAAAATGATTCAAAATTTAAGTAAATTAGAAAGGCAAAGAAGAATAAAAGAATATATTTCAAATGACCCATTTTTGTCTGATAAAAAACTTGCTGAATTATTTAACTTTAGTGTGCAAACTATTCGATTAGATCGAATGGAAATGGGCATTCCCGAAATGAGAAAACGAATAGTGCAAGTTGCCAAAAATACTTCCTCAAGCGATAAGGTAAAATCTCTGAGCAAAGAAGAAATAGTTGGCGAATTAATAGATTTAGAGTTGGGTAAGAATGGCATTGCCATCTTAAAAACTACAAAAGATATGGCTTTCAACAAAACTGGGATAGTTAGAAGTCATTATATATTTTCTTTAGCCGATTCATTGGCAATTTCCATCATTGATGCAGAAGTAGCTTTAACCGGGATTGCCCGCTTAAGTTACAAAAAACCTGTATATGCCGGGCAGACCCTGGTAGCCAAAGCAAGAATTGCCCGCAACAAGAGCAATAAATATTTAGTATCAGTCCACGTAAAGACCGAACAAAAAGAAGTATTTACGGGAAAATTAGTAATTTTTACCGTTGACAATAAAGTAAAAAAGGAGAAGACTTAAATGAAAATAGCTCTTGACACCATGGGAGGGGATTATGCCCCTGAAGAAGTTGTGAAAGGCGCAGTTTCGGCCTTAGAAGAAAGAGACTTAGAGATTATTTTATTAGGTGATATAGAGAAAGTCAAAGAAGAGTTAATAAAATATAAATATAAAAAAGATAAATTATCGGTCATAAATTGTAAAGAATATATTGAAACAGGTGAATTTCCTTTAGATGCTATAAGGAATAAAAGGGATTCTTCTATAGTGGTGGGAACGAAATTGTTAAGAAATAATAAAGCCGACGCCTTTATTTCTGCTGGAAATAGTGGAGCAGTTATGGCTGCAGCCATCTTGGAGCTAAGGTGTATTCCCCATATACGACGTCCTACTATTGGTGCTATATTACCCTCGGCAAAAGGAAAAGTTTTAGTATTAGATGTGGGTGCAAATGTTGATTGCAAGCCGGAACATCTAGCCCAGTTTGCCCTTATAGGAAATAAATACGCTAAATATATTTTAGGAATAGAAAATCCAAAAATTGGATTGCTAAATATTGGCGAAGAAGAGAATAAAGGAAATAAATTTGCTCAAAATGCTTATAAAAAATTAGAAAATACCAATATTAATTTCGTAGGAAATATTGAAGGTAAAGATATTTTTAAGGGAAAAGTAGATGTAGTAGTATGTGATGGATTTACTGGCAACATATTATTAAAATCTTCTGAAGGGTTATCCAAGCTGCTTTTAACCGAGATTAACAAAATGATTATCAGCCAACTTCCCCAAAATCAAGAAATGGATAAATTAAAGGAAAGATTTATGAATTTGGTAAAAATGACCGATTATACAGAATATGGCGGATCTCCTCTATTAGGTGTAAACGGATTATGCTTTATATGTCATGGACGATCTAAAGCAAAAACTTTTAAAAATGCCATACTCAATACCAGTAAATTTATAGATGCTAACATAGTTGAGCACTTTAAAGAAATATAAATAAAAAAATTCAATAACAAGAAGGGAAAGATATTAATTAATGAAAAATATGCAAAATGTTAAAATAATCGGAACAGGTTCTTATGTTCCCACAAAAGTTCTAACCAATGAAGATTTGGAAAAAATAGTTGATACAAATAACGAATGGATCATCACCAGAACCGGCATCGCTGAACGTCGTTTAGCTAAAGACAATGAAATTACTTCAGATATATCTTCCAGGGCAGCTATGGAGGCATTGAAAGATGCAAACATTAAGCCTGCGGAAATTGATTTAATCATTGTTGCTAGCAATTCGCCAGATATGGTTTTTCCGGCCACCGCTTGTCTGGTACAGGAGAAAATTAATGCTGTAAATGCCGCGACTTTTGATTTGCAAGCAGGGTGCACTGGTTCGGTTTATGCTCTAATTACTGCCTGGCAGTTTATTTCTAATGGCTTTTATAATAATGCTTTAATAATTGGAGCCGAAACTCTTTCAAAATTTGTTGATTGGACTGATAGAAATACTTGTATACTTTTTGGCGATGGAGCAGCAGCTGTTGTTCTAAAAGCTGGCCAGGAAAAAGGAATCCTTTCTGGTTACTTGGGAGGAGATGGGTCAAAAGCAGATTTGATTATGTTGCCAGGCGGGCTTTCTAGGAATCCTGCTTCTCATAAAACTGTAGAAAAGAAAATGCATTATGTTAAGATGAAGGGAAATGAAGTATTTAAACATGCTGTTAGAAACATGAAAAGGTCAACTATAAAGGCTTTAGAAAAATGCCACCTTTCAGTGAAAGATATAGATTGTTTTATTCCACATCAAGCTAATATTAGGATTATTTCAGCTGTATCAAGGGTTTTAGGAATAAAAGAAGATAAAGTTTTTATAAATTTAAGTAAATATGGAAATACTTCTGCTGCCTCTGTGGTTATTGCTCTTGATGAAGCAGCAAAAGAAGGCACGATTAAAAATGATGACATTGTAGTATTAACTTCTTTTGGTGCTGGCCTTACTTATGGTTCTATTGTTTTTAGGTGGAATAAATAAATTTTTTAAAGATTAAAAATATTTTCCATAATATATATTCAAGGAGAAAAAAATGGAAAAAATTGCTTTTGTATTCCCTGGTCAGGGTTCTCAAAAAGTAGGAATGGGAAAAGATTTAATAAAAAATTACCCGGAAGCAGAAATTTTACTTAATAGAGCTAATGAAGCTCTAAAAGAGGAAAGAGTAGATATTGGTAAAATCTGTTTCGAAGGACCAGAAGAAGAATTAAAAAGTACGGCTAATGCTCAACCAGCAATTTTAAGTATCAGTACAATTTTGTTTGAATTACTTGAGAAAAATAATATTAGGCCATCAGTAGTTGCTGGTCATAGTTTAGGCGAATATTCAGCACTGGTAGCTAGTTCTGCTATTAAGTTTGAAGATGCAGTGAAGTTAGTAAGGAAAAGAGGAGAATATATGCAGAGTGCAACTCCAGCAGGAACTGGTTCAATGTTAGCAATTATCGGCTTAGAAAAAGATAGGATAAGTAAAATGTGTGAAAAAATTAATGATATTGGGATAGTAGAAATTGCTAATTATAATTCCCCCACACAAATTGTTGTTTCGGGGGAAATTAAAGCACTGGATAAATTGTCAGAATTAGTCAGAGAGAAAGGGGCGAGAAAGGTAATTCCTTTAAAAGTAAGTGCTCCTTTTCATTCATCATTAATGAAATTAGCTAAAGATAATTTAGCTAGATATTTAGAAAGTGTGGAAATAGATAATCCTCAACTTCCAATAATTTGTAATGTTAATGCTGATTACATAAAAAATAAAGAAGAGGTTAGGTTATCTTTGATTGAGCAAATGACTCATCCTGTAAGGTGGGTTGACTCCATAATAAAAATGAATTCCAAAGGTATTAATTATTTTATCGAAGTAGGGCCTGGCAAGGTCTTAAGAGGCTTAATTAAGCAAATCATTCCTGAGTCCAAAGTCTTTAATGTATTTGACTCAGATTCTTTGAAAAATGTAGTTGAAAAAATAAAGGAGGTCTTATAAAATGGAACTATCTGGAAAGGTTGCTTTAATTACCGGATCAGCTCGAGGGATAGGTAGGGCTATCGCCTTAGAATTAGCTAATCATGGAACAAACATAGTTATTAACGATATTTTACCAAAAAGTGAAATTGATAAAACTTTGGAAGAAATAAAAAAAAGTGATAATATGGCAATTGGGATAAAAGCAGATATAACTGTATTTGATGAAGTTGATAGAATGGTGAAAGAGATTATAAATAAATTTGGTAAAATAGATATATTAATAAATAATGCTGGAATAACCCGCGATTCTCTTTTAATCAGGATGAGAGAAGAGGATTGGGATGCAGTGATAAAAATAAATTTAAAAGGTACTTTTAATTGTTCCAAAGCTGTGGCAAAATATATGATGAGGCAAAAGAGCAATGATAAAATTGTAAATATATCCTCAGTTATCGGATTAGTAGGAAATATCGGGCAGGTTAATTATGCCGCATCAAAAGCGGGGATAATAGGATTAACTAAATCAATGGCAAAAGAACTTGCTTTGAGAAATATAAATGTAAATGCTATTGCACCCGGATTTATCGATACGGATATGACTAAAAAATTACCAGAAAAAGTTAGACAAGATCTTCAACAACGTATCCCTTTGAAAAGATTAGGTACCGTGGAAGATATCGCTAAAGTGGTGTATTTTTTAGTTTCTGATGCAGCAAATTATATTACAGGACAAGTTATAAATGTCGATGGCGGTATGGTAATGTGAAAGGAGGTGAAAGTATAGAATGGAGTCAATGGATAGAATAAAAAAGATAATCGTAGATCAATTAGGAGTTGATGAAAGTAAAATTACTGAAGATTCTTCTTTTGTTGATGATCTGGGTGCAGATTCTTTAGATATAGTTGAACTGATAATGGCTTTCGAGGAAGAATTTGATATAGAAATTCCAGATGAAGATGCAGAAAAGATGAAGACTGTTGGAGATGCGGTTAAATATTTAAACAAATAAGAATATAAATGTAAAATATGCATAAGTACTTTTTATATTTATTTTTTTAAAAGATATATACTAAGATTAATGTCTAATTAATTTAGGGTCGGAGATTTATCCGACCCTAAATTAAAATGTAAATCTACTAATAATAATTATTTAGTGAAGGTGTTGAATAAAATAATGAAAAATAGAGTAGTAATCACCGGAGTAGGTTTGGTTACCCCTATAGGAATTGGAAAAGAAGAATTTTGGCAATCATTAATTCAAGGAAAATCTGGAATCGACAAGATTAGTTATTTTGACACTTCAGAATATTCTACCAAAATAGGAGGAGAAATTAAAAATTTTGATTTTATGAATTTTTTCCCTCCTAAAGAAGCAAGGAGAATGGACAAAAGCACTCAATTTTCAATTGTTAGTGCCATGTTAGCCTTGGAAGATTCTAAATTAAAAATTACCGAAAAAGATGCTTATTTAACAGGGGTTATAATTGGTTCAGGTATAGGCGGTATAGAAACATTTGAAAAACAACATAAAATATTGTTGGAAAAGGGACCGAGGAGAGTAAGTCCATTTTTTGTACCTATGATGATTTCTAATATATCTGCAGGCGAAATAGCTATTAAGATTGGGGCGAAGGGGCCTAATGCTGTCATCACTACTGCTTGTGCATCATCTACTCATGCTATTGGAATGGCTTTCAAACTTTTACAGCAAGGAGATGCTCAGGTAATTCTTAGTGGAGGTGCAGAAGCTGCTATTACCCCAATGGCTTTAGCTGGATTTTGCAATATGAGAGCTTTATCTGTTCAAAATGATAATCCCAGCCAAGCTTCTAAGCCTTTTGATAAAGGAAGAGACGGGTTTATTATGGGAGAAGGCGCAGGAATTTTAGTATTAGAAACTTTACAACACGCAAAAGAAAGAAATGCTGATATATATGCTGAAATATTCGGTTTTGGTATGACGGCTGATGCCTATCATATTACTGCTCCCGCACCTGACGGAGAAAGTGCTGCTAAAGCAATGGAAATTGCTTTAAGAGATGCAAAAATCGAGCCTTTACAAATTGATTATGTTAATGCTCATGGGACTTCTACTCCCTTAAATGATAAATTAGAAACCTTAGCCATAAAAAAAGTGTTTGGCAGACATGCCTATAATTTAAAAATTAGTTCTAATAAATCTATGACCGGTCATCTGTTGGGGGCAAGCGGGGGAGCAGAGGCTATTGCCACTGCCCTTACTATAAAAAATAATATTATACCTCCCACTATTAATTATGCATCTCCGGATCCGGAGTGTGACTTAGATTATGTGCCAAATAAAAGTGAAAAGAAAAAAGTTGATTATGCTATTTCAAATTCATTTGGCTTTGGCGGACATAATGGAGTAATTGTTTTAGGAAAATATCGAGAATAGCGTGGAGCGTACAGCGTTTAGCGTATACTTAGAAAAGAAGAAGACAGAATTCAGAAGTCAGAATAAATCCGTATCTCGTTAAGAAATGAGTATCGAGTATATAGTAAAGATAGATAGCGGATCCGTGGAGCGTAGAGAAATAAGTAGATAATATAATAGTTTTAATATATAGCGAAAAATTAAAAGCGCAAAACGCAAAACCATAGCTTAAAACTTAAAATTTAAATATGTATTATTGTATATTGAGTTTTACGTATTCTATCCGGTGTATTATAACATAACAAAAATGAAAAACTAAAGAAGTAAGAACAGAGCTTAAAATTTAAAATTTACAGAAATAGTTTTGGGTTTTTAATTATGGTTTTTAGCTTTTAGTTTTTCGCTTTAAGTTTTAGTTTAATAAATAGATTGCCACGCTCTGATAAATCAGAGCTCGCAATGACATAAAACATAATAAATTGGCAACCGTAAACTTGTATTTAAAACTAACGGCTAATTTAATTGGTCAATTGAACAATATTATATCCTGTATTTTTAATTGGAGAATTGGCAAATAGGTCGATTGAATAATCTTGTGTCTCGCATCTTGCAACTATTAACTGAAAACTGATTTTCTTAACGCGATACTCGATACGCAATACGCGATACGACATATTAACGACTAAATAATAAGGTGATATAATGATTTTGAAAAAAAGAAAAGGATTTAATGTCAAATAATTTAGAAAAAAAATTAGATTATAAATTTAAAAATAGAATTCTCCTCAAAGAAGCTTTAACCCATCCTTCTTTCCAAAAAAAAAGTTTAAAAGAAAAGACAGCTAACAATCAAAGATTAGAATTTTTAGGTGATTCTGTTTTAAATTTAATTGTTACTGAATATCTTTACCGTAAATTAGCCTCTTTTTCAGAAGGTAAGCTTACAAAAATTAAATCTGTTATGGTTAGCAAGGATATTTTGGCTAAATGGGCTGATTACCTTTCTTTAGGAAAGTACATTATCTTGGGAAAAGGGGAAGATTCAACCGGAGGGAGAAAAAAATTATCTATTCTTGCAGATTGTTTTGAGGCTCTATTAGGCGCAGTATATTTAGATAGTGGCCTGCAAAAAGCTAAAAAAATAATCTTGCCATTTATAAAAAAAGAAACGGAACTAATTATAAAGGGAAAGCATGGGGGAGATTATAAAACTTTATTACAGGAAATTTCTCAAAAAAAGATGAAATGTTTACCCGAATACTGTCTAATTAAAGAAAAAGGTCCGGATCATAAAAAAATATTTTGTATTAAGGTAAGACTAAAGAAAATCGCCTATGGAACCGGAACTGGTGAGAACAAAAAGGAGGCAGAGCAGGATGCCGCACAGGATGCTTTAAAAAAGTTAAAAGTAATAAAATGAGGCAAAAAGTGTTTTTAAAAGAACTTGAAATTTATGGATTTAAATCATTTGGGAAGAAAATAAAACTATCATTCAATTCTGGCGTTACCGCAATAGTCGGTCCAAATGGCTGCGGTAAAAGCAACATTACCGATGCGGTCAGATGGGTATTGGGCGAACAGAATATCAGGTCATTACGGGGAAAACAACTAACAGATATTATTTTTTCAGGGAATCACAAAGCAAAACCTTTAAATATGGCGGAAGTTTCGTTAACTATCAATAATTCTGAGAAGATTCTCCCGGTAGATTGGGAAGAAATAAATATTAAGAGAAGAATTTATCGTTCCGGAGAGACCGAAAGTTTCATTAATGGAATCCCTTGCAAATTGAAAGATATTCAAGAATTATTTATGAATACAGGATTGAGTAAAAATACCTATTCCATCGTTGCCCAGGGAGAAGTTGATCTTATTTTAAGTGCAAAGCCGTCTGAACGACGTTATTTATTTGAAGAGGCTGCCTCTATTTCTAAATATAGATATGAAAAGAAAAAAACTTTAAATAAAATAGAAGAAACCAATAATAATTTAGATAAGATTGAAAATATAATTTCTGAAATAAAAAATCAGTTACTAATTTTGGAAGAAGAGGCAAAACATTTAAAAAGCTATAAAATATGTCAAGAAGAGATTAAAAATATGGAATTATTTTTAATCTATCAAAAATATAATTTATACAGAACAAATTTATCTAAAATAAAAAGAAATTTAGAACAATATGAAAAAGAAAAAAACAAGATTATAAAGAAAATTGAATTAGAAGAAACAGCGATTAATTCATTAAGCACAGAGTTAAATAGTTTAAGTAAGGAAAAAGAGAAATATAAATATGATAATTATGAACTGGATAATAGAAAAAAATTAATTCAGAGCGAATTAAATTTAATATTACAAAAGAAGGGTGATGTTGAAAAAAGGCTGTTTGATTTAAATGAAGAAGCTGAAAATATTACCCAAAAAATAGTTATTGGTGAACAAAATAAAAAAGCAGTAAGTTTGAATATTCTGGAGATAAACAAAAAATTAGATAGTTATAATAAAAAACTTATCTATTCAAATAAAGAAATTAATAATATTTCAAAATTTATCGATTCGCTTAATATTATAGAGATTAATTCAAGGAAGGTATTAAAAACAATTTCGGAAAAAGAATTGTTTTTAAAGGAATCAAAAATAAGATATAGCACTACCTTGAATATCATCGATATAAATTTAGAAAAAATTAGAAAAAAAAGAATATTACTTGAAAATCAGTTAGAAAATATGCTGGCAAAAGAGAGTGATTATCAAAAAATTGTAAGAGAAAACAGAAAAAACGAAGATGAAGCACATCTTAAATCAAATGAAGAGAAAATAAAAGAGATTGAAAATATCTTAAAAAAATTACAGGAAGAAGAGGAAAAAGATAGACATGTAATTAGCTTAAAAGAAGAAAGGAAAAATATTTTAAAAAAATCAATTAAGACTAATGGGAAGAAAAACGAACAAAATAAAGAGATCTTTTACTCCAAATACTGCCAAAAATATCCATATGACCTTTGTGAAAAAATCATAAAACTCATCGATAATATTCCTTCAAAATATGAGAAAATTATGAAGATTGCTTTAAAAGAAAGTTTCAACTCAATTGTAGTGAGCGATATTTCATATGCTTTAAATATAATTAATTCCTTATCGAAAAACGAAATAGAAAAATTAAAGATAATCCCTCTGGATTTAATAAAAAATATAAAAACACTTCCTGATGATCAGGTTAAAATTAAAAACAAAAATATTTGTGGGTTTGCCCACGAACTGATAAATTACTCCCAAAAATACCAGAATCTATTTGAAGTTTTGTTGGGGAATGTATTAATAGTTGAAGATATAAAGACTGCTCTTGATATTTCTAATGAGTATTTGGGTAAATATAAAATTATTTCACTAAATGGTATGGTAATAAATATAGACGGTTCCGTAGATATTTATTCAAACTCAACAAATTCAGATAATTCTCAAGAGAGTTTTTATTATGTAGAGAAAGAGATTGAAAAATTAGAAAAAGAAATAAAAACTTTAAAAATTAAAATTGAAAGAAATGATAATATTATAGAAAAAAATAATGATATTTATAATTCACTATTGAAAGAAAACCAGGATATAAAAAGATTATTGCAAGAGAACGAAAAAAACGTAACGGATAGTATAAATAATTTGAACAAGGCAACAGTTTCAATTAATGAGCTAAAAGATAGCTTAAAAGGTCTTTCAATTGAAGAAAATAGTATTTTGGAGGAGAGAAAAAATATTTCGGGGAAATTACGTTTCTTGGAAAAAAATTACAATACTCTTTCTGAATATAGAAAAAATATTAGTCATTCTAATAATACAATTAATCAAATTGTTGCAAGAGGAAACAACCGCATAAAAAATCTTTCCAGAGATATAAATGACCTAAAAAATATTATTCTAATAAATAAAGAGAAACTAATTAATATAGAAGAAAAAGTTAAAAATATTTCTCAATACAAAGATGAGCATTTCCTCGATTTAGACGAAAAAAGAAGTGCTATAAAAGAATATAATGAAAAACTTGCTGATATATTAAAAAAAATAAAAGAGTATAAAATTAAAATAAACAGGTTGGACAAAGAGAATCCTTCTGTTTTCAAGAAAGTAGAAGAAATAGAAGATATTCTGCAAAGAAAATCCAATATATTAAAAAATCTGCAACAAGATAAGTTAAAACAACAAAAAACGTACGAATCAATCAAAGACAAACAACATAGAGAAGAAATGTTAGAGGTTCAATATCAGGAAAAATACGTTAACATAAGAGATGAAGTAAATAGAAATTATAATTTATCACTGAAAAAATTAGAATTATACAAAAATATATCCGGTTCACAGAAAGAAGCTAACCAAAGGATAGATATTTTAAGAGATAACATATTAAAAATGGGACAGATAAATTTTGAGGCCGAAAATAAATACAACAATCAGTTACAGCGATATAATTCTCTATACGAAAAATACGACGATATATGTAGGGCAAAAAAATATCTGGAAATAACGATTTCAGAAATTGACCAAATTGCAACAGAAAGACTTAAAAAAACATTTAATCAGGTAAAAACATACTTTAATGATATATTTAAAAAGATATTTTCCGGTGGGGAAGGAAGATTAATTATTGAATCTGAAAAAGATATATTAAACTCCGGAATAGATATAATTGCCCGTCCTCCGGGAAAGAAAACGCAAAATATTGAATTATTATCCTCCGGTGAAAAAGCCCTAACTGCTATAGCACTTTTACTGGCCTTATGGAAAGCTAATCCCAGTCCTTTTTGTCTTTTTGATGAAATAGATACATCTTTGGATGAAGTAAATGCTGAAAAACTTACCCATATATTAAAGGGGGAAGATTTAAATCAGTCGCAATTGGTTCTTATTACCCATCAAAAAACAATGATGGAAGCAGCAGATACATTATATGGCATAACCATGGAAGAATCAGGTATTTCAAAATTAGTTTCGGTAAAATTTGAAAAATAAGTCAAGGTGGATAACAAAAACTATGAATATAAGAAATATATTTTTCCAATTTAAAGAAGGGCTATATAAAACGCGGATAGAATTTGCTAATAAATTAGGATATTTATTTAGTAATTCTAAAGATAAATCAGATTTTTTAGAAAAATTAGAAGAGTTATTAATATTATCTGACTTAGGGACCTCCGCTACCGCAGATATAATGAATGAATTTCAGCAGATTAATTTTAGAGAATATAGGAAAAATAACTTTATATTTTTCAAAGAAAAATTAAAGGCTATCCTGATAGATATTTTAAATTCAACTGCACCTTATATTAAGATTAATGAAGATAGATTAAATATCATAATGCTTGTAGGGGTAAATGGTTCAGGAAAAACTTCGGTAGCGGGTAAAATTGCTTATCGCTTAAAAAATATAAATAAAGATATAATAATGATTCCTGCCGATACCTTCAGAGCAGCAGCGATACAGCAGCTTAAGATTTTGGCCGGTAAAGTAGGAGCAGAGATGATAAATGCTAAAGAAGGTGCTGACCCGGCTTCGGTCGTATATGATGGGATCAGTGCAGCTCGAGCCCGGAAAAAGAATATAGTTATTATCGATACTGCCGGAAGACTTCATACTAAGACAAATTTAATGAATGAATTGGAAAAGATAAAAAGGGTAGTCCAAAAAGAGGCCAATAATTATTCATTAGAGATATTGCAAACTATTGATGCTACGATGGGCCAGAATGCTATAGCTCAAGCAAAATCTTTTAACAAATCTTTAGGAGTTACCGGAATTGCCCTTACTAAAATGGATGGAACATCCAAGGGAGGAATAGTAATTGCCATAAAAAAAGAGTTAGATATCCCGGTTAAATTAATTAGCTGTGGAGAAAAATTAAATAATTTATATGATTTTAAAGCTGATAAATTTGTTGAAGCTCTTCTTGATTGACACTAAAGATAATTTTCTATATACTTATAAAGGTATTTTTACGGAATTGAAAATTAATAGATAAACTGAAGTTAAGAGGAGTTATTTTTTTTTATGTTTGCCAACCTTACTAATAAATTTCAGACAATATTTAAAAAGATAAAAAACAAGGGAAAATTAAATGAGAATGATATAAAAAATTGTCTTCATGAAATTCGTATAGCTCTTTTAGAAGCAGATGTAAATTATAAAGTTGTAAAAGAATTCATAAATAGTCTACATGATAAAATGCAGCAGGAAAAGATATCCGAAAGTCTAACACCCGCTCAACAAATTATAAAAATTGTAAATGGGGAGATAACTTTAACATTAGGGTCCAAACAAAATGGCCTTAGTATAAGTCCTGCTCCTCCCACTATTATAATGTTAGTGGGATTGCAAGGAACCGGTAAGACTACCACAGCCGTAAAATTAGCTAATTACTATAGGAAAAAAGGGCATTTACCGCTCTTGATAGCAACAGATATATATAGACCGGCAGCTATCAAACAACTACAGATATTAGGTGAAAAATCAGATTTACCGGTTTTTTCCATAGGTAAAAACGAAAGTGCATTAAATATTGTTAAAGCTGCCATAAATTACTCATCTAAAAAAAATTACGATGTGTTAATTATTGATACTGCCGGAAGATTACATATAGATGATAAATTAATGAATGAGTTACAAGAAATTGATGAAAATATTCCTCTTCAGGAAAAATTATTGATTGTAGACGCTATGGCCGGACAGGATGCGGTAAATTCAGCTAAAGTATTTTGTGATAAAATCAAAGTAAGCGGAATTATTCTAACTAAATTGGATGGTGACACTCGAGGGGGAGTGGCCCTATCCTTAAAAAAGGTTTTGGGAGTGCCCATTAAATTTATAGGTATTGGAGAAAAAGTGGATAATTTTCAGCTTTTTCATCCGGAAAGAATGGCCTCTCGGATATTGGGTATGGGCGATGTCTTAACACTAATAGAAAAAGTTGAAACTGCTTACAATAGGGATGAATTAAAAAAATTAGAGAAAAAGATGAAGGGCCATAATTTTGATTTAAATGATTTTTATTTGCAGCTAAAAAAAATGAAAAATATTGGTTCGGTAGATCAAATTATGGATATGGTTCCAGGATTTAATAATTTAAAAAATAGAATAGATGTTACAAAATTAGGAGATAGAGAGGGCGAACTAAAGAAAATTGAAGCTATTATAAGTTCAATGACTGTTGAAGAAAGGAGAAATCCTTCTATAATTAACGGAAGCAGAAGGAAAAGAATATCGAGGGGGAGTGGAACACAGATTTCTGATATAAATAGATTGTTAAAACAATTTTATCAGATAAAAGAAATGTTTAAAAAGGGATCAAAAATAAAAAACTTTTCTTTTAATTAAATTAGTCGTTAGTGAATAGTCGTTAGTATTATGTTAAGAGATTAGCAATAGTATATAGTAAAAAAATAGAATTCAGTAGTCAGAATACACAAAATATGTAGGGACACGATGTATCGTGCTCACAAAAGCCAAAAGTTAAAAGAAAATAGGAAGATACGTAAAAGATACAAAAAAATAAAAAATGTAAATAACAGAATGGAGGCAAAAATAATGTCAGTAAGAATTAAGCTTAGAAGAGAAGGTGGTAAGAAAAAACCTTTTTACAAAGTAGTGGTAATCGATTCGAGGAAAGCTTGTAATGCTAAATTTATAGAACAATTAGGATATTACCAACCACTTTCTGACCCTTATGTTTTTAAGGTTAACCAGGAAGCAAGTTTAAAATGGATTGAAAAAGGTGCTCAACTTTCAGCAACAGTAAAAGATCTATTTAAAAAAGAAGGAATATTGAAAAATAGATAAAACAGTAAGGAGATTATTTTGAAAGAACTTATTGAATTAATTATAAAAGGGATAGTGGACAATCCAGAAAAAGTAGAGATAAATGAGATTATTGGTGAAAAATCATTGATATACGAAGTAAGGGTTGATTCCGATGATATAGGTAAAGTAATTGGAAGGCAAGGGAGAAATATAAAGTCAATAAGAACCATAGTGAATGCTGCTGCGCAAAAGAATGATAAACGAGTGGTTATCGAAATTGTCGATTAAAATAAATTAGTCGTTATTGAATAGTGAATAGTCGTTAGTATATATTGTCATTGCGAAGGAGTGAAACGACTGAAGCAATCTCAATTAGATTGTTAAGGCTTTGCCCGGCAATGATATTTAGCAAATTTATGTTTATTTTCACGCTAAACGCAATAGGTGATATAAGGAGAAATTTTATTGAGTCAAGAATTTATTATGATTGGTAAAGTGGTTTCTACCCAGGGTAACAAGGGAGAAGTTAAAGTTTTGTCTCTTACCGATTCAACTGATAGATTTAAAAATTTAACCGCTGTTTTTTTAAGAAATAACAATAGCCGAATAACATTAAATATAGAGAAAATAAGAATCAAAGAAGATAAGGTTATTTTAAAATTAAAGAATATCGAAAATATTGAAGAAGCCAAAATGATAGTTGGGTCTTTTCTTGAAGTTGAAAGAAAAAATGCTCTAAAACTACCAAAAGACACTTATTTTATCTTTGAGATAATTGGTCTTGAAGTATATACCGAAAATAATATTTTTCTGGGAAAAGTAGAAAATGTTATAAGCACGGGGAGTAATGATGTATATATAGTTAAAGGTAAAAATAAAAAAGAATTGTTTATCCCGGCTATTCGTGAAGTTGTAAAGAATGTTGATTTAGAAAAAAAACGAATTACCATAAAGATGGTAGATGGATTAATATGATAAATGATTATTTAGAAATTAATATATTAACTATTTTCCCCAATATGTTTAAAAGCCCTTTTTCCGAAAGCATATTAAATAAGGCTCAAGAAAAGGGATTGATCAAAATAAATCTAATTGACCTGAGGGATTTTACCCTGGACAAACATAAGACTGTAGACGATTACTCTTATGGCGGAGGGCCTGGAATGGTTTTAAAGCCTCAGCCAATTTGGGATGCTGTAGAGGTGATAAAAAAAAACAAATCTCCATTACCTTTAAAAATTATAATCACTTCTGCCCAGGGGAAGATTTTTAACCAGGGGATGGCTAAAGATTTGTCGAAAGAAAATAGATTATTAATTATTTGCGGTCGATATGAGGGCATAGATGAACGGATATCTCAGCTTCTCGATGCAGAGGAAGTATCAATCGGCAACTTTGTAGTTAGCGGGGGAGAATTACCAGCTATGTTAATGGTAGATGCAATTTCGAGAATGATTCCCGGAGTTTTAGGAAAAGAAGAATCTATGGTAAATGATTCATTTTATAACGGATATCTTGATTATCCTCATTATACCAGGCCGGATGAGTTTAAGGGTCTTAAAGTTCCGGAAATATTGCTTTCAGGCAATCATGAAAAAATTGAAAAATGGAGAAGGAAGCAGTCTCTATTAAGAACTTTAATTAGAAGGCCTGAAATTTTTGCAAATAAAAAATTGTCTAAAAGGGAGTTAACTTTACTTAAAGAATTAGAAAAGGGCTTCAAAGAAGATTAAGGTAAAAAGATAAAAAAATGATGTGCCCTAGGACATGAAGAGAGCGTATAGTAAATAATTAAAAAATGTTATTTAAAAAATATTTAGAAAGGACGATTTTTATGGTAGATTTCATTAAACAATTAGAAGAAGAACAATCTAAAAAAGAGAATAGCGAATTTGCACCTGGCGATACAGTGGAAGTACATCAAAAAATTATTGAAGGCAACAGAGAGAGAGTACAAGTTTTTAAAGGAATAGTTATAGCTAAAAAGCATGGTGGAAGTAAGGAAACATTTACAGTAAGAAAAATATCCAAGGGTGTTGGGGTAGAAAAAATATTTCAACAGCATTCACTGAATATTGTAAAAATAGTGGTTTTAAAAAGAGGGAAAACGAGAAGAGCAAAACTATATTATCTGAGAGACAGGGTAGGGAAGACCAGCAAAATTAAAGAAAAAAGATAATTAAATGGTACTCGAGGTAAAAGATGCAAAAGTAAAAATAACAAAAACAATAATTTGTAGTTATCAGAGAAAAATAGAAAGATTATATAAAGAAAGATTAAGAATTTATAATCTCTATAGCTATGAAAATCGACTAAAGATTGAAGGGTACTCTTTAGTTGCCGGGATAGACGAGGCAGGCAGGGGGGCATTGTCCGGGCCGGTAGTGGCTGCCGCAGTAATTTTACCCTGCCGATTGTTTATTCCCTATATTAAAGATTCTAAAAAGTTAACTTCAAAAAAAAGAACAGAATTATATTATTCTATCTTAAATAAAGCAAAAGATGTGGGAATTGGTATTGTAGAAGCTAAAATTATTGATAGAATAAATATCGCCCAAGCTTCTTTTTTGGCAATGAAAAAAGCTATTTTAAATTTAAAAGAAGTACCTGATTATTTATTAGTGGATGGCTTTAAAATTCCTCATCTAAATATTTTACAGATACCATTGATTAAAGGTGAAGATAGAAGCATATCGATTGCCGCAGCCTCTATAGTTGCTAAAGTCTATAGAGATAATATTATGGTTAAATATGACCAAAAATATCCACAGTACCTTTTCAAAAAAAATAAAGGTTATGGTACAAAAGAACATCTTAAAGCATTACTTAAGTACGGACCATCAGAAATACATAGAAAAAGCTATAAAAGAGTAACAGTGATGAAAGATGAATAATATAGGGAAATTTGGAGAAGATGTAGCTTCTAAATATTTAGAAGCCAAAGGTTACAAAATCAAAGAAAGAAACTACCGTACTTTTTTAGGGGAAATAGATATTATCAGTGAATATAAAGGAAATATTATCTTTGTGGAAGTAAAAACCAGGCGTTCTGATAAGTTTGGATATCCTGAAGAAGCAATAAACTATAATAAACAACGGAAAATAATTAAAAATGCTTTATGTTATTTAGCTAAATACCGTCTTTGGGGAAAAAATTGTTGCTTTGATGTAATATTAGTGAGCATCTCTAATCATAAAGACGTAAAAAGGATAAAACATATCAAGGATGCTTTTTACTTTGACGGGAAACTAGCGCATAGCGTTTAGCATAGAGCGAAATTAGCGTAGAGCGTACACAATAGTAAGTTAGCTAGTTAGTGGTTGTATGACAAATAAAAGTCTACCACCTTTTTATCACTTGCTTTGTTTATTTCAAAGGGAATTTTCTTTACAAGTTGTAAATAAAAAGAAGGT